>Ga0214919_10013150_pt1 | contig 10064 bp, 18 predicted proteins | sample LL1503_MetaG_FD_177994 | JGI IMG/M metagenome (GOLD analysis project Ga0214919, IMG submission 177994) | Freshwater microbial communities from Lake Lanier, Atlanta, Georgia, United States - LL-1503 | ecosystem: Environmental > Aquatic > Freshwater > Lake | place: USA: Georgia | collected... | reverse complement strand
CTAAACACGCCGCCCTGCAGCGCGAAGGTTTTGCCGTGGAAGAGCGCGATAAAGCAAGAGAGCTTTTTCAAACCGCAATGGAGCTTGCCAAAAAATATAAAGACGAGCGCGATGAATGTCAAGTTGAGCAGGACCGTGCTTTAAAAGCGTGGACTGAAGCGGTATCCGAACGCACCGCTGCACTATTAGAGCGCGACGAATACAAAATCGGACATGATCGTTACGAAAAATTGCGCCGATTAAATCTGCAAGAAATGAAAGAATTGTATTTAAAACACTTGCGTAGTCTTGAACATTTTGATACGCTTGTAGATAAGCTATGAAAAAAATTACTGATAAAGAAAGACTAGATTGGTTGCAACAAGGGCATGAAGTGGTTGCTCTTGTATCCAAAGATGGCAAGGGCACTGTGTATACAAGCAATTTTGTAGAACAAGATTGGGCCGAGTTTGAAAGCGTTAGAGACGCTATTGATTTTGGAATTAATTACAACAAAAAATTGCTATGAATATATTAGTTACAGGAGGTCATGGGTTCATTGGCTCTAATTTTATTGATTATATTATTGGAAAATTAGAAGTTGATTGCGTGGTAAATATTGATTGTGTATCAAAATTATTTGCGGCTGCTGATAAAAAAAATACTTTATCGTTTAATAATAATCCAAAATATCATTTCTATGATACTTGGATTGAAATGATCCAGCAAAAAGTAGATCAAGACAAATTCATTAATTCTATTTTAAAGCCTCATAATATTGACTATGTGGTTCACTTTGCTGCGGAAACTCATGTTGATATATCTATTACGGACCCAAGAAGGTTTCTGAACTCAAATATTGTAGCTACTTTTAACCTCTTGGAGATTTTTAAATCTTACCCTGTGAAAAGGTTTCACCATATCTCAACAGATGAGGTTTATGGCTCATTGGGCAAAGAAGGTAAATTTACAGAAGAATCAAACTATAAACCCAATTCTCCATATTCAGCATCTAAAGCGGCTTCGGATATGTTTTGCAGAGCTTATATTCATACGTTTGGTTCTCCTATTACTATTTCAAATTGTTCCAATAACTACGGACCAAAACAGAAAACAGAGAAACTTATTCCTAAAATTATTGACAATATTCTAAACAATAAAAAGATTCCTGTATATGGAACAGGAGAAAACATTAGAGATTGGATTTACGTCAAAGATCATTGCGATGCCATCTGGACAATTTTAAACAACGGTAAAAATGGAGAAACTTATAATGTTGGAGGAGATTGTGAAAAGAATAATTTAGAGATTGTTAATACAATTTGTTCAGAGATGAATGTTAATCCTAATGATTTTATAGAGTATGTTGAGGATAGAAAAGGTCATGATTTTAGATATGCTATTGATAACACTAAGATTAATAAAGAGTTGAATTGGTTTCCAAAAACTCAATTTAAAGACGGTATAAAGAATACTATAGAGTATTATAAAAATAAGTAAATTAAAATATGAATAACGATATACAAGCCGAGATCGAACGCCTACACGATCTACTCAAAACTCAAGAAGAATCTATGAGCGTTCTTCTTTCTAATTATGAGCATTTAAAAGCGCGCGTTGTGGAGATCGAACAATTCTTGCACAGAAAAACAAAAACTTCCCGTTGTTGTTAATGAATTACTACTCTGAAACCATATTCAATATTGTCTGGAATTTAGAGAATATTCTTAAAAAAGATCCTGACTATACTATTAGTCCAAATGACGTAGAGATGCTTGACAAAGCGTCAAAAATAATACATAATGTTATTAAGCAATTAAAAGAAAGAAATTTATGAAAGAAGAACTCGAAATCCAACTAGTAAGTAAGTATCCAGACATTCTGCGCGATTATAAGGGCGACAAAATGGTAACCTGTATGCACTGGGGTATGGAATGTCAAGAGGGTTGGTATGACCTTCTTGATAGACTAATGAATAAATTAAACTTTATTTCTATAAGATTAGGAGTTCAAGTAGTAGCCAATCAAATCAAGGAAAAGTTTGGTACTCTTCGTTTCTATTATACAGTTATTATTAAAGATGAGAAGAATGTTGACGATACAACTTTTGATATTATTAGTGATATTATTTCGTCGGCAGAGAGACAGTCAGAAAATACTTGTGAGTCGTGCGGCAAGCATGGCGAGCTATGCACAAATGGTGGGTGGCTTAAAACGTGCTGCCCAGAGTGTGCGACTAAAATAGGATATACTCCTACTGATGCATAGATTTTTCAATTAGCCACAATAAAAAACTTGTTTGATAATAAATTGTAAAAAAACTCTTGTAAACTGTAAAAATACTGGTATATTGACAATATGAACTACTTCGATGAAATGGTGGGTCAAGAAAAGACTAAAAACATTTTGGGCTTTTACATTGACGCTTTTGAAAAAACTGAACTCCTGCCCAACTTGTTTATTGTTGGTCAGCGCGGACAGGGTAAAACAATGCTTGCAACTCAGGTTGCCAAGAATTTGCGCTCTACAAGTTTGGGGCGCGTTAAGCCGATGCTCACAATCAACTGCTCCACGTTGAAAAACGTGCGCCAGTTTATTGAAGATATTGTGCTTCATTATGTGCGCGATCAACACATCACGCTTTTCTTTGACGAGGCTCACGAAATGCCGACCCAGGTTCAAACCTGCCTGTTGACAGTCTTGAATCCGAATAAAAACAACATGAATACTCTTCGTTTCGAAGATTACCATATTGAATTTGATTTCAAAAAGGTTAGTTTTATCTTTGCTACTACTGACCCTCAAAAAGTTATTACTCCGCTTAAAGATCGTTGCAAGATGATTCATATGGAAGAGTATAAGTATCAAGACCTTGCTAGGATTATTGAAGATAATAGCGAGGACGTTACTTACTGCCCCGAAACGCTTGAAGATATTGCGAGTGTTTGCCGTGGTAACGCGCGTAATGCTACCCTCATGGCTAAAGATAACATCATTCAGTATGCGCGCCGACATGGCGTGACTGACATTGATAAGGCTATTTGGGGTAAAATCAAAGATATTCTTGGAATTTTGCCGCTGGGTGTTGAAAATACCGAGCTACAGATTCTAAAAGTTCTCAAGGACAAGTATATTTGTTCGCTCACAAATTTGAGTGCTGTTACTGGTCTTTCGACAAACGCAATCCGTGCAGAGTTTGAATTGTATCCGCTCAAGCATAGTCTCATGGAAGTGGCACAAGGTGGTCGCCGTTTGACACCTAAAGGCCGCGAGTATCTTGAAAAGATTGGTGAATAATGGAATTAATTTTATTAATATTCGTTATGTTCTTGATCGCCAATGAGTTGAATAAAAAATCAAATACTTGACAAACTATCAAAATACATATATACTTTATAAATGATGAAAACTGAAAATAATATAAAGCTGGTTCCAATCAATAACCTTCAACGCGGGGATAAATTTCAAATCCCTTCTGTTAAGGACACAATGCGCGACTTGACCTTTATCTCTTCTACGGATACGAGTACGCTTATCGAGGGTCAAAAGCGCGACACTATTAATGACAACTGGAAAGGTTTCCGATTCCACGTTTCTAATGGGGTAATGGTTCAACTGGTTGATAAGTTTGAAGAAAATTTTATGGAAAACACAAACACTGCGACTGCTACGGCAGAGCAAAATACAGGAGAGGCTTCCGCGCCCAAGCGCAGGGGTCGCCCCTCCAAGGCAAAGCTCGCCTTCAATCAACTCAAGGGGGTTGCTGGTGAGTTCACGGTTAGGGACGTTGTCGAGAGCAACGACATCAAGGAGTACGAGGTTCACAATTTGATCCGCAGCGCGGTTCAGAGTGGAAAGGTTCGTGTGGTCAAGGAGCTTGTTGGTGGGCGTGGTAAGCCCCGCAAGGTCTACAAGTTGGCCTAAGTGTAATCAAGGATAAGCCTGGTTAGTTTAATGGTAAAACGGTTGATTTGTAATCATCTGACGCCAGTTCGATTCTGGCACTAGGCTCATTCTATTTAATAAAATATGATTAGTAAGCACGTTAACGAGATCCTAGAAGTTTGTAGGGAGAACTATCGTACCATTAAATGCGTAGAAGCTCTACACGATTCGTACAAGAAATTCGAAATTGAATCAAGTAACCTTTATCCTGATTTGGAATCAAAAGATGTTTTTATTCTAAATAATAATAAAGTCTTTACTACTGATGATCTAGAGTTTGCAGCGATTAATATTATTAATGGTAATGTAGTAGTATTTTTGGGCAATTACCGTTTCTACTTTAACGATCATACATTTAAATTTAATTAATTGACAGGATGTAGCCCAATGGTTAAGGCGCCGAGTTTGGGTCTCGGAGATTGAGAGTTCGAGCCTCTCCATCCTGAGATACTAAGATCAAAATAGTCCAATCCGACTATTTTAGTGTAATTAAATACATGGAAAAATGGATTTTAAAACACGGTAAACAGAATATTATTGAAGCTATTAGATTAAGCAAAAGTTATGAGATGGTGTGTAAAAAATTAGGAGTAAGTAATGGCCCTAATCATAGAAAAAATTTAAAACAATTTATTCTTTTAAATCAAGTTGATATTTCTCATTTTGATAGATCTTGGAAACAAAAAGAACAGAAAAAATATTTCTCTTGCAATAAAGAATGTCCAGTATGTCAAATAGTTTTTATTTGTACTGTTTCAAAAAAAGGTCAAAAACAAACGTGCTCTAAAAAATGTAGTAATATCTTTTTTGCGAGCAAAAGGATGACATTACAAACTAGAAAAAAAATTAGCGAATCCTTAACTAAAAGAAATAAAAAAGAAAATAAAATTGGAATTAAAACTATTTTAAAAGAAAAAATATATAAATCTTGTAAAATTTGTAATTCTTTATTTTTACCAAAACGAAAAAAAATTCAAACATGCTCAAAAATTTGTGCTTGTGAATTAAGGCGTTCTTCAGAGTATCGTGAAAAACTCTCCCAAACACAAAAACAACGTGTCAAAGATGGACTTCATAAAGGATGGACGACTAGAAATATCGCAAGTTATCCAGAAAAGTATTTCCAGAATAAACTTTCAGCGCTTGGATTAAAGTATAAATTTAACTATCCTATCTCTAAAAAGGATTTGGGTATAGAAGATAATTCTAATTATTTTTTAGATTTTTATTTTAAAGATAAAATGCTAGATTTAGAAATTGATGGTAAACAACATTGTTATCCAGATCGAGTCGAATCTGATAAAATTAGAGATTCCCTATTAATAAAGAATGGAATTACTATTTTTAGAATTAAATGGGTAAACCCTATTTCAGAAGAAAAATATCAGTTATTGCAAGAACAGTTTGACAATTTTTTGAAAATATATTATAGTTTATAATATGAAATGGGCAGAGTCATACGCGCAGGGAGACAGTGCAGAGAAGAGGTTTGCCACTACGTTGTATAAATGTATTTTTGCAACTACCCATGAAAATATCCATGAGCATTGGGATGTTCGTGATGAGCAGTTCAAGTATGACGTAAAGGCCATGAAACGCTGGAATAGGGGCGACAGTGAGCCAACAGACAGGATTCACTACATTGAGCTTAAAAACGTACAAGGCAACAAGGGCTGGCTTTATGGTGACGCAGACTACATCGCGTTTGAAACCCGCGCCCATTGGATTCTAGTAAGCAGACCGCGCCTGCAAGAATGGACTGATTCAATAGACAAGCCCACATCTAATAAAAAAGAAATTTATAAACTTTACTCAAGGCCTGGGCGCGCGGACGTTATGACGATTGTTCCGACTATGGACTTAATAGCGATTTCTGACAAGATAGTAAAGAAATAGTAAGATAAAATAAAGTTAATTATATTAAATTACACAATTACAGGTTAATTTAACCACCACAACCCCCCACGGTTACCCACATTAAACCATAAAACCACCTTTACTACAGAGATAGTAGAGGTACAAGACTTTAATACATTTTAATATGATCATTCTAACCAAATGTGAAGAAAAATGCTTGCAAATATTAACATTTGTCGTTAGTATTGTAGACGTTGGGAACGAGATTTTAATGGCCGTGAAACGCACGTTTAACACTGTAATAAATAGAAAAATACATAGAGTAAGTATAGAGAATATAAAGAATAGCTGGATGGAATAATAAAGAATAATAGGGTATTAATAAAAATAGATTAATATTAAGAATAGAACTATCCTATTTATATAATTAAAATCATAAAAATGTGACAAAATGTCTCACTAAAAAAACGACACGAAAATAAATATGAGCAACACAATCAAAAATAACATAAAAAACTTGTATTACTCTGTACGTTATAGTAATTTTGTCGGTCGCGCACTGTATTTGCGCGGGTTGCGCGTGAAAATAATCAGTACGATAATCTTTATAGTATTATTCTTTTCTATTTGTATTGTATTTGAATTGGTATATCCGCGAACAGTGGGCAATCAAATAAACGGTTTAATTAATGAATTATTTTGGCTGGGTTTTAAATAAAAATTCATTTTTAATACGGTTTATTAGGTTTTGCATAGGGGTAAATACAAATTTGTGAATGATTTTTGGCGAAATAATGATATTAATTAATTAATATTAAATTTGTGAACTACTTTTTGCGAAATAATAGTATATTGCCCTATATACATTTGGACACATTTGGGCACATTTGAGCACGGTCAAAAATGTTTGACGCGCGCGCCAAAACCTGGTAGCATAGGTTATGTTCAGAACTGGATACTGTTGCATCAACCTTACCCTTGCGGATAAGTTCCGCACGATGCAGTTGGGTTGGGCCAATAGAAATAGGAAAGAGGACGTGGTAAATAAGTGGAAAGAGGTAGTAATACATAATTTTAATTTACTTACCACAATTATTAATTGGAACATTGCAAATAAGGTATACTTATATAGGATTAGTAGTGATCTTGTTCCTTTTGCTGATCATGAGAAGTGGGGATATCTTTGGGAGGATTGGCGCAACAGTATTGATAACTATGGATTGATTGGTCCCGTGCGCGAACTGCTTAAACGTTACATTAGCCTTGGTGGAAGGCTAACTATACACCCTGGACAATTCGTCTCTATCGGATCTGCGAAAGAAGAGGTCCGAAATAACTCTATCAAGAACTTGGAATACCATGGTCAGCTACTGGATCTCCTTGGTCTACCACAGAATCACAATTGTCCTATTAATATTCATATAAGTAATGGAACAAAAGATTGTGAAATAATAGCTAATAATGTAAAAAATTCTTTGCGTTTGCTTTCGGAGAGTGTAATGAAGAGGGTAGTATTTGAAAATGAACAACATGGATGCTGGCACCCCCAAAACATTAGGAAATTTTTTCCGAACGTACCCATTACATTTGATTACCATCATTTTAGGATTAACGATGGTGGGATCACAATTGATGAAGCAGTCAGAATTACAAGCGAAAGTTGGCCAAATAATGAGCCCATCCAGCATTACAGCGAAGGGCGCGACCACGAGTTGGACCCAGCGCATAGCGACTACGTTAGAGTTCTACCAGTAAGTCAATACGATATTGAGGTAGAAGCCAAGCAGAAAGACCTGGCCATAAAACCTTTTCTTAATCATAGAAATAAATTTATTAGTGGAATCCTATATTAGGGATTGATTTATTCTGAAATAAGTATATAATAAGCATATGGAAAATAAACAATGGATGGTCAAAGTAATTAATGTCTTCTCGAATCTTGTTGAAGTTGAGGCGGAAGATGAAAATCAAGCGCGCGAAAAAGTAAAGGAAATTCTTGTAAATAAGGAGCGCGAGGTAGAGTTCGAACACTTGTACGAGTCTACCCTTCCAGCCGAACATTGGGCAGTTATATCAAAAGAAGATTTCGATAAAATAGGTGAAGAGTATATGGCTAAAAAGCAGCAAGAAGAGAGTAATATTATTACTCCGAGTATTATCACTCCATAAATCTTTTATTATTAAAAAGATCGGTCTGGGACTTGACAAGTAGGTAAGAAACCCTTATAGTAGGGTCTTATGCCAAACGACTGTTACAACTACTTGGAGGCTCCAGACGGAGACCTGTCACTAATCGCAGACTACATCTCCACCGCAAAGCTCTCGTATAGCGATTTGCCTGAAGTGTTTCTTGATTTCGAAAAGATTCTTCCTATACCCAAAGAGTTAGAGAATACTGATCCCAACGAAGATTCTCTTAACTGGTATAACTGGTGCGTAGAGAACTGGGGCACGCGCTCAAACTCTTACGAGGGTCAGGCTCAGGACGAGGGCATAAGCTTTAATACAGCTTGGAGTCCTCCTGTTGGTGTTATCGTTGCGCTATCTAAACGTATTGGAAAAAGCTTACGGTTAATCTATGATGAGCCAGGAATGGACTTCTGTGGTGAATTCATTGCTGATGCTGATGGTAGAGGATATACTGACCGTGTTTATTCTCCACGTAGCGATGCGCCCAAGCACCTCAAGGACGATCTCATGATTGATGAAGAGGAGGAACTAGACAATGCATAAATACATAATTAGCGTGCCTGAGATCCATATAACCGAACTCTATATCGAAGCCAATTCAATGAAGGAAGCTTTGGATCAAGCGGAGGTAATGATCGATAACTATGGCGGCTACGAGATGGACGAGCCAGTGTTTTCACACTTTGCAGACGTAAAAGAGTGGAAGGTGCGAAAGCAATGAATAAACTAATCTATATACTACTGAGTGTTTTTTTAGGAACGTTTATAGGAATATTTGTGTTTGAACAGGTAATCGAAAGGAATAAGTAGTATGAAGTCTAGATCTGGGGCTACCCACCCTGCCGTTCTTTACCCCGAGGAATATAGGCGGCGGGTCGATGAAGCAATGAAGCGTTATGAATGCGACCACTCTGACGCTGAAGGCATCGTCGAAGCAGAATACCTTGACACGCAACTGAATACATAGTAACATACCCATCATACTCACACACTTATGAAACAAACTAATGAAAAGAAGTCAACAAAGCGGCATAGATTTTCGTCTATGTGTATTAATGGCAGCAATTATTATGGTAATAGTATCATTTTTAAAATAGAAAAGCAATGAAAAAAGATAAAAGTTATGGAGAAATCCGTAGAGATGTTATCGTAGATCATTTGAATAAAATTGATATTAACGATATACAGAATACTATTCAAGAGTATTTTAGTGACATTGTCCAGTATGACGAGAGTCCAATCGGCGCGATACGACGCTCTCAACTCAGAACGAAATTACTGGATTTCGCACGCAAAAAAGTGTAAATTATAATATTCCATGCAAGCACGCGGTTGCCCTACTGGGATACAGATGAAAGATAAATTGATTATAGAGGACAAACACATAGCCCCTCTAATAGTGATAGTATCAGGATTATTATTTATACTAGGAATGAGTATGTTTATATGAAAGACAAAATGACAGATGGACAATTTTGTGTATTAGTTTCAGCAATAATTGTTTTTCTTTTGTGCTTATTTGGCGGACATTAATCTTGGGAGGGCGTGTGTTCAGCTGGCGATCCAGAAATGGGTCGCCAGTTTTTTTATACACTAATAGCCAACTTTTTATGCTGTTTGTGTAAGCTTCGTTAGTCCTTAAAGGTGGGTATTGTCTTACGAACTTGACAAATTTGTGAACGCCAGATTTTTCAAATAGGCGTATTTACGAATCCGAAAGGGGGCAAATAGGCGAAAGCCTAGGCGCGGCGCATCCTCGACGGGATTCGAACCCGTGACTGCTCCGTGAAAGGGAGCGGTGATGACCGCTTCACTACGAGGACAAGTATACCAAAGCTAAGTATACACATATATACGTAATAGTCAAGAAGAGAAAATATATACATATAGCTAACATACAATTATTTACACGATTTTTATAATTAATGTTATGTAAAGTGTTGATTATGAAGGACTTACGCGGCCGCGCCCGCCCCGCCGCCGCAAGTGCTTGATTTCCAGGCCCTTACGCCACATTCGCATTAATGCAAAAAAATGCGGGGGGCAGCACACGCCACCCCCCGCACCCACCACTACCACACATTTTTACACAC
>Ga0214919_10013149_pt1 | contig 10065 bp, 8 predicted proteins | sample LL1503_MetaG_FD_177994 | JGI IMG/M metagenome (GOLD analysis project Ga0214919, IMG submission 177994) | Freshwater microbial communities from Lake Lanier, Atlanta, Georgia, United States - LL-1503 | ecosystem: Environmental > Aquatic > Freshwater > Lake | place: USA: Georgia | collected 2015-03-15 | reverse complement strand
CATCCGTTTCAGCATCCACAACAGATAAAAATGTTGTTATTAATGTTGCAGTCAAACGACCAGATGAAAGCCCCGTTGTCACTGGAACCGTGCGTTTCTACTTTGCGCCTGAAAATACAATAAAACCAAAAGTTATTCAGACAGTCGCACGCGAAACAAGCGGTGTGTGGAAATTAAGTATCGAAGGATTGCCTGCTGGTACCTGGATTGGAAATGTTGGATTTAAGGATGCATCAGGCACACATGCAGATGTTCAAACTCCATTAACTTTAGACATCTTGCAGGGGCCAACTCCATCACCTAAGCCCGCTAAAAAACCTACTGCAAAGCCGGTTTTCGACTCCTGTCGTAAACAGATTAAGAATTAATAAGAGCGCGAAGAGCTGCTTCTTCTTTACTGACTATTTCAGTGAATTGACTGACTGACTTCTTGGCATCAGTTCGTGACCAACCAAGTGTTGGAGCAATGATGTGAGCAACTTCATCTGCAGCTGATAGGCCGCTATCTGAGGATTCAAAAGATATGCGAGTGCGGCGCATCAATACATCCGCGACTGATAAAGCCCCTTCGTACATAGCTGCATGAAGAACTTCTGCTTTGAGATATGGCAGATCTGGAATAAGTCTTTCGGCATACTGAGGATCTTCCTCAATAATTTCAAGAATTTCGGAAATCAATGAACCATATCGATCTAAAAGATGGGTGACTGTAGATTCTGTTAATCCACTTTCAGCTGCAATCTTGGCGACTTGTTGGGTGAGTGCGTGATATCCATCTGCACCAATAAGTGGAAGCTTTTCGGTAACCGAATCACTCACAAGGCGGCGTAAATCAAGAACAGCTAAATCCACTGCATCTTTAGCCATTACTCGATAGGTCGTGTATTTGCCGCCAGCAAGGCTGACAAATCCTGGGGCTGGTCGATCTACCGTGTGCTCGCGCGATAACTTCGTGGTTGTTGATTCAGAATTGTTTGCAACAAGTGGACGAAGTCCTGCAAAAACACCAATGATGTCTTCGGATTTAAGTTGAGGTTCGAGCACGCGATTAGCTTGATCAAGAATGTATTGAACGTCCTCGGAGGTAGCAAGTGGTTGAGCACGATCTGCTTCGTATGGAGTATCAGTGGTACCGACAATCCATTTATCTCCCCAAGGAATCAAGAAGAGAACCGAAACCGGAGTTTTAAGAATGATGCCGTCTTTAGATTTAATTGCATCTTTCGGCACGACAATGTGGACACCTTTCGACATCGCAACTGAATATCCAGGAGTAAGACCGAACTTTTGGTGAAGTTCATCGCTCCACACTCCCGCACACATAATGGTCGACTTTGCAGATATCGAAATCTTCTTATTGGTTATTAAATCGGTAGCAGTTGCTCCAACGATTTTTTTGCCTGAATGAATTAAGTCATCCACTCGAATCTGTGTAGCAATGACTGCCCCATGACGAGCCGCGGTTCGCGCAATCATCATCGTATGCCGTGCATCATCAACCTGTGCATCAAAGTAGCGAATCGCGCCGTTGATAATGTCTTGGCGCAACGATGGCGAAATCGTTGCAATTGTTTTTCCGGTTAAATGTCGATGCGAAGGAAGTGCTCGCTTAAATCCACGTAGTGCATCGTAGAGCGCAAGGCCTGCGCCCACATACGTGCGCTCCTTAACTTTTTCAGTGAGCGGGTATAGAAAACTTACTGGTTTCACAAGATGGGGACATTGCGTTGAGACCATGAACTCTCGCTCATGTAGCGCTTCGCGCACTAACTTAAAATCGTATTGCTCGAGATAACGCAGACCACCGTGAATCAATTTACTTGAACGACTTGATGTTCCAGCTGCCAGATCTTGTGATTCAACTAAGGCAACTTTTAAACCGCGAGTCACGGCATCAAGTGCAACTCCAACTCCATTTACTCCCCCGCCAATGACTAGCACATCAAATTCTTCGCTCACGAGGGATTCCAACGCGGAATCTCGCTGTGCGGGGTTCAGTTGCGACTTGAACATGATGAAAGTGTTACCAATTCCTTATTGTTCTGTATTCAATCAAAAGAGGTCTTTCTGTAGTCTTAACTATATGGCATTCATCGGAAGTTTGGATCAAGGAACTAGCAGCACTCGCTTTATGATCTTTGATGTGACCGGCAAGGTTGTCGGGCAGCATCAATTAGAACATCGCCAAATACTTCCGCGAGCAGGTTGGGTCGAGCATGATGCTCTCGAAATTTGGGAACGTACCCAAGAAGTCATTGCAGGTGCGCTAAAACAAGCAAATATTCTCGGTTCCGATTTAGCTGCAGTTGGAATCACTAATCAGCGCGAAACCACTGTTGCCTGGGATGTTTCCACTGGTTTGCCACTGCATAACGCCATCGTGTGGCAGGACACCCGCACAGCTTCATATCTTGATGGATTTGCTGAAAATATTCGTACTGAAATCACCCATAAAACAGGATTGGCGATTGCTCCTTACTTCTCTGGAAGCAAGATGAACTGGCTGATTAAAAATTGTGAATCTGTGCAGAAGGCAATTGCTGCTGGCAGCGCACGATTTGGAACGATTGATTCATGGCTGCTTTGGAATCTATCCGGTGGAGTTCGCTCTGGGGTTCATCTCACAGATGTGACTAATGCAAGCCGCACCTTGTTAATGAATCTCGAGACTTTGCAATGGGATCCACAGCTTCTTGAACAATTTGAAATCCCGCGCAACATACTTCCTGAAATCAAATCATCATCAGAACAATATGCACTCACTGATCCGCATGGTCCGTTGGGAAGCGCAGTTCCGATTACAGGAATTTTGGGAGATCAACATGCTGCCATGGTGGGACAGGTGTGCTTTGCGCGCGGAGAATCCAAGACAACTTATGGAACTGGAAATTTTGCGCTCCTGAATACCGGCACCGAAATCGTGCGTTCAAAAAATGGGCTGCTCACAACAGTGTGCTACAAATTTGGTAATGAACCCGCCATGTATGCGCTCGAAGGTTCAGTTGCAGTAACAGGTTCAGCTATCCAATGGTTGCGCGATCAATTAGGAATCATTTCTAGCGCTGCCGAAACAGAAGGTTTAGCATCATCAGTGACAGATACAGCTGGAGTTTATTTTGTTCCGGCATTCTCAGGACTCTTTGCACCATATTGGCGTAGCGATGCTCGTGGTGTCATTGTTGGATTAACTCGTGCTGCAACTAAAGCACATTTAGCTAGGGCTGCGCTTGAAGCCATTTGCTATCAAACTCGCGACGTCATGGATGCAATGGTGGCCGATAGTGGTGTACCGATGACTGAAATGAGAGTTGATGGAGGAATCACTGCAAATTCTTTATGTATGCAGATGCAAGCAGACATTATGGGGATTGACATTACGAGACCGCTTGTCACTGAAACAACAGCGCTTGGTGCTGCATATGCTGCAGGACTTGCAGTGGGATTCTGGAAAGATATTGAAGAGTTGAAGAAACAATGGCAACAATCGCGACGCTGGAATCCAAATTCAACATCTGCAGATCGCGAAAAAGGCTATGCCGGTTGGAAGAAGGCAGTTGAGCGCACCCTTGATTGGGCCTAGCACGCGATAGAGTACGCACATCATGAATGAAATCGTGGAGTTAACCGCTGGCGTAATTCGAACCAGCCGTTCCATGAATGATGGACGAACAATTCGTTATTACGACACAGCAGGGCAATCGCGCACCGCAATTGATGAACGTCCACAAGAAGAACAACCTGGGATTGGCGAACTTCGACTAGATCCATTGCTCAATGAATGGGTGGCTATGGCTGCTCATCGCCAAAGCAGAATTTTTCTTCCACCTAAAGAGTTATGTCCGCTCTGTCCTACAACTGGTGAGTTGCTTACTGAAATCCCTGAAAAAGATTTTGAAGTAGTCGTTTTCGATAACAAATCTCCATCGCTTCGCCCACCTACAGGTGATTTTGCACTTCCAGATGAAGTTGCAACCGATACCGACGAAGGTGTTGCCGCTGGAAAATGCGAAGTCATCTGCTTTACCGATAACCACGGTGGCGCTTTTAAAGATTTATCGCCGCAGCGCGTACGTACCTTGCTTGAAGCTTGGCGCGATCGCACTGCAGAACTTTCGAAGGCTCCCTACATCGAACATATTGCACCTTTTGAAAACCGTGGAGAAGAAATCGGTGTCACCCTTGCCCATCCGCATGGGCAAATTTATGCATATTCATATCTACCCCCACGTGTAGTAAAGATGTTGGATATTGCCAAGGCTCATAAAGCTAAGACCGGCAGAGTTCTTTTTGATGACGTAGTGGCTCGCGAAATACGCGATCAAGTACGCATCATCGCGCAGAATGAACATTGGGTGGCATACACGCCATATGCATCGCGCTACCCATTTGAAATACATGTTGCACCATTACAACCTGTTGCTGATCTGACTGAACTTTCTCCAGCTGCCTGCGATTCTTTTCCTGCAATTTCACTGGAAGTCATGAAGCGGCTAGACGGAGTATTTGGAATTGAAATGGCTTACATAGCAGCATGGCATCAAGCTCCGGTACGGCAAGGACGTGATGTGCTCCGTTTACATTGGCAGATCACCAGTGTGCGCAGAGCTCCTGGAAAGTTGAAATATTTAGCAGGTTCAGAATCTGCGATGGGTGCATTCATCATGGATATGAAACCCGAGCAATCTGCGCAGCAGCTCAAAGATGTAAAGCTTTAAATGAAATCTATTTCGCGCCAATTTGAAGAGCTCTACGGCCGAAGACCTGAAGTTATCGCCGAAGCACCTGGGCGCGTCAATCTAATTGGTGAACATATCGATTATTCAGAAGGTTTTGTTCTTCCCTTTGCAATTGCCGATCGCACATATGCAGCAATCGCAACGCGCCCAGATGGTTTAGTTCGAATTGCTTCACAACAACGTAAGGAGCAAATTTTTTCGATTGATATCAAAGATGTTATACCAGGAAGCTCCGGTGATTGGGAAAAGTATGTGCTGGGAGTCATTTGGGCGCTCGGTGCAGAAGTTGGCTTCGACATATTTATAGATGGCCATGTTCCAGCTGGAGCTGGTTTGTCATCATCGGCAGCGCTTGAATGTTCAGTTGCTGTTGGCATCAATGATTTGCTCGGATTGAAAAAATCATTAGCGGATTTAGCTCGTGCCACTCAAAAAGCAGAGAACGATTATGTAGGTATGCCCTGCGGAATTATGGATCAATCAGTGTCTTTGATGGCAGCTGCTGGTTCAGCGCTCTTGCTCGACTGTCGCGACTTAAGCACTGAACTCATTCCTTTTGATGTGGCAAGTGCTGGTTTAGAACTGTTGATTATCGATACTGCAGCACATCACGCTCTTGTCGATGGTGGTTATGCCGAGCGACGTGCATCGTGCGAATCGGTCGCTAAAAAACTTAGCGTCGCATCCATGCGCAACCTCAGTCGCGCTGAACTAGAGGCAGGTCGCTCAAAGATTACGGACACTGAATACATTCGGGCGCGACATGCTGTAACAGAGATTGAGAGAGTGCTGGCAGCCGTCAGCGCACTTCGTGCATCTGATTTTGTCACTCTTGGAAAATTGATTAACGAATCTCATATTTCGTTGCGAGATGATTACACAGTTTCGTGTCCTGAACTCGATTGTGCAGTGGATGCGGCGCTCGGTGCAGGCGCGCTTGGGTCGCGTATGGTAGGCGGCGGTTTTGGTGGAAGCGCAATTGCACTTGTAAAAGTTTCAGATATTGATGCAGTAAAGAGCGCAGTGCTCGGTGCATTTGAAAAGGCACACTTTAAGAAACCACGCTTCTTCACCTCACTGCCAAGTGCTGGTGCGCAGGTCAGCCGTTCTTAATAATCTCAATTGAGATGACTTCGACTCCCCCAATAGAGTTGAGAACTTCTACGAGATCTGATGGATCTGTCCCTGGAACCGCAACGATAATTTCATCGTAGCCAATTCCATTTTCGCTTTTTAATACTTGTAAACCGCGAATATCCCCGCCTGCAGAACCAATTGCAGATGCCAACATTCCGAGTGATCCTGGCCGATCAGGAAGTGCTACCTGCATAGTGAATTGAGCCATGTAAGAACGGTACCCGAACTTTTTACAGTGACGGAGCAGAACCTAAAATGACTCTAAAGGTTTTGCTGCCGCCAGAGGGAAGATCCACGAGAACAGAAACAGTTGCTCCAGGAACGTATGACCGGATTCGGACTATTGCTGCATCGGTTGTTGCAACTTTGACGCCATCGATGCTGCGAATAATGGAACCGACTGGAATTCCAGCTTTCTCTGCACCTTCTCCGGTGCTCAAACGCGCAATGCGCGCGCCGATTCCGGTGTAAGTAGGATCAAAGAAGACTCCTAGAACAGGGCGAGTAGATTTACCGGTTGCAATGATTTCATCAATGACTCGTTTAGCTTCGTTGATGGGAATTGAGAAACCAAGACCAATATTTCCGCTTGATCCTCCTGATGAAAGCGTTGCAATCGCAGAATTCACGCCAATGATGCGTCCTTGCGAATCAACGAGCGCTCCACCCGAATTGCCAGGATTGATAGCAGCATCAGTTTGAATTGCATTCACATAAGACTGTTGATCCACCGAACCAGTGGAAACTGGACGATTTACCGCAGAGATGATTCCGCTTGTTACAGTGCTTGTTAATCCAAGTGGTGAACCGATTGCAAGAGCTGGATCTCCAACACTTACTTTGGATGAATCTCCCAGAGTCATAACGGGAAGATTGCCTAGTTGAACCTGCAAGACTGCAATGTCATATCCAGGATCTCGTCCCACAATTTTTGCCGTGTATTGCTCGCCATTTGTTAACTCGATTTTGATGGTTCCGGAAGTTACAGCAGCATCAATGACGTGATTATTGGTGACGATAAAAGATGATGAGTTATTTGATTTATAGACCCATCCAGATCCAGTGCCACCACCAGATCCAGATGTCACTGCAATGGAAACTACAGATGGCGTAACGAGTGATGAGATGGCTTTGGTATTCATTCCGGTTCCACCGAGCTCGATGAGAGTGCGATTGGATGCGCAGTTTCCGGTGCTAGAAAGGAAGAGCGCACCGGTGCGGTTATCAGCACACGCCTTGATAGATCCCGACTGTTGACTATTACCAGCAACAGCTACTGAAGTAGCAAGAACAGCGCCACCGATAAAAGTTGCGATGTACTTGCTTGAATTCGAAAGGGTAATTTTCATGAGGTTTATCCTGCCCAATTTTGCTGAGAATTTCCTGCCAGAAAACTTCGAAAACTTTTAGGCTTCTACGACCCAGGCTCCTTGCACAGCCACCTTTACCTTCGATAGCGGAGTCCGAGTTGGTCCAGAAACTACTGCCGCTGAATTAGCAGGATCGAATGTAGCGCCGTGGCAAGGGCAGACCAAATGTTTTGATGCAGGTTTGTAGGAGACCGTGCACCCTTCGTGGGTGCAAATTGCTGAATATGCAAAGACTCCAGTTTTTGTTCGGAAGAGTACTGCTGGAATTCCTTGAGATGAATGCGTGAAGTTAAAAGTTGAACCAACTGGCAAATTTGTGAGTTTTACAATTTGCTTTCCTGTGGCTTTTGCCCCGGAAGTTTTCGCTCCTGTGGATTGTGCATCGGCTGCAGTTGCTTTAGGGAACGCTTTCCCTAAGAAAGATGCGGCAATTGCAAGCGCTCCCACTGAACCAGCACGAAGAATTCCACGACGTTGAATATTGATAGCAGGCATTTTTTTATTTCCTATCAAAAGTAGTAGGTAGACCAACCACAATATTGCGTAGGCGGTATCGCTTGCTAAGAAATACGGAGTCGTGTGGAAAGAACTAGAAAGCCATAAACCTGTAGACATAGCAAAACCACCAACTGCGGCGCTAGTAGGTGCAACATATAAAAGTGTGGCTAGACCAATTGCAAATTCAGAAACCATGACAAAGATTCCGACTTGAGTCCCGTGTTCAACAGTATGTTGAAGCAATCCACCGATAGGAGAATTTTGCGAAAAAGCTGCTAATTGTGTGCCAATGAATGTTGGTGCGCCTTTAGTGAGAAATCCGGGATCACTGGCCTTGTCCCATCCTGCGTAAATCCATGTGAAGCCTAGAAAAAGACGTAAAACTTTTTGGCTGAGGCTTTGCTTTTGCCAAGTCTGAATAAGAGTCATGGTGAGACCTTAGGCAGATTCGCTGGGAATTGCCTGAATTGGGGCTCAAATTTGCCTCCAAGACCCTGTTTTTGATTCGTTGGCAGACCTCGGCCAACATTCAGCCACTTCTCAGGTTGATAAGAGAACCTACTCCCATGAAAAGCGCAGAACCCACCTTTAAGAAGCACTCTTCGAAAGGCGTTGATTGGGCAGCCTGGTTCTTGGGCATCGGCCTTGGACTTACTTTGGCGCTACAAGCAACAACGATGCGCTACAGCGATATTTCAACTTTTTACGCAATCGTTGCAACAGTTTCACGGTTAGCTGCCTTGACCGGAACATTCTTTGCAGTTGTTGGAATCTTTCTGATTGCCCGAATTCCATGGGTCGAACGTGGAGTTGGACACGATCGTTTAGTTACGTGGCATCGCAAATTAGGACCATGGAGTTTGTATTTAGTGGGCTTCCATGTTCTTTTTATTCTCTTGAGTTCAGCAGGACAGGATGGCGTCATGCTGGCAGTTGAAATGTGGCGCATACTGAATTCAATGGCATGGATGTGGCCAGCTCTTGCCGGATTTATCTTGATGATTCTTGCAGGTGTTACTTCATATAAAAAGGCACGCGCCAAGATGAGTTATGAAACCTGGTGGATCATTCACGTCTATACCTATGTAGCTATTGCAGTGTCTTTTATGCACCAAGTACTCAATGGACAGATGTTTGTTGGCCACCTACTCAATCGCCTGTACTGGACGATGTTGTACATAGTTATGGCGCTGGCAATTGTGGTCTATCGATTTGGAATTCCACTTGTGAGATCACTTCGTCATAACTTAGTCGTTGATCGAGTAGTCGTTGAAGGTCCAGGAATAATTTCTGTCATTATGCGTGGGCGCAAATTGCATCGCCTCGCAGCCGAAGGTGGTCAATTCTTCGGTTGGAGATTTCTTACACGTGGACATTTCTTAATGTCTCACCCATATTCCTTGTCAGCGGCTCCTACCGAAAATTACTTACGAATTACCATTAAGGATTTGGGAGATCACTCTCGATCTGTTGCATTCTTAAAGCCAGGTACGCGCGTCTTTGTCGAAGGGCCATATGGCGCATTTACCGCTGGTCGCGCAACTCAGCCACATATAGTCCTGATTGGTGGAGGCGTTGGAATCACACCAATTAGAGCGCTCATGGACGAATTTAGAAATGGCGTACAACTCGATGTGATCTATCGAGCCTCAAGTGATGCAGATCTAGTCTTAAAAGAAGAACTTGATTACTTGGTCGATAAATCTAATGGCTCAATGCGAGTGCATTACTTAGTTGGATCTAGACGAGAACATCCTATGGATGCAAAGTCCTTAAAAGCACTAGTTCCAAGAATTGCGGATTCAGATATCTATATCTGCGGTCCTGGCCCACTCGTTGAGACAGTAAAACAAGCTGCAGAGGATTTAGGTGTACCAAAAAATAGGTTTCACGATGAAGCTTTTGCATTTCATGCAGAGTGAAAAAGTACTGAAGAGAGAAATGGTGAAGTAATGAAACGCGCATTATTAATTGCTGGAGGAACAGTTGGTGGGTTGGGCGCAGTTCTTGCGATTACTCCCCCTCAATTGAGTGCAACTAAATCCACAAATGCGCTGAGCGGAACGCTTACGCAGGGTACAACCGTTGCTGCATCTATCTCTCCTGCGCCTCAATCGCGACCATCAACGGCTGCAACCAAGAAAAGTACTGTTATCAAACCAGGTGCAAGTGCATCAGCATCGGCAACAAACACACCTGCTCCGGCTGCAACGCATTCTCAAACACCTGCAACCACTGGATATTCGGGAACTGTTACCGGAGATTCCTTTAATGCGCGAAATTACGGAGTCCTTTCGGCAACTGTGACTTTCACAGACGGAAAA
>Ga0214919_10013148_pt1 | contig 10065 bp, 9 predicted proteins | sample LL1503_MetaG_FD_177994 | JGI IMG/M metagenome (GOLD analysis project Ga0214919, IMG submission 177994) | Freshwater microbial communities from Lake Lanier, Atlanta, Georgia, United States - LL-1503 | ecosystem: Environmental > Aquatic > Freshwater > Lake | place: USA: Georgia | collected 2015-03-15 | reverse complement strand
CCATCAAAGGCACTCTCTTATTAGCTTACGAAGGCATTAACGGGACTGTCGCCGGCCCTGAAAAAGCCATCCTTGCCTTATTGGATTTCCTAAAAAACGACCCTCTCTTTAAGGGTAAATTTAAAAGATTGGGCCATAAAGAATCATGGTCAGACAAACATCCCTTCTACCGCATGAAAGTAAAACTCAAAAAGGAAATTGTCACCTTAGGCATTCATGGTGTATCTCCTACTAAAGTTGTCGGAACATACGTAAAGCCCGAAGACTGGAATTCGATCATCTCTGACCCTGAAGTGGTATTAATTGATACGCGTAATGATTACGAGTATGCCATAGGCACATTTAAGAATGCTATTAATCCTAAAACGAATACTTTTCGTGAATTTCCAGGCTACGTCAAAACACATTTAGATCCTAAGAAGCATAAAAAAATCGCGATGTTCTGTACTGGTGGTATCCGCTGCGAAAAAGCTTCCTCTTTCATGATGACCGAAGGTTTTGATGAGGTGTACCACCTAGAAGGCGGCATACTAAAGTACCTTGAAGAGGTGAGTTCGGAAGAAAGTCTTTGGCAAGGCGAGTGCTTTGTATTTGACCAACGTGTAGCCATTAAGCATGGCTTGGAGGTGGGTGAGTTTGACCAGTGCTATGCTTGTCGCTACCCGCTATCTAAAGTTGATATAGTAAGTGATAAATATACCCCAGGTATTTCATGTCCATATTGCTATAATACCCACACACCAGACAAATTGAAAAGTTTAACCGAGCGACAACGTCAGGTGATCTTAGCTAAAGCAAAAGATCTTAACCATATCGGTCAAACCAAATTGCAGACTACAAAAAAAGAAATGGAATCTCTATGAGAGTCCCACAAAAAATTAGCTCGCTTTTGATGATGAAATTTCACTTTTAGATATTATTCATTTTTTTATCTCCCAATACAATTCTTAATCTAGCCTGTTAATATCCACCCCAAACTCTTTTCTCTTTCGATTGAATTGCATTAATTCAAAAAAATCTACCTAATGATCATGCTTAGTATTTATTAATTATAAATTCCATTTTTATTTCTATAAAGGTCATGCTCAGTCATCATCGTGCATAGTTCTTCTAAATTTGTTTTTGGCTCCCATAAAAGGATTTCTTTAGCTTTATCTGCGTTGCCAATAAGTAAATCGACTTCAGTTGGTCGGTAATAATGAGGGTTAATTTTTAATATCACTTTTCCGGTAGAAGCATTAATTCCCTCTTCCTTTAAATCAGCCCCTCTAAATTCAATATCTATATCTACTACCTTAAAAGACATAGTTAAAAAATCCCTAATTGATACAGTTTTTCCGGTTGCTAAAACAAAATTATCTGGTTTGTCGATTTGCAGCATTTTCCACATTCCTTCAACGTAATCCTTTGCATAACCCCAATCTCTCTTAGCATTTAAATTACCAATTTCTAGAAAATCTAAGCTGCCCAATTTAATTCTTGCAACTGCATCGCTAATTTTTCGAGTGACGAATTCCTTTCCTCTTAAAGGGCTTTCATGATTAAATAATATGCCTGTTGCTCCAAAAATATCATAGTTCTCTCTATAGTTAATAGTAATCCAATGTGCAAATAATTTAGACACCCCGTAAGGACTTCTTGGATAAAAAGGAGTTTTTTCTGTTTGAGGAACTTCTTGAACCTTTCCAAACATCTCGGATGTGCTAGCCTGATAAAAACGAATTTTTGTATTCACTATTCTGATTGCCTCTAGGAGATGAAGAGCCCCAAGAGCATTGATTTGAGTAGTGGTTACTGGCTGATCAAAACTTACGCCCACAAAACTTTGTGCAGCTAAATTATATATTTCATCAGGATGAATTTTATCAATAAGAGAAATTGTCCCGCCTAAATCTGTAAGATCGTATTCAACTAATTTAAGATTGGGATGATTTTCAACACCCAGTTCTTTTACTCTCCAGAGGTTAAGTGAGCTTGTTCTTCGATAAGCCCCATAGACAATATAATCTTTTGAAAGTAAAAATTGAGCCAAATAAGCACCATCTTGTCCCGTAATACCAGTTATCAAAGCAACTTTAGGCATAACAAACCTCTCTTATGTTAGTTTCTTCCGTAGTTATCATTAAATCTCTCTATATCATCTTCACCCAAATAATTTCCTGATTGCACTTCAATGACCTCTAAAATTTCTTTCCCTGGATTTGAAAGGCGATGTGTGTGTCCTAATGGAATGTAAGTCGATTCATTTTCTTGTAAGATAATTTTTTTATCATTACATATTACTTCTGCAATGCCCTTCACTACAACCCAATGCTCTGCTCTTTTTGCATGCTTTTGTAAGCTTAATGATGCACCTGGATTAACTTGGATACGCTTCACTTTAAAATTCTCCCCTTCATCAAGGCTGTCATACCAACCCCAGGGCCTTGAAACTTTTCGGTGTAAATTTCTTTCTTCTCGCCTTTCTGTATTAAGTTTATTAACGAGTAGCTTTACTTCTTGGCTTTGATTGCGATCAATCAAAAGGATAGCGTCTGACGTTTCAATCAAGACGATATTATCTAGGCCTACAACGCTTACTAATTTATGGTCGGCGTAAACAAGCGAGTTTTTTGTGTTTTCTAACAAGATGTCGCCATAAGTTACGTTCTGATTTTCATCTTTGTTGCCCACTTGCCATACCGCATCCCATGAACCTAAATCATTCCAACCTGCATCTAATTCAACCATCTTAATCTTAAAGTTTGATTGAGGGCATTTTTCAATGACGGCATAGTCGATCGAATTAGAAGGAATTGCTTTAAACAAAGTTTCATCGGGGCGTATGAATGCTGCATCATGAGTTTTTTTATTAAAGGCTTTTAAGGTCGCCTCATAGATATCATTGCTAAAATGTTGGATCGCTTTTAACCAGATACTCGAACGCAATACAAACATACCGCCATTCCAGAAATAATCACCTGACGCTATATAACTCTCTGCGATTGTTAAGTCAGGTTTCTCCGTAAAATTTAAAACTGTGAATGCGTGATGTTCATCTTTTGATGTATCTTTTTTGATATAACCAAAGCCTGTATCGGGTTTCGTTGGTTTAATGCCTAACACTGCTATAGAACCTTTATTTGCAACCTCAATGGCTTGATGCAAACTTTTCGTGAAAGATTTATTATCTTGCACGGTTTGATCGGCGGGTGTCACCACCAGAATAGGATCTTCACCCTTCTCAGTCGCTTGAAGTGCTGCTAATGTTAAAGCGGGTGCTGTGTTACGGCCGATAGGCTCTAAAAGTAATTGCGCCTTCAACTCTTTCATCTCGCGCAACTGATCGAGCGCCAAGAAACGATGTTCTTCGTTTGTGGCGATGAGTGTGTCATTTAGTGAGACGGAAGCATTTTTTAAGGATTGAAGTCTTTCAACAGTTTGTTGAAACAAAGTGGTCTTACCTGATAATACGAGAAACTGTTTTGGGAAGGCAGTGCGTGAGAGTGGCCAGAGACGCGTCCCTGATCCCCCACATAAAATAACAGGTGTGATGTGATGTATGCTATTTACCGTTCCCACGCTTAATTCCCCTTCGCCTTGGATTGGATCGCATCGATCTCTTGTTTGAGTGTTTGTTACTCCACCATCTTCCGCTTATTGTACGTCACGCACATCAAGGCGTTAAGAAAAAGTTTCGGCATCCAGGAAAGCTTTACCTAATAAATCTTTTTTTGAGAGTTCAATCTTTAGATCTTGAGGCCAATCGATCTTTAATGTGGGGTCGCTCCAAAGAATAGATCGCTCAAAATCTGCGTGGTAATAGTCGGTTGTCTTATAAAGTAATTGGCAAATATCAGATAAGGTTAAGAATCCGTGCGCGAAGCCTTCCGGAATCCACATCTGTTTCTTATTGTCAGCCGATAAAATTTCGGCGACATATTGGCCATACGTGGGAGATGATTTTCTGATATCGACCGCCACGTCTAAAACTTCACCCTCAATCACACGGACCAACTTGCCTTGTGCATGCGGAGGTAGTTGGTAATGAAGTCCACGTAGCACGCCACGTGTCGATTTGGAATGATTGTCCTGCAAGAAATTAACGTTTAATGAGGTGGCCTTTTGAAAGCGGTCTAACCTAAAACTCTCAAAAAAGAATCCGCGATTATCTTCAAAAATTTGAGGTTCGATGAGAAGTAAGTCTGGGATACTGAAAGGGGTGACCTTCATGGCTAGATATTTTTTTCGGTTAAGATGCGAAATAAGTACTGGCCGTATTTGTTCTTGAGTAATGGCTGAGCTAATTTTTCAAGCTGATTCGCGTCAATCCATTTTTGACGGTAGGCGATCTCCTCGGGACAAGACACTTTTAATCCCTGGCGATTTTCTAGAGTTGCAATGAATTGACTTGCTTCAAGCAAGGATTCATGTGTGCCGGTATCAAGCCAGGCGTAACCCCGACCCATGACCTCGACGTGTAATTTTTTTTGCATTAAATAAAGCCGATTAAGATCGGTGATTTCGAGTTCACCTCTTGAGGATGGCTTGAGTGTCTTCGCTAACTTCACCACATCCTGGTCGTAAAAATATAATCCCGTCACGGCAAAGTTGGACTTAGGTTTTAGTGGCTTTTCCTCCAGAGAGATCACTTTATAATTACTATCAAATTCTGCGACCCCATAACGTTCAGGGTCTTGCACGTGGTAAGCAAAAACACTCGCGCCCTCTTCCCTATCCATGGCGTTTTCGAGAAGACTACCCATGTCGTGGCCATAAAAAATATTGTCACCCAAAATCAGAGCCGATAAATCATTGCCAATAAAAGATTCGCCTAAGAGAAAAGCTTGCGCTAATCCATCGGGAGAGGCTTGCACACAATATTGAATGTTGAGGCCCCATTGGCTACCGTCACCAAGTAATGCTTCAAATCGAGAAATATCTTCAGGGGTTGAGATAAGCAATATGTCGCGAATGCCCGCTAACATAAAGGTACTCAGTGAGTAATAAATCATAGGCTTATCGTAGACAGGGAGCAACTGCTTTGAGATGGACTGGGTCACAGGGTAAAGTCGCGTTCCCGAGCCGCCAGCTAAGATGAGGCCTTTTCTTTTTTTAATGTGATTTGTCATTTAATGAATGAGTTCTCTCAATACTTTTTTTACTTCGTCTTCCCAATCTGGCAATTCTAACATGAAGGTCTTTTTTATTTTTTCCGTATTCAGTCTTGAATTTAAAGGCCGCTTTGCAGCGGTGACATAATCATCAGTCAAAATTGCTTTAATGTCAGATTGCTTCATTTTAGAAGACAAACCCAATCGAGAAGCTTCGTTGTGAATAAAGATCGCATATTGATACCAATTAGCTTCACCCTGAGACGTGACGTGGTAGGTACCAAAATCTTTAAAGTCTTTATAGTCTATAAGTTTTTGAATTATTTTAAATGTGACATTGGCTAACATAGATGCTGAGGTAGGCGCCCCCAACTGATCACTCACCACGCTCAAATTATCTTTTTCTTGTATTAATTTTAAGATGGTCTTTATGAAGTTATGGCCATGGCTCCCAAATACCCAACTCGTTCTTAATATGATGTGTTTTTGGTGCTGCCTTATAGCTTCTTCGCCTTCCAATTTGGTTTTTCCATAAAGAGACTGGGGGTTTGTTTTATCGTCCTCCAGATAAGGCTCTTTTTTTAAGCCATCGAACACATAATCGGTAGAAAAGTAGATCACGGGAATATCAAGTTCACTCGCCTTTTTAGATAACGCTTGAGTGCTAGCAACATTGATTTGATAAGCCATTTCAGGCTCTGACTCCGCTTGATCGACAGCCGTATAAGCGGCAGGATGAATTATCAAGTCAGGGCTTACATTATCTATAAAAGCACTGATCTCACGAGGATTTGCAAGATCTAAATCCTTACGATCGATGGCGATTACATCCCAAAGCGTTGAAAGTTTTTTATTAAGCTCAAAACCAACCTGACCATTCTTACCGGTAAGAAGTATTTTCATGTGTACTGCTTTTGGATCCAGTTTTGATATTCACCGCTTACCGCATGATCCACCCAGTCTTGATGTTCTAGATACCACATGACGGTTTTACGTAAGCCTGTTTCAAAAGTCTCTTGTGGCTGCCAAGCCAACTCTTTTTCTAATTTTGTTGCGTCAATTGCGTAACGCCTATCGTGTCCTGGGCGATCTTTTACAAAAATAATCTGCTCCCGATAAGACTTAGCATCTGATCTTGGCTTTAACTCATCGAGGATCAAACAAATTGCATGGACGACTTCAAGATTTGTTTTTTCACTGGAGCCACCTATATTGTATGTGTCGCCCAAATTTCCTTTTTCCAAGACAACCCTTATTGCGCTGCAGTGATCCTTAACGTAAAGCCAATCACGAATCTGCTGACCATCCCCGTAGATAGGCAGCGGCTTTCCATTAAGTGCATTAAGAATACAAAGTGGGATTAATTTTTCTGGGAAATGATAAGGTCCATAGTTATTTGAGCAATTAGTTGTTACCACAGGAAGCCCGTAAGTATGATGCCATGCCCTCACAAGGTGATCACTGGAAGCCTTGCTAGCGCTGTAAGGACTATTAGGTTCGTAACGATTGGTTTCTTTAAAAGCAGGGTCTAAATTATGAAGGGAGCCATAAACCTCGTCAGTCGATACATGTAAAACACGAAATGCTTTTTTTTGCACGTCATCTAAATTGCTAAAATAAGCCCTCGCAGATTCAAGCAAGTGATAGGTGCCCACAATATTGGTCTCAATAAAATCTCGGGCTTCATGGATGGATCGATCCACATGGCTCTCTGCGGCAAAATTTATAATCGCCCTTACCTTATGATCTTTCAATAACCGAGAAGTAAGGGCGCGATCGCCAATATTGCCTTTTACAAAAATATGATGCGGATGAGTTTTTACCGTCACTAAATTTTCTAGGTTGCTAGCATAGGTTAAAAGATCAAGCGAAATAACATTTTCATCTTTTTTATCTAACCAATCCAATACAAAGTTAGACCCAATAAAGCCTGCAGCACCCGTCACAAGAATAGTCATAGCTTAATAATATTTAACATTTAGAATTAATGGGTCTGTCTAAGTAATATATACTCATTTATTATACTAGAATAAAATAACAGCTCTTCTTAAGCATAATCTAAATCAATGGCTAAAAAAAATTATATTCCCTTCTCACAACCCCCCCTGGTGGGAAATGAGATTAAATATATTCAAAATGCTATTAAATCAAAAAAACTTTCAGGAGATGGGGTGTATAGCAAATTATGTGAAAGTCTTATTCAAAAACAGACAAACAGTAAAAAGATTTTCATAACACCTTCATGCACAGCAGCATTAGAGCTTTCCGCTCTTCTGATTGATATCAAAAAGGGAGATGAAGTCATTATCCCCTCGTTTACCTTTACATCCACAGTTAATGCATTCATTTTGCAGGGAGCTACTCCTATTTTTGTGGATATCGATCAAGACACACTTAATATTTCATCTGAAGAAATAAAAAAAGCGATTACAAAAAAAACTAAGGCTATCGTTCCAGTTCATTATGCTGGTGTAGCTTGCGATATGAATGTCATCAGCTCATTTAAAGAAGATAATCTTTATATCATTGAAGATGCAGCGCAGGCTTATTATTCTTTTTACAACGAAAAACATTTGGGAACTATAGGTGATATTGGAACTTTTAGCTTTCATGACACAAAAAATATTACATCTGGTGAAGGTGGAGCTATATCAATTAACAATCCACTCTTAATTGAACGTGCGGAAATCGTTAGGGAGAAAGGAACTAACCGAAGTAAATATTTGCTGGGTCAGGTTGATAAATACACTTGGTGTGATATTGGCACCTCATGCTTGCCATCTGAAATAACTGCGGCTTATTTGCTTGCCCAGCTAGAAATCGCTAAAGATATTACTAAAAAAAGAATGGCTTTATGGAATACATATCACAAATTACTAAAAAAAGCTGAAGATGATAAATTAATCGCGAGACCAAAAGTGCCAGAATCCCTAAAGCACAACGCACATATTTATTATGCAATTCTCAATAATAAAAAATCAAGAGATCTATGCATAACATTTATGAAAGCAAGAGGCATCATAGCATCATTCCATTACATTCCATTACATTCATCCCCCGCTGGAAAAAAATACGCGACATCTATTGGTAATATGAAAAACACGAATTCTATTTCCGAGAGAATAATTCGCTTGCCATTGTTTTACAAATTAAAAGAAAAGGAACAAAGTTTTATCATTAGCACTTTTCTTGAATTTTTATACAAAAAAATTATTTAATATTTGTATTAAATTTTGGGTCATTGTACATTTTGTATTGACGATATACCTTATAAAATACTTTGCCTTGCAAGCAATCTTTTAATAACAAATCCAAACAAGTCGATAAGTCATTACGCTGAGTATTTAAGGTATTAAGCCTAATTTGACATGAATCCAGGTGAGCTTGATCGATATCTTCTCTAGAAGTCTGTAATTTAACTGCATAAATTTTGAGTGCAATAATAGAAAGTCTATCAATCATAGAGCCTGCGGTTTCTGAATGCTGTCTTGCATTGCTTAAAATAGGCACGGATGATAAACAAGATAAAATAACCTCATCGATATGCTCTACTGCATCATTTCTTTGTTGATTATATTTGTCAATTTCACGTTTATTTTTCATAATTTCCAACGGCTCAACATCATTTCTTCTAGCCAGGTCTTCTTCATGCCACAATAATTGATTGCAAACATGATTGAGCTCACAGAGAGACATCAAATCTAATTTTGATTGATGCAAATCCAAATTGCATAAAGATTTTGAAACTAGACTGTCATGAAGCTCGGTAATACTCTGAATTGAAAGAATTGAATTGTTCATTACAAATACCTTTTAATTTCTTTAAAAACATATTTAGGCTTAATATCTTCCATAGACGACTGCTCACTTCCTTTTGAGCCCAAAGGATGATCAATCATAGCGCAGTGAGGGTGTTGAAGAGGTCCAAAATAGAGAGAAGGGAGCGTGCAATGATAAAGAACCACCATGGGAATATCAAAGGTACTCATTAAATGTGTAGGTCCTGTATCCACACCTAGATATAAATTTAGCTTAGACATGCAAGCTGCTGTTAATCGCAAGGAAAATCCAGATAAATCCAAATAATTACCTTTGCTAACCCCCACTTTAAATTGAGTGATTTTTTTTTGATCATCTGTACCTCCAAAAATTATAGCTAAAGCATTTGGTTTAACTGATTTGATCATTTTAAAAGTTTCAACAAAATAAGAAACAGGCCAATTTCGGTATGGACGAAGAGTGGAAATTTGAAAACCTACTAAATATTTACATTGCAAAGAATGCTCAGTCATTTTTTTTAGGGAAAATTTTATTTCATCTTCAGTTAAATAAAATTTAATTCTTAATTTAGAAGTATTGATCTTTAAAGGGCTAAGTAATTCTAAATACGCCTTAACATTGTGCTTGGAAAAATTTCTTTCAAAAGATTTATATAATCTTTTATTCGTCATTTCGCTTTTACTGCTAAAAGCTATAACTCTCTTACCAATCCTTAAAGCATATCTCAAAATATTTTCTAACGGTTCGTGATAATTCAAGACGATAATTAAGTCATATATAGGCCAACCTAACCAGCCTTTCCAAATCGCACGTTTATCTGAAATTGACTCGACTGAATTTATTCCTGGAATATTCTCAAATAATGCCTTCTGGTTCTTATGAACTAGCAAATCAATATGAGATTTTTTAAAGCCTTCACAGACAGCAACAACAGTAGGAATTCCAAGTAGTGAATCGCCAACTCTACCCGAAACATGAACTAAAAGTATCTTAGGAAAACTATTTTTCATAAAATGGGATATATACTAAATTTATAAATAATCGCTTTCAAAGGAATCATTGCATTTTTAAACCGAGATATTCTTGAGGGAGGCCTTTTCTTATTTCCTCTATTGTCCACTGGTTATTAGCAAGAGCACATGCTAAGTCATATATATTGTCAGGAATAAGTGGCGATTCGATGTTAACTATT
>Ga0214919_10013147_pt1 | contig 10065 bp, 9 predicted proteins | sample LL1503_MetaG_FD_177994 | JGI IMG/M metagenome (GOLD analysis project Ga0214919, IMG submission 177994) | Freshwater microbial communities from Lake Lanier, Atlanta, Georgia, United States - LL-1503 | ecosystem: Environmental > Aquatic > Freshwater > Lake | place: USA: Georgia | collected 2015-03-15 | reverse complement strand
CATGATAGACTGGATTGTTGTATTTGATGAGGATACGCCGTACGAATTATACGAGATGATGCGCCCGACGACCATTGTGAAGGGAGGGGATTACACGGCCGACGCAATTGTCGGCAGGGAGTTCTGCGAGCGTGTGGAGATTTTCGAGTATATGGAGGGGAAGTCCACGACGAATATTATTCGGCGCATACAGGCCTAGGTCTAAAGTTACTGGTCCAATAATACGCATGAAGAAGGCCTTCGTATACACTCATTTAGGACTAGGAGATATGATACTCACGAGCGGGGCTATACGCTTTCTAAGGGAAAGGTATGAAGCCGTCTATGTAGTTTGTAAGGATCCGTATAAGGAGACTATGCGGAGCCTGTACGAAGACGACCCAGAGATTCGTATCGTGGTTGTTGCGAGTGATGACGATCTTCATCCGTGGGCCGAAAAGGGACCGCTGCTTCAGAATAAGGGCTTTGATGTGTTTGGGTGCGGACAATTCTCAATGAAACCTGAGAAGGGCATCTATGATTTTCCGAATTCATTCTATGATGATATGGATATTCCTCGCTCCGTTCGTAAGTCGCATTTCCATATTCCCAGGACGCCGGCATCAAAGGAGCTGCATAAGCAATTCGCGGCTAGCCCCTACATCGTAGTACATCAGGAGGCGTCCACACATACGCTCCCTATCGTGGACCGTCTAAAGGCTGCAGGCGAAAAGCGGCTCATTATAAATCTCACGCAGACTCCGTCGAATCAAGAGGGAGTCATCAGTCTTTACAGGCCTCTCACAGATTATGTGGACCTGATGGAGGGGGCGGAGGAACTCCATTTGATCGATTCGTCCATTTTTTGTTTTACGTCGCAATTGAATCTTAAAACCGACCGCCCTCTTCTGTACTATATTAGGCCTGGAGGACATCCAATCGACACGTTTAATATATTCCAGCCGGTAACAGAATATATGTAAGTATAGTAGGAATGGTGGTGCGCCATACGAGAAAAAAGAAGAGACTATCTAGATTGCGTAAGAAGGGGCCGGTATATATTGGAGGTCGGGCAAATGATCGGTGTATCTTTATTGAAATGATAAGCGCCGAGGGTCTTGGAAATCAATTATTCATCTTTGCGGCTGGACTTACTGTGCAGCAGAAGACTGGCCTTCCCTTATGTGTAATACCATCGGATAAGAATCCGCATACAAAAATCGACTATAGACCCCTATTTAAAATACCATCAAAGGTGAATATAGTCGAAAAGAGCAATGCGCGGCCTCGCTTGAACGCTGCTAATTTGACGCTAAACCTGGAAAATGGCCATCGTACGGCGAAGTGGTCGAACGCAAACATACAATACAACTCGGCCAGCGCAAAGAACGTGAAGATTCCCCCGCGCCTATATCAGAACTACGCATCGATTCAGAAAGTCATTCCGGTCGTAAAGGATGCATTAATGACGAATGAATTCAATACGAAACAGGTGTACAGGGACCTAGAAAAAGAAACGCCGGCTGGTTCGGCGTTTATACATGTGCGGCGTGGAGATTACGCGCAACGGAGTTGGGCATTGGATAAGGAATATTATCTGAGAGGGCTAGACATAATAGAAAAGGATCCGAATATAACGACGATATGGATCATATCGAACGATTTGGATTGGTGTAAAAAGGTCGATTGGGCTAGTCACACGAAAAAGACGTTGAAGTACTACAATAGCGAAAGTGAACTTGAGACACTCTATAAGATGATGTTATGCACGGCGGGAGCTGTCCTATCTCCCTCGACCTTCGGTGCATGGGGGGCAATGATGGGTGCGGATATGACTGAGAAGCCCACGATTGTTTTTCCTCAAGGATGGTTGACACATGATAGAGACCCGATAAATCCGTTCATGTTTCCTGAACCGAAATGGACGAAAATTCCGAATAGTGTTGCGATCACTACGACACTTATATAGGGATATCTTAAAATAATAAAAACATAATCGATCCGCAGCTGTTTTTATTATGCGAAGACTATAGTAGAGGATGCATCGACGCATTCGCCATACGAGAAGAAAACGAAAGGCGCTATCAAAAAAGCGCAAAATGCTTGTTGGCGGAGATAGGCCCTATAAACGTCTTTTAGCAAGACTTCCGAAGAATGAAGGGATTGGAAATCAACTGTTTATTATTGCAATGGCAATGAAGGTACAGAAAAAAACTGAGTTGCCTTTATATATAATTGTATCTGGTAATAAATATCATTCGAAACTTGAGTATAAACATATCTATACATACTCTGATATGAATATATTCGCATTAACTCCTGCTGAGGGAGATGTGCACTTTAATAAGGCAAAGCCCACTTTAAAATCTATAGAATCTAAAATAAGAATGAATGACCAGACTGTATTTTGGGAAGATTCGGATATAATTTATGATGCAAATGATGCATCTGATGTAAAGTTACCTAATTATCTCTATCAGAATTGCAGAACTGTGGATAAAGAGATTCCAAATGTGAAAAGTATGTTATTAAAGAATGAATTCGAAAAAGATGATAAAAAGGATTTGTATGAACCTGTACGGAAAGAAACTAAATCCGACGAATCTGCTTTTGTACATGTGCGCGTAGGCGATTATGTAAAGAGTGGATGGTCACAGAAGTTAGAGTATTTTATTGATGGGATAAAAGAGTTAGATAAGAATGATACCATAAAAATAATTTACTTAATTTGTAATGAGCACAAGTGGTATACTGATAACGAGGCTAAACTGAAGGAGTATACAAAAAAACACATACAATACTATAATAATGAAAATGAGCTAGTGGTTCTTTATAAGATGATGTTATGTAATGCTGGAGCAGTGATATCAGCCTCTACGTTCAGTGCATGGGGAGCAATGATGGGAGCAAATATGCATGAGACGTCTACGATAGTATATCCGAAGCAATGGATAAAGAAACTAAATTGGGGAGATAACCCTATTATGTTTCCGAATAGATGGATTGGAATAGAAAGTCGTGATATAGAGGGTGGAACGAATAAATGGGATAGTAAGCATGAAGGCCACGTATCCGAAATTCTTTGAACATAGTAGGGAATGCGGCGCAGATTATCAAAACGTATTAGACCGGTCATGGGGTAAAATATATTGATATAGACGCAAACCACCTTCCTGTAAATCTGGGGCTGTATGGGGCGAATTTCTATCCGAATAAGTACGTGGATTAATATTTATATACAGTAGAATGGGGCTCACGCGGCGTAAAAAAAAGATAATAAAAGGTGGCCAACCTACGGGACCCTGTATCATAGTAGATCTAAAGAATAACGCCGGTCTTGGAAATCAACTTACGATATATGCAGCAGGTATTGTCGCAAGTAATAAGACAGGGCTTCCAATGTGTATTTTACCTGTGAAAGGGAATCATCACTCCTCTAAGAACTACAGGACGCTGTTCAAGCATGGTAGGCCGGTGGAGCATAAAAATATGAATACGCGCATAAGTAAATCGACTAGGGTACATCAAAATATAGCAGGAGATCCGCATGGAAAGTGGTCGAATAGGAATTTGCCTACGAACAAGACCCATAATATTTCAATGGACGGTGTTTACTATCAAAACTACGAGTCGATTAAGTCGGCATTTCCACAAATCCGCTCAGAACTGGCGGAAGAATTTAAGAAACAGTACCCAGACTTGGAGACGGAAGCCTTTAAAGGTACGAGCACAGATGTCACGATGTTTATGCACGTTCGAAAGGGTGATTATGGACCTTCTAGTCTCCCGACAGACTATTATAAGCGCGCAATAGAGATTGTGAACGGAGAGTCGAAAATAAAGACGCTCTACATCCTTTCGGATGATGTAGACTATTGTAAAAATGAGATAAATAAGAAGGAATGGAAACCGACGGCAGAAGTGCGTTGGATGGATGACCCTAAAGATGAACTGAAGACGATGTATTTGATGAGCCTTTGTAAAGGTGGAGCGATAATGTCGGCATCAACATTCAGTTGTTGGGGGGTATACTTGGGAGCGGATGCTGTTCAGAATTCTATTATTATATACCCGAAAAAGTGGATTACCGGTGACAGTAAGAGGATATCATTTCCTGAATCGATTGGTAATAAGTGGATCTCCATTTAATTTCTAATAGAAATGTAAGATGGGGCTTCGTAGGCGTCGTAGCACACGGCGAAAAATACGCAGAAGTTTAAAGAGGAATTCTCGCGTACAGAGAGGCGGTAATATATCACAGAAGCCTCGGATTGCTGTAGTTACTGCAATTTATGGAGCCTATGATAATTTAAAGGAACCAACTGGCGTAAATAATCGCGAGTCGTTTGACTGGTTTTGTTTTACAGATGATACAAATATGAAGAGCCCTGTATGGAAAGTTGTCAATACTCCCTATCATAAACAGAACGGAAAAGAGGAATACAAGCAATACAAGAACTATTATGATAATATTAAGGATCCGAAAGTGATGAATATGATGTCAGCAAAGTATTACAAGATAAAGACACATGAAATCGATATTTTGAAGGATTATGACTATTATATATGGGTAGATGGTTCCCTTCTATTACGCCCAGAGTTCGTGAACAACATTCAGAAACTTATTGACCAGAAATACGAATTGATTAATTTCAAGCATCCTGAGCGTACGAACATAAAGGATGAGATGAACCTTTCAGTAGGTATGGGAAAATATAAAGAACAGGATATACCTACACAGTACGCAGCATATGTAAGTGATGGTTTTCCAGATGATATGGGCTTATTCGAGTGCACGATGATTATAAAGAAGAACGTGCCTCGTATTAATGATGCATTCGATATATGGTGGATACAGAACATGCAGTATTCGTACCAGGATCAGATATCATACACCTACAGCTTATGGAAGAAGGGTATCAAACCCGACTATATCATTAATGAAAAGGTGTTTAATAATCCGAATTTTTCCTATTCGGATCGATCACTGATGACGAAGCATTGACCGCATAAAGACTTTATATTTAGAAGGAGTTCGGGCGAACATTCTATCTATTGAGAACTGTATGTAGACCCGTCTTACAGTTCGTTTTATATATCCTATAATTAAGATGCGGACGAATAAGAGGTTCAGAAGAACACGGAGGCATCGGCGTAAGTATACGAAGAGGCAGCGAGGCGGGCAAGCTAGTCCTACGCTTTCTTTTATATCATACGGAAATGACAAATTCAAAGAGTCGATAGAGCGTATACGCAAAGAGGCAGAGCAGATGGGCTGTTTTAATGGTAATATAAAAGTATACACTCCGGAAGATTTGTCAAATGAATTTAAGGGAGCGGTTGGAGATGTCATTAATGAGTCTAGAGGCGGCGGATACTGGATATGGAAGCCCTATATAATTGTGGATATGCTTTCTAAATTAAATGACAATGATATTCTTTTATACGCAGACTCAGGGTGCACGCTAGATCCTACTGGGGTTCCTAGATTGAAAGAATATATGGAGATGATTGCGCCGAAGTCAAATAAAGCTGTCTTAGCAATGCGTTTAGTAAACGACGCAGGGCTATTCATAACGAAAAAATGGACTTCTATGCCTATTTTTGACTATTTCAAGCAGTCACTCGATGGAACTATTTCGAATTCAAGTCAAATTCTAGCAGGGGTTATAATGTGTCGTAAATGTCCAGAATCGGCGGAAGTTATTGGGAAATTTCTGGAAGTTGCTAAAACACGCCCTGACCTTTTCACGGATCGTCATAATGGAGAATCTAAACCAGCGAATCCGGATTTTATAGATAATCGCCACGATCAGGCTGTATGGAGTATGATCATACAGACAGAGCCTTATTCTAACAAATGTGCTGTTATTGATGAGGAAATTGAAACTGACATGGTGAATAAACCGATACATGCTTCACGTATAAAGAGTTAGACATGCTTAAAATAAGTACAAGAAATAATATGATCTACCTATTATTTCTTGTGCCTTAATAATGAGAGGCTATCGTTCTACTAAATCAAGGAAGCGTCTGAAAAGGCGAACACGTAGAATGAAAGGTGGTTCGATTGAACTCGTCAGCGTGGTAATTCCCACATATAATCGCTTCAAATACCTTTTAAATACCATACAGTCTGTAAAAGATCAGACCTATAAGAACATAGAAATTATTGTAGTGAACGATAAGTCGACAGATCCTCAGTATTATTCCTATGACTTCGGGCCGAGCGTGAAAGTCATCCATCTTAAGAAGAATAGCAAAGAAATTTATGGCTACGCCTGTGCGGGACACGTACGAAACGAGGGTATCAAAATCTCGAAGGGAGTATGGATCGCCTTTTGTGATGATGACGATATATGGCTTCCTAAGAAACTGGAATTACAAATTGCGGCATTGAAGGGCAATAATTGCAAACTATCATCAACAGATGGACTGATTGGAACGGGACAATATGAGAAGGGTACATCTTATAAGAGATATAACGCTGAAGAGTATCTCAAGGAATTACAGAATATATATAGACAAAGGGGTTCAAAATTATTAGAAAGTGGTTTCCCTAAAATTTGGAATTCGGAATTTATGGAAATTCACAATTGCGTTATAACAAGTAGCGTTGTAATCGCTAAGGAGGTCTTAGATGTAATTGGTAATTTCAGAGAAATTAGACCCCCAGGCGAGGACTACGACTGCTGGAAAAGGGCATTGAAATATACAGATTTAGTATATGTGGAAGAGCCATGCTTTTATTATGATAATCGGCACGGATACGGGCAACAATGGGAAGGTGGAGGGGAAAGTAAAGTTATAGCGATTTGTATTTATTCGCACAGTAGTCACTTTGACGTATTAAAGATACAGGTAGATTATTTACACAAACTATTTAAGAATACAGATCAAAAGTTATACTTCTTTCTAGATAAAGAAATTACTATACCTAGTGATTTGAACTATACAACAATTATATATAGTGAAAGTTTATCATACACAAAGCGTATGCTGTATTGCATAGAAAAGATAGATACGCTCTATGCGATTATTAGCCATGAGAGTGACATCTTAATCAAGTATAATAGTGATTCTATGATCAGTTTAACAGAAAGAATGGGTACGATGAATATTGATTCTGTTGACTTAGTTATACGTGATTTGAAATGTAAAAAACAGGAGAAGATAACAGACAACTTATTTATTATGAATTTAAATGGAGAAGCCTGGCACCGAGAGCGAGGTCTACTGTATACTGTTCAGCCTAGATTATGGAAAAAAGAAAGCGCAAAAAAGTTTTTCTCATCTATTGGAGATCTAACGTACAAAGAGGTAGAGAACGCACCCGCACAAAAATATATTAGTGAGAATCAAAATACATACGGAGTATGTTCAGCTAATCCAATGATGTCATTTGGTATTTTATCTACAGGGTTTCCCGTTTCAGCAGAATACGTTTTTATTCATATAACGATGCATGGCAAGTTCGTTAGAAAAGCTACAGAACAAAATTCCGTACACCCAGAAATTGCAGGAATAGAAAAAGAACTATACGAACACTATATTCAAGGATCTCATCGAGCTAAGATAGGTATAAACGAAAAAGGTCTTAAAGCGTTCCTGTAGTCATCTAGGGATTCAACACACAATAATAAAACCTATTCGTAATAATGAGAATAATAATCTAAGCTATATATATATGTCTAGCAACTGTAATACAGAAGAATTTCACAACTGTATTAAAGAAACCCCGCAGTCTGTCTATGACAGTTATAATAGCCTAATATTTTCAGCTGATGCTCGTGTATTTAATAAGATGATTAAGAAGGTTGAGTTATACTTAAAAGTAAAGGATTTACCAGGGGATATTCTAGAGTTTGGAGTATTTAAAGGGGCAGGTATGGCGCTCTTTTTAAACTTAAAGATAATGTATGAACCGAATAGTTTAATGAAAGTGATAGGCTTTGATTTATTCAATAGCGAGAAGCTTACATGTAGTTTGGATGGTTTGAATAAAACTATGATGACGATGGTATTAAATAGGGCATCTAGTGACGAATTATCAATTGATAGTGTGAAAAGGCGGTTGTCGATGTTTAATACGAGCACTTACAAGTTAATTGAAGGTGAGGCTGTAGCCAGTTCAAAACGATTTGACTTAGAAAATCCTGGAGCTAGAATTAAATTACTTTACATGGATCTCGATATAGGTGAACCGACGTACGAAATATTAAAGGCACTCTGGAGCAAATTAGTCAAGAATGGAATTGCGGTGTTTGATGAGTACGCCTATCACAAATGGGATGAAAGTGATGGTGTAGATAAATTTCTAAAGGAAATTGACGGACAGTACACATTTATAGATACGAAGATATCGTCTCCGACCGCATATATAATAAAAACAGTAATATAAAAAATATGCATTTACAAAGTAGTTGAAGATTGATTAGATATGAATGTATATAATCGATTTATGTAATAAGTTCAACTGTTCTTTTATTTCATTTGTATAGGGCCCAGCATACATTATTATATGAATAGTGCTGTCCTTATACTTTATTAATATATCTGGAGAATATACAAATGCATGCGTCCCATAGACACGTTTGCCTTGTTTAGATAAGTCGTTATCGATAAATCCAATGATACTTTTATAGTAATGCTGCAAATAATAGAAAATTTTTTGTCCATAATGCCCTGCCGGGCAAATAAAACAGGGGTGCTCAATAACCACGCGTTTAATAGATAATTCAAAATCAGAAAGCACACCCTTTATATCGATTGAACGCTGTGCGCTATTTAGAAGACTCAGTGGAATTGTGTTAGTATCGTATACAAAATGGTAAAAGAGTGAATGCATCTTAAATGAATAGCATGTAGCACACGAGTATCCATAACGCGAGAAAAGATAGCGTATTTCAGTATCACCAACGAAGAATGTATGTTCATTATGGAGAATAGATATATTTTTAGATACGTACAGGTGATCCATGTTTGGTATAGAAATGAAAACAGATTGTACTTTCGCTTTAGAGAGATTTTCTACGAACCTCTTGGGGTAGTAAAGATGTTCAAAGGTGTGAGATAGAGCTATATGTGTATATCCGGTAAAATCATAATTTTCGCAATTTCCCTGTATGAACTGAACGGTTGATGGGCGAGATACACTATTACAAATATCAAGGATAGTATATTTGGTTATTTTTTGCGACAAAAGCCTATAAAGTGTAGCAGAATTCCCTCCTACTTCCAAAAGCTCTGTGTCAGCGCGTTCAGAAATAAATTCAGCAAACAGACGGTGATGCTCTTTCCACGTAGGGGTATTCTCAGTAGAGTTATGTGAATTTTCGTAAAGCTTTATAGGATCAACCAAAGTCTTTAGTTGAATACATCCACATACGTTACATGCGGAAAAAATACAATCATTATATTCATCAGTTGATGCGTCCATGCTATTTGAAGATGGCGTTATTGGATAATTCTTTAGTGTATGGAGCTCTGTAAGTAACCCCTTATCACATAAAACGCATATATCACGTATCATTCTATTACAGTGCTAAGAAATAACATTGGATATAAATATCCAATATTGAAAACTTGTTTTCAATGTTATTTCTACTGAGTTTGGTCAGAAATAAATTTATAAGCGGCGAACTAATGTGTACTCGAGAACTGAAAAGTGCTGATGCTAATGTGACATAAATTTACTAACGCCTGTTACAATTTCCCGCCCCTATCATATCTTATGATACTGGCGCAAAATTTGTTTGAATTTGTGAATTTCATGTCACATTAGTATCTGGCGCTTTTTGGCTCTCGAAAAGTTTCCGTTCGCCGCTTATAAATTTATTTCTGACCAAACTCAGTAGAAATAACATTGGATATAAATATCCAATATTGAAAACTTGTTTTCAATGTTATTTTTCTATCACAATTACATTACCGTTTTGATAATATACGCTGACGGATTTATAGTCTTAGTATCATGAAATGTGTACTGTCCATCAATCTCTTTTAGGAATTTATCTACTCCATCACTTTCGTCCCATTTATGATATGCATACTCATCAAATACAACAATTCCGTTCTTGACAACTC
>Ga0214919_10013144_pt1 | contig 10065 bp, 9 predicted proteins | sample LL1503_MetaG_FD_177994 | JGI IMG/M metagenome (GOLD analysis project Ga0214919, IMG submission 177994) | Freshwater microbial communities from Lake Lanier, Atlanta, Georgia, United States - LL-1503 | ecosystem: Environmental > Aquatic > Freshwater > Lake | place: USA: Georgia | collected 2015-03-15 | reverse complement strand
GGCCTGCACCCGCAATGATTTTCTTTTGCAAGGCTTCAATGAGGGCCACTTGATCGACCACAGATCCGCGCGCCACATTGACCAAGAAACTCTGCGGACCCAAAGCCTTGAGCACTTCGGCGTTGATCAGGTTTTTGGTGGCAGCGCCACCAGGCGTGATCACGACCATGAAGTCAACTTCAGCCGCCAGATCAAGCACATTGGGCACATATTTATAAGGCACATCAGAGCGTTGATTGCGCGTGGTGTAGCTGATGACCATGTCAAATGCAGCGGCGCGTTTGGCAATGGCTTGACCAATGCGGCCCATGCCCACAATGCCCAACTTGGCGCCAGTGAGTTTGCGTGTGAGTTGGAAAGGACCATCTAACCAATCGGCGTTGCGGGTAAAGCGGTCGGCAGCGGGAATTTTGCGAGCCACTGACAACAACAAGCCCAAGGCCAAATCGGCCACATCGTCGTTCAGCACTTCAGGCGTGTGCGTGACCATGATGCCGCGCTTTTTAGCAGCCGCCACATCGATGCCGTCATAACCCACACCACACACTGAAATCATTTCCAAGGCAGGAAACAAGGCCATGTAACTGCCATCAATTTTGGACTCGCCACCCCCGACCAAGGCGCGCACACGGCCAAAAACTTGGCGGTCGCGAATGTGATCGCGTTCATGGACCACAAATTTCTCTTGCAAGCCCGTTGTGAGAAATGGGGGGATGCGCGATGTCACAACGATTTCTGGATGGTGAATGTTCATTTTGAGAATCTCCTGGTCACAAATAAAAGCTCAGCCCTGGGGGCCAATGGATTGAGGGTTTGCACGAGTGCTAATGGGTTCAAAAAGCAGCTTAAATCACCTATCATCATACGATAATATTGTTAGCACTGATTCCACCTTATACCTCACACTGAAGAAAATCACCATGACTCAAAGCCCCAAGAAAAAACCTGAAGAATTGCGCAGCCAACAGTGGTTTGGCCGCCAAGACCGCGACGGCTTTGCCTACAGAAGCTGGGTCAAAGGCAAAGGCGTACCACATGACCAGTTCGATGGCCGGCCTGTCATTGGCATTTGCAACACCTTCAGCGAACTCACACCTTGCAATTCACACTTTCGCACCTTGGCTGAGCAGGTCAAAATTGGTGTGTACGAAGCAGGTGGGTTTCCGCTCGAATTTCCTGTCATGTCTTTGGGTGAGACGCTGCTGCGTCCTACAGCCATGCTGTACCGCAACCTGGCCTCTATGGATGTGGAAGAAAGCATTCGCGGCAACCCCATCGACGGCGTGGTGCTTTTGATGGGCTGCGACAAAACCACACCCTCACTGCTCATGGGTGCCTCAAGTGTTGACTTGCCCACCATTGGCGTGTCGGGTGGCCCCATGTTGAATGGGAAATGGCGCGGCCAAGAACTGGGCTCGGGCACTGGCGTCTGGAGTATGAGCGAACAAGTGCGAGCCGGCACACTGAAGCTGCAAGACTTCTTTGAAGCCGAAAGCTGCATGCACCGCAGCCACGGCCACTGCATGACCATGGGCACTGCCAGCACCATGGCCAGCATGGTGGAAGCTTTGGGCATTGGTTTGCCTGGCAATGCTGCCTACCCTGCAGTTGATGGCCGGCGCAATGTGTTGGCGCGTGAAGCCGGCCGACGCATCGTCGACATGGTTCACCAGGATGTGAAGATTTCTCAAATTTTGACGCGTGAGGCTTTTGAAAATGCCATCTGCACTTTGGCCGCCATTGGTGGCTCTACCAATGCCGTGATTCACTTGATTGCCATTGCTCGCCGATTGAACATCAACCTCACCATTGACGACTTCGAAAAATTGGGCAGCGACATGTCCAACATTTTGAATTTGCAACCTTCTGGCGATCACCTCATGGAAGACTTTTGTTACGCTGGCGGCCTGCCTGTCGTGATGAAAGAGATTCAAAAGTTTTTGCACAAAGACATCTTGACCGTGAGCGGCAAGAGCGTGGCCGAAAACGTGGCCAGCGCAGAAAACTACGATCCTCGCGTCATCAAAACCTTGGCAGCGCCTTTCAAAGAAAAAGCAGGCATTGCCATCTTGCGTGGCAACTTGGCACCTCGCGGTGCCGTCATCAAGCCCAGTGCGGCCACACCTGCACTGATGGTGCACACAGGCCGTGCGGTGGTGTTTGAAGACAGCAATGACTTTCACAAACGGATTGACGACGAGTCATTGGACGTTGATGAAAACTGCATCTTGGTGCTCAAAAACTGCGGCCCCAAAGGTTACCCCGGCATGGCCGAAGTGGGCAACATGCCACTTCCACCCAAGGTTTTGCGCAAAGGCATTACCGACATGGTTCGCATCAGCGATGCGCGCATGAGTGGCACGGCTTACGGCACGGTGGTGCTGCACACTACACCCGAGGCGGCCGACGGTGGTCCTTTGGCCGTGGTTCAAAATGGCGACATGATTGAACTCAATGTGCCCGAGCGCAGAATGCAATTGCTGATCAGCGATGAAGAACTCAAAGCACGTTTGGCCAAATGGGTTCGCCCAGAGCCTCCCTTACAGTCAGGCTACTGGAAACTGTATGTCGACACCGTGCTTCAAGCCGACGAGGGCTGCGACCTCGACTTCTTGGTGGGCAAGCGCGGCTCTTTTGTGCCCAAAGACAACCACTGATTTTTTCCAATTCATATTAGAAAGCATTCACCATGAAATTACTCATCACCGGCGGCGCAGGATTTCTAGGCGCGCGCCTGGCCCGCGAAATTCTCAAAAAGGGTGAGCTCAAGGGCCAAAAAGTCACTGAGTTGCACATTGCAGACTTGTTCCCCGCGCCCGCTGATTTGCTGGCCGACTCTCGCGTCAAAGGCCATGCTGGCCCCATGCTGGAACAAGGCGCATTGTTTCAAAGCGGCTTTGATGGCGTGTTCCATTTGGCCTCTGCTGTTTCTGGCGAATGCGAGCAAGACTTTGATCTGGGCATGCGCTCTAACTTAGACAGCACGCGTTTGTTGCTGGAAGGTTTGCGCAAAGCCGGCAATGTGCCGCGCATGGTATTTGCCAGTTCGGTGGCTGTGTTTGGCCCCGACCCCAGCAACCCCATGCCCAACATTGTGGCTGACAACACGCTGCCATCCCCCCAAACGTCTTACGGCACGCACAAACTTATGTTGGAATATCTGTTGGCCGACTTCACACGCAAAGGCTACGTCGATGGCCGTGCTGCACGTTTAATGACAGTCACTGTGCGCCCTGGCAAGCCCAACGGTGCGGCATCTTCTTTCTTTAGCGGCATCATTCGCGAGCCCCTTGCAGGCCAAGAATCGATTTGCCCAGTGGACGAAAACGTATCGCACTCAGTGTCTTCACCCAGCAACACCATCAAGTGCTTGATTGCCGTGTACGAAGCCAGCCGTGAAGCCATGCAAGGACGCTTGGCTTTGAATTTACCGGGCCTGAACGTCACGGTCAAAGAAATGCTTCAAGCCCTGGAAGAAGTGGCCGGCACCACCGTTCGTCAGCACGTGAAGTTTGTACGCAATGAACAGATTGCAGGCATTGTGGCCAACTGGGCCAAAGGCGGCAGCGCACAACGCGCGGCAGCCTTGGGCTTGAAACCAGATGCCTCGTTTAAAGACATCATTCAGCAATACATTGACGACTGTCAACTTCCCTACTACCCATCTCATGCCTTGGATGGATTGAAAAAATAAGCATGTCTCAAAAGCTTATTGCAATTGACTGGGGCACCTCGTCTTTGCGAGGTGCACTCATCAACAGCGATGGCGCAGTGCTTGAAAAGCGCGCCTTTCCTCAAGGCATTCTGCAGGTTGCACACGGCCAGTTTCAAAACGTTTTTGAGCAACGCTTTGGCGATTGGATGACCGCCAATTCTCTGTGTCTCGTATCGGGCATGGCCGGTAGCCGGCAAGGCTGGCGTGAAGCGGCCTACTGTCCTTGTCCCAGTGGCTTTCAAGACATTGCCCAACACCTGCAGTGGATCGAAAAAGACCGCATTGGCATTGTGCCGGGCCTGTCCACTTTCAATGACACCACGCCCGATGTGATGCGCGGTGAAGAGATTCAAATTTTTGGGGCACTGAACACGCTGCAAATCTCAACAGCACAATTTGTCTTGCCAGGCACCCACAGCAAATGGGCGCAGGTCTTAGCTGGCCAAATATCTCAATTCAAAACCTTCATGACTGGCGAGTTTTACGCACTTCTCAGCCATCACTCCATTTTGGCCAAAACTTGCCTGCCCGACGCACCTTTGAAAAAAGAAGTGTTTCTGGAAGGCGTCATGCAAAGTCAAAAACCGGGCGGTCTGCTGCACCATGCCTTTTCTGCCAGAAGCTTGGCCTTGTTTGAAAAGCTCAACCCTGCGCAATCCAGCAGTTACATTTCTGGCTTGTTAATTGGCGAAGAAATCAAGTCTGCTCAAAACAGCATGCAGTCGGACAGCACGCCCTTGTTCATTTTGGGCAACAGCCAACTCACCCAGCGTTATGCCTTTGCCATGGAAGCATTGGGGCTGCCTGCGCAAGCCGTGGCCGATGAAGTCACCTGGTCAGGTCTTTGGGCATTGGCGAATCATTTGTACCCAGACCATTTCAAGTTAAGCTAGCGCACATGACGCCCCTTCTTGCCAAATTTCAAACCTACATGGACAACATGCCATTGGTGGCCATCTTGCGCGGCTTGAAACCTGAAGAAGCTTTGGCCATCGGCCAAGCCATTGTGAATGCAGGCTTTCACATTCTGGAAGTACCGCTCAATTCTCCAGAGCCTGTGCGCAGCATCCAAATGTTGTCGGCAGCTTTTCCCAATGCACTGGTGGGTGCCGGCACTGTAACGACCGCACAACAAGTGCGCGACATCAAAGCGGCGGGGGGCCAACTCATTATTTCACCCCACCTAGATGACAACGTGGTTTGCGAAGCCGTCAATTTAGGTTTAATTTCTTTGCCGGGCGTGGCCACCCCCTCCGAAGCATTTCGGGCCCTCGCGTTGGGCGCCAATGGCCTCAAGTTATTTCCTGCAGAGATGCTCAGCCCCGCAGTGGTCAAGTCAATGCGCGCTGTGCTGCCCAAAGAAGTGAAACTCATTCCTGTCGGCGGCATTGGCCTTCACAACATGTCAGACTACCGCAAGAGCGGTGCCTCAGGATTTGGCATAGGTTCGGCCTTGTTTGCGCCCGGCAAATCGGCCCAAGCTGTGGGCGAATCTGCAGCGGCTTTTGTTCAAGCCTGGCACAAGGCTTGACCAGCAAAAATGTCATTTTAAAATTTCACGCACTTCGAACTTGAATTCAACAGTTTTTTCAATCAAACACCATAGGCTTTATGAGACTTCTACACACCATGCTTCGCGTTGGCAACCTTCAACGATCGATCGATTTTTACACCACCGTGATGGGCATGAAACTGCTCAAATCAACTGAGAACCCAGACTACAAATACTCATTGGCCTTTGTGGGTTATGGCAGCAACCCTGACCATGCAGAACTCGAACTCACCTACAACTGGGGCGTAGAGACTTATGACATGGGAACTGCCTACGGCCACTTGGCCATTGCCGTGCCAGATGCTTATGCAGCCTGCGAAAAAATTCGCAATGCGGGTGGCAAAGTGACGCGTGAAGCGGGGCCTGTCAAAGGCGGCACCACAGTCATTGCTTTCATCACCGACCCCGACGGGTACAAAGTGGAATTGATTCAGCGCGACTTTTCTTAATTCAAGGTAGCACGCTTCAATTGACTGGCCTCACGGGCCAGTTTTTCTATGCGCGCCCAGTCGCCCTGCGTCAGCGCATCTGCAGGCACCAACCATGAGCCGCCTACGCAAGCCACATTGGACAGGCTCAAAAACTCGGTCGTGTTTTGTGGCGTGACACCACCGGTTGGGCAAAACCGCACATCAAAGAAAGGACCGCCCCAAGCTTTGAGCATGGCCGGGCCACCCGCTTGCATGGCCGGAAAAAACTTCATCTCGGTAAAGCCATCTTCTTGCGCCATCATGATTTCGCTGCCTGTGGCCACTCCCGGCAACAATGCCAAACCTTGATCGCGGCAAGCTTGGCCCACCGCCGATGTATAGCCAGGACTCACGGCAAACTTGGCACCCGCATTGGCCGCTGCTTTCGCATCTGCAGCACTGCGAACTGTGCCTGCACCCACGATCGCCTCGGGCACTGCTTTGGCAATGGCCTCCATGCAAGCCAGCGCTTGTGGTGTTCGCAAAGTCACTTCTAGCATGCGAATGCCACCTGCCACCAAGGCCAGCGCCATGGGCACGGCATGCGCCACATCGTTCAACACAATGACGGGAATCACGGGCGCGTCTTGCATCACTTGCAAGGCGGAAAATTGTGGCGTCTTCATCTTCGTCAAAGCCATGTAAAGGCCCCTCTTTAGCTTTCAGCGCATGCTAGCGCAATCTTGTAACTTTATTACTTGCAGAATGGTAACTCGACATGGCACACTTTGGCGCAATGAAGTGACAGACTGTTGGCGAATTTCAATTCAAAAAAACGCCCAATGCCGCCGCTTTGGCTTCAAAATAGCTTTTACAAATTCACTCTAATTACTTTGAAGTTCCCTGACCCCCCTCACTCTGACAGGCCCGATCAATCACTCAGTGCTCCTACCAAAGAGGCCCTGTTGGCACATTGGCCCCATTCGCAAGACCTGTGGATTTTTGGTTACGCTTCCTTGATTTGGCGGCCAGAATTTGAGGTCCTTGAAAGTCACATCACCCAAGTTCAAGGTTGGCACCGCGCCCTCAAGATGTGGAGCCGTGTCAATCGCGGAACACCAGAATGCCCTGGCTTGGTGTTTGCCTTGCTATCAGGGGGCAGTTGCCAAGGTATGGTGTTTAGAACGCCGGCCAATCAAGTCAAAAAGACGGTGGAAAACTTGTGGTTTCGCGAAATGCCCAACAAAGTTTACACACCGCGTTGGCTGCAATGCCCCACCCCCAATGGACCTGTCAATGCCTTGGCCTTCACATTACCAAGAAGCAGCCCCAACTACACGGGCACGCTTTCCCCTGCGCAATATCGACATATCTTTCAAAATGCAGTAGGCCGATACGGCAGCACCTTAAACTACGCTCAAGAAACTTTGAACAGCTTGAAACAAAACGGCATTCACGACAAGTCCCTGGCGGCCTTGTTGGATCACGCCAAGGACTGAAAATGAACATTGCAGATTTGCGCAAAAGTTATGAAAAAGCCGAGCTGAGTGAAGACGCTTCGGCTTCTGACCCGTTGAAACAATTTGAACGCTGGTTGAACGAAGCCATTCACTCAGAAGTGCCCGAGCCCAATGCCATGACCGTCGCCACGGTGGCCAGCAACTTGCGCCCCAGCACCCGTGTAGTTTTGATCAAAGGCTACGACGAACGCGGCATTGTTTGGTACACCAACTACGACAGCCGCAAAGGCCAAGAGTTGGCAGGCAATCCTTTTGCGGCATTGCAATTTCACTGGGTCGAACTCGAACGTGTGGTTCGCATTGAAGGTCGCATGGAAAAAATCAGCGACGCAGAAAGTGATGCCTATTTCCACAGCCGCCCTCTTGACTCGCGCATTGGCGCTTGGGCCTCGCCACAAAGCCAAGTGATCGATGGCAGAACCGTGCTGATCACCAACGCTGCCAAGTACGCAGCCCAATTCATGTTGAGCCCACCGCGTCCACCGCATTGGGGGGGTTATCGTTTGATACCCGATGAGTGGCAGTTTTGGCAGGGCCGCAAAAGCCGCCTTCATGATCGATTGCGCTATCGCTTGAATGAAGGCGATTGGCTTCGCGAACGCTTGGCCCCTTAAAAGGAAGCCACCACACCCAACTTCAAACTTCGTCCTGGCAAAGGTGATTTGCCAGGTGCAGTGGATGTCAAGATAGAGGTGGCGCTGTAGGCCCATTGATTGCTGAGGTTATCTAGCCTTGCAAACCAATTGAGTGTCGTGCCAGAAACGTTTTGCTTGTAATTTAAATGGCCATGCCACAAGGTGTAAGCCGCAGTTGAAACGCTGCCAACTGGCACACGAAGCTGCGCGGCATGCCAATCAAATCCCAAGCGCGCACTCCACGGACCTGAGCTTTGGATCAAGCTGGCACCCCACCTGAAAGGGGAAATGCGAGGTAAGGGTTCATGGGTGCTCAAATTTTGCGCTCTGACTGAATCAGCCTTGAGCGCCATATCCAGCGTACCCGAACCCTGCAACAAACGCCACTGCCCAGATGCTTCCATGCCCGAAAACTTTGCGCGAACACCTTGGTACTGTTGAACAGGCAAATCATCTTGGATGTCCTGCGTTCCCATTAGCCCAATGAAGTTGGCAAAACGACTTTGAAATACGGCGACTCGAAATTGATCTGTCGATTGCTGCCACTGAGCAGACAGGTCAACACTGTTCGCTTTTTCCAAACCTAGGTTTGAGTTGCCTTGCTCCCACGCAGCGGTGGCGATGTGGGGGCCATTGGCAAACAATTCATAATCTTTAGGTGCGCGCTCTGTGCGCGATACATTGGCACTCAAGCGCCACTGTGTCATGACTTGCCATGCCGTAGAAGCTGCCCAACTTTGCGGTGCAAATTTCCGCGAGCCAATTTCAAAACGCTCCACTGTGGGATCAGGATTTCCCAAAGACTCAACAGAGACATTCTCTCTACGCAAGCCCACATTGAAACTGGCCTTGCCTGTCGTGAATTCTTCAATCGCAAACAGCGCTTGAGTGCGCGTTTTGCTAAAGGGCGCAAAAGCTTCGGCACCATCTGCTGAAAATTGGGCTTGCTCAGTTTGCCAGCCCCAAACGCCTTCCCATGCACCATTGTTTGTGCGCCAAGCTTTATGGCGTGCCTGCACACGAATGTCATGACCTTGATTGGCAAAGACTGTTCCAGCTTGTCCCGCATCAAACTCTGTGTGTTTGTATTTGGTTTGACTGGCCTGGAAATTCAAATTCTGAAAAAGGACAGACTCAGGACGCCATTCGCCTTCCAATGCTGCACGCTCAGACTTCATGCCAATGCTGACTTGGTCTTCTGCCACGGTGCCATATTGGCTAAGGTAGTTGTTCATGGAAAGGCCCACATAGCCACGATCCATGAAAACACTGGCACCCACTGCACCCCCCTCAGAGGTGCTGGCTGAATTGCACATGCGATTTGAAATTGCTGGAGACCCTGGCTTTGCGCAAGCCAATGCTTTCGGCACTTTCACATCGCCAGTTTGTCGATCAAATGCATCTGCATGAAAAACCCAAGTGCCTTGACCGGCTTCTAGCAATGCGCCCTTGCTGCGTTCATTGTTGCCGGTTGCCGATTGCAACTGTGCCTTACCCAGCACACCGTCCATAGGCTTGCGAGGAATACGGTTGTCGATGATGTTGACAACACCGCCAATAGCGCTACCACCGTATTGCAAAGACGCTGGCCCTCGCAAGACTTCAATGCGTTCTGTGCTGAGCACATCCATGGGCACAGCATGGTCATAACTGAGCGATGAAACATCCATGCTGGCGCCGCTGTTGCTAAGCACCCTGATTCGATCGCCGTCTAAGCCGCGAACAATAGGTCGGCTGGCGTTCGGGCCAAAGTAGGTACTGCTGACGCCTGGCAAATTGTTCAGTGTTTCGCCCAAAGTAGTTTGCCCTTGTTGCGTCAGCGCCATGCCCGACAAACTGCTGACATTGTTGGCATTTTGCGCTTTGGACAAGGGATTACCGGTAATTACCACTTCATCAACAGACTGTGCCAGCGCGCCAGAAGTGAAGCCAACATTAACGATCAGCAACACAGCGCTTGCAGGCCATCCATAGAAAATGCCTTTAGGAACTAAAAAAGTTCCTTTCATTGAAGAAAATTGAAACATGACTGTCCTTTGAAAACGAAAAGACGCTTGCGCCTAAGGCCAAGCAAGATCTAACATTCATCAAAGAAAAGCAGGTGGGGCGCGTGCCGAAAAAGAATGTGCGAGCGTTTGGGCTCGTGATGCGATGGACGACCATTTCAGATCGGTTTCAGGTTCAATCGGAGTCAGTTGAAATTCAAACGCTTGCGCTGTATCACCAGAGCCCA
>Ga0214919_10013143_pt1 | contig 10066 bp, 11 predicted proteins | sample LL1503_MetaG_FD_177994 | JGI IMG/M metagenome (GOLD analysis project Ga0214919, IMG submission 177994) | Freshwater microbial communities from Lake Lanier, Atlanta, Georgia, United States - LL-1503 | ecosystem: Environmental > Aquatic > Freshwater > Lake | place: USA: Georgia | collected... | reverse complement strand
ATTGTAAATTAGATTTTGTACAAGAACATTATTTGTTGGATGGGGACGGTGCAAATGGAATTGGAAAAATACATAATAGTATAGAAAATATTATCGTATTACAAAATTTCTGTAAACTACATAATATAAAAATGATACAACAGTTTTTTATGGATTATCCATTATATGATATAGTGAATAACAAAGACCATCAAATTATTAACTATCTATATAAGCAATTAGATTTTGATAGTATCATCGATTATGGAATGTTTGAATATTTACATACTTTTCTATCAGTACCTAGAGATAAAGCAAGAATTGTATCACATAAAGAAAGATTAGACTTACAAGAAACACACGGGGGTAAATCTTATTTTAATAGTGACGGGTTTCATCCCGGTGAATTAGGATATAAAGTATGGTGTGAAAATATTTTATTTCCTTTTATAGAGAAAGGTAATTATTTAAAATGACACGGAGATTATTTGTATTCGGGTGCAGTTATACCTCATATGCTTATCCAACTTGGGCAGATTATATAGGAGTTAATTTTGACAAATATTATAATTATGGTGCGGGCGGCTCATCTAATACATATATAATGAACAAGTTAGTTGAGGCTAATGAAAAACATGTATTTGATTCTAATACCGATGAAGTCATAGTTATGATTACTGGTTTTGGAAGATTTAGTTACATGCCAGAGAACAGCACATGGGTATCACATGGAGATTTATATTCAAACGTAGCAACTACTAAAAATCCAATCTTAGAGTTTTTTCTTAAAAATATGTGGAGTGAAGAATGGGCAGTTTATCAATCTTGGATAGCAACAAAAATTATGAAAAATTTATTGGTATCTAAAAACATTAAACATAAATTTTTAATGGGAATAGATAATAGTGCGTACCGTGACGGTACAGTGTACTTAAGTGAAGCAGCTAACAAATTAATAAATGAAATTTATGAAATAATTGCTCACAAAAAATCATTAGATGAATGGAAATTAGAATCAACAGAAAATCAAGATACTCCAACATGGAAAGAAGAAAATCGTAGAGACGGACACCCTTCTTATATTTCACATTATAAATACACCAAAGAACATTTTTCAGAATTTATGACAAGTAAATCACAAGAACTTAAAGAATTTTGGGATGCTAATTTTGATTATAGTAGTCAAAATAATCAAGGTAAAAAATATAATCTTTATTTTAGACAACAATACGATTTAGCTATTCACGAACCATATCCCTTTTAAAATTATTATGCAATACAAATTACCAATTTTTTATGACTATGTTTTTCCAAATTATATATTGCCTAATGCAATGATAACTGAATTAGGTATGGTCAATTATTTACATTCGTTGAATTCCAATAAATTACAAGAACATACTTTTTTCGATCAAAGTTTGAATTCTGGTTCTGATTCAAATAATGTACTTACTTTTATGTTTGGTGAATCTCTTGGAACATTCCCTAATGTAACCGGAGGATGCGGAACACATTTACAATCAGAGATGTATCAAAATATAGTTCAATGTCAGGAAAATTCTGTATTTTTTGGAAAAAGATATAAAGACAAATATATTTATCCTATACGTATGTCTCCGCATGTTGATAATTTTGTCGGTGCTGGGCCGTATGGTAGCAAAATCAATGGAGAATATTTTTGGAAACATATGTCTGCTGCTGCGTTAAAAGATGCACAAGAAGGTAGAGCATTAATATTATTAGATTTAGCCCAAGAGAATTTTATGGAATTAGCTTCATATGCCAATCTGCATTTTTGTTTAAAAAAGAGTGGTATCCCTAAAGAACAAATAATTTTAGCGTTTAACAGTTTTAATGCACAAGAAATTTATGAATCTTGGTTTCCACCCGAAGAAAGAAGATTGGAAGTAAAAAATTGGCCGTTTGTTTTAAGTAATACTTCCTATTATTATGAACAAGCTACTTATTCTAGGCTTAATATAGAACAGTTTAAAGAAACAAAAGATACACTAAGAAAAAATTATTTTTTATTTAAAATTCGTAGGCCTAGACCGCATCGTCAAGCATTATTATTTAAAATGTGTCAAGATAATTTATTAGAAAAAGCAGATTGGTCTTGGCTTTCAAATGCAAATTACCATGAAGCAGAAGTCAATGGTATAAAAAATCAATACAATGTTGAAGCAGACAATGAAAAAATAAAAAACTTGTTCTCACAATTTCCACATTCATTGCAAGATGAACCCGGTGATACCTTTGATACTGTTAGTTCTTGGACAGATAAACAATTTTTATCATATAAAAATTCTTATTTTTATGTGTGTACAGAAACATATACACACGGAGATTATAAATCCATAACTGAAAAAGTATGTAAACCAATGGTAAATTTTATGCCGTTTTTATTCTTGTCATTTTGCGGAGCATTAAAGCTACTACAAAGTTTAGGGTTTAAAACATTTTCACCGTTCATCGATGAAAGTTATGATAATGAACCTAACGAAGCTATTAGAACGAAAATGATATACAAAGAAATACATAAACTATGTGCCATGAGTAAAGAAGAAATTCATAAATGGTATTGGGATATGGAAGACATTTTTATACACAATCATAATCATCTTATAAATTTTTACAAGACAGATGAATATACGATAAATCTAGTAGAGTACTTGCACAAAAGGATAAATGATGACAACACTTAATTTATATAGAAACACAGTAAATGCCATATAATAATGAAATAATAGGATTCATGCCGGAGCATGAATTAAAGGTTGTCGAATCTTTAGCTTTACAAGTTCCATTAAATGGAACAATTGTAGAAGTAGGTTCATATATGGGTAGAACTGGTGTTTGTTTTGCAATGACAGCACCAACATCAACAATTTATTGCATTGACGATTTTTATGAATTTCCATGGACTTCTGATTTAAAAATAACAGATGCGGCTGCTGAGGAGTTGAAAAATCCAAAATTTGGCAGCACCTATGTAATTTCAGAAGAATTTCAAAAAAACACAAAAGATTTTAATAATATAATTCCAATTAAAGGTCATTGTCCAAATATTGAATTTAATGTTAATAACATAGACTTATTGTTTATAGATGCGGCACATATCAATCCAAATGATTGGGACATTATTACTTTTTTATTACCTAGAGTAAAAACTAATGGTATTATATGTGGACACGATTATGGACATCAATATCCTGACGTAGTTCAAAATGTATATCGACTAGAACAGTTATTACAAAAGCAGAGAACATTATATTTTAAGACTTCACTTTGGAGTTTTAAATTAGACTATCCTGTAACTGAAGATATGGTAAGATTCTACAGAGATCAACCTTAAACTTACGATACATTCCAATAAAACAATGAATTATAAAAACAATACATGGGACAATGTAGATGTCTCTTATTTAAAAACATTTGGTAACGAAGTGCCAGTGTATTCTCCATCCGTATACAGAGAGTTTAGGGGAGAGATATTTACAACTTATCATTCTGAAACACACCCTGTAAATAACTTATTGCCTAATGATTGTGTAGTGCATGGTAGATTTTCTAAATCATACAAAAATGTATTGCGTGGATTACACTATGATGATAAAACATACAAACTAGTACAAGCACTAGTTGGTGAAATATACTTAGTCGTACTAGATATTAGAGAAGGTTCTGACACATTTGGTAAATGGGAATCTTATATAATCTCTGAGAAAACTAGAGACCAAGTACTAGTTCCATCAGGATTTGCAAATGGACATTATGCATTAACTGATTGTATATTCCATTATAATTTGTTTTATAGTGGGGGATATGTAGATGAAAGCAAGCAAGGTGTAATTACATGGAATGATACTAGGTTTAATATTGAGTGGCCATCTGATAATCCAATATTACAGAAAAGAGATAGATAAAATGATTAAAAATTTAGAAAAGTACGGTAAAGTGCGAGATATAAAATTTACTGAAAAAGACCTCATTGACTTTGAGCAAAAGATAGTAGAGCATTGGGAAAATGCTAAGATTAGAGGTCCGATTCATTTGTCAAATGGCAATGAGAACGAATTAATAAAAATCTTTAAATGTATCAAACCTACAGATTGGGTATTCAGTACATGGAGATCACACTATCATGCTTTACTCAAAGGCATTGATTCAACTTTCATTGAGAACGAAATTCTTGCTGGAAAATCTATAACCGTTTGTAACATAGACGAGAAGTTTTATTCTTCTGCTATTGTAGGCGGAACACTATCAATTGCATTAGGTGTTGCTCAATCAATAAAAAATGATAATGGTACTGACAAAGTTTGGTGTTTCATTGGAGACATGAGTTTTGAAAGCGGTATATTCTATGAAGTTCATAAGTATGCTAGAAATTTTGGATTACCATTGTATTTTGTCGTAGAAGATAACGGTGTATCTACATACACACCTACAGACGCAACATGGAATTTCAAAAGAGATATACCAGATGATGTAATTCATTACACATACAAATCTAAATTTCCACATTACGGGACAGGCAAATGGATCGCATTTTAAAAGTTATATACAATAATAGATATAAAGGAGAAATTATATTGAACGGGGTTCACCCTTCGGCTCTTACTTATATACAACAATGTTCGGATAGCAATAAAAGTTTACATTCAATAAAAGATGAAATAGACTTGTCAAATCCTGATCAAAAATGGAGTTCTTTTTTTAGACATGCTAATTTTTTAGGATACTATACCAAACATTTTAAAAATGAAAACATTGTAACTATAGACGAGATTCAAACAGATAATTCAATATATCTATATCCTATTGAAGTAGGAATTGGACTACATTCTTTTATGGAAGAAACGACAGTAACAGTAAATAATACAACTTACACCTATACTTTTATTGATACTATTGAACCTGTATTATTACCTAAAATAAAATCGGGACAAGTTAAATTACTAATCAATATAATACATGATCCTGTAAGTGATTCAAGTGTTATTGATGAATTAGAAACTTATTTCAATAGTCACGGGATCGATGGATCAAACATTATTATAATAGGTGGAAATAACTTTCAAGAACATTACAATTATTATCCAAACAGTAAGATTAAAATTACATTTGGTTATATTATGGTTCAACAAGCAGGTGAAAGATTGGATAATTTTCCATATGTAAGTTCTTTGGGATATGAATCAGATGCAGTAAGGGAAAAAGATTTAAATCTTAATAAAATAAGATCAAAGAAATTTTTATGCTGGAACCGAACTATGCGAACACATAGATATTGGTTAGCATATCTAGCACTTAAGTATAACTTGCTAGACAATAGTTATTTTAGTTTTTTAAATCCAAGCGGTGGTGAAGTAAATTCTGTAGCATCCACAGTAGATAAGTATGTACAGAATTATGATGAATCATATAAGTATGCTGAAAAAATTTATTCAATGATTCCATACGATTTAGATACACAACACCTGACAGCTCAACAAAAAATGGGGTTTCCGACAAATAATAATAAAAAAGAATTTTATGAAAATTCTTATATACATATCACATCTGAAACTATATTTGATGGAGTACCGTTGGAAGTTCCCTTCTTTTCAGAAAAATCATTTTATGCAATGGTAAATTTACAACCGTTTGTATATGTAGGTTGCGCCGGTGCATTAAAACAGTTAAAAGAATGGGGAATTCAAACATTTCACCCATATATTGATGAATCGTATGATAATGAAAAAGACCCTGTTATTAGATTTAAAATGATAGAAAATGAAATACGAAAGTTAAATGAAAAAACAATAGAAGAATTACACCAATGGTATTATTCCATAACAGATATATTATTGCATAATCAGCAACAACTTAAAACATTTTCTACCATAAATCCATTTGAAAATGCATTTAATGACATAAAAAAATTCTACTCAAACTAATCCTCTTAAATATAAGATGGAACTACAAAACAAAACAATACTAGTGACCGGAGCAAACGGTCTAGTTGGACTACCAACTGTTGAAAAATGCGTGTTAGAAGGTGCAGCAAAAGTATATGCTGTGGATATTGTAATAAGTAACGGATTACAAGAATTACAATCTAAATACCCAGACATAATAGAATTAATACAAGCTGATCTAACTTACTTGCATACCTGTGAAAACTTATTTAAGTGGTCTAAAATTAATGTTGTATTACATATTGCAGGCGTTAAAGGATCCCCTGCTCGATCAAGTAAACAACCGTGTGATTACCTATTCCCAATGCTGATGTTTAATACAAATATGATTAAGGCAGCGTTTGATGCCAAAGTAGATTGGTTTGTATATCTATCTAGCGTCGGAGTATATCAACCGGCCGAGATGATGTATGAAGATGACGTATGGAAAACTACCCCAAGCCAGAATGATTGGTATCCAGGATGGACTAAACGAATGGGTGAAGCCACACTTGAATCATTGAAAGTGCAGTATGGATGGGACAACTGGACTGTCATTCGCCCCTCTAATATATATGGACTAAACGATAACTTTGCAGAAGATGCAACTGTAATTAGTTCAAACATTTGGAAGTTGTTCAATGTAACAGGTAATGATATGGTTTGTTGGGGTAATGGGTCAGCACGTAGAGACTTTGTATTTGGTGACGATGTGGCACAGGCAACTATTGACGTAGTTAAAAAAGAAGTAAAAGATATTATAAACTTTGGTTGCGGCACTGCAATATCAATCAAAGAAACTATTGAAGCTATCGTAGATTCTTACGAAGAAATCTCTAATGTTAGAAAGAACATAGTATGGGACGAGTCTAAGACTAACGGCGACCCAGTACGATGCCTCAACTCAGACAGACAAACCAAATATCAAATACTACCGTCAACAACATTGAAGGATGGTATTAAGCAAACGATTGTATCGTACAAAAAAAGGATAGGCAGATGAATAAGACAGACAGAATTTTAGTAACAGGGGCGAGTGGGTTTATTGGTTCGCATATTTTACGCACACTGTATGAAAAAGGTTACAGAAACTTACGTTCAACTACATACAGTAGAAATCTAAGAAAAGATTTCTATGGTTGGGAAACAGTAGAAAATCACCACGGTGATTTGCGTACAGCAGAATTTTGTGAAAAAGTTTCACGAGAAATTGATGTAGTTATTCATTGTGCTGCAAACACATCTAATGCATTGGATACTAAATTTAATCCATTGTTACATGTAACGCCAAACATTGAAATGAATACCAATTTGATGGAGCAATCTTGGAAAAACAAAGTAAAGAAATTTATATTCATTTCTTCCAATACTGTATATCCTGATATGGGAACAGATTACTGCGTAGAAGATATTGAAATACATGGAACCCCACTTATTCCAGTGTACAAAGCAGTAGGCGGGATGAAACGATATAGTGAAAATCTTTGTGATTTTTTCTCTAATCAAATACACAATCCTATGCAATGCATTATCATACGCCCTAGTAATGCATTTGGACCAAACGATAAGTTTGACTATGAAAAATGTCATGTTACCCCTGCAAGTATCCGCAAAGTAGCAGATGGATTAAATCCAATTCCAGTATGGGGAGATGGTAGTGATGTGCGTGATTTGTTGCATGTAGAAGATATGTCCGAAGGCATTGTATTTGTTGCTGAAAATGTAGACACATATGATATATTCAATGTATGCTATGGATCAGGGTACACAGTTAACGAAGTATTACAAATATTAAAACAACTTGATAATAATGAAAATCCAATAGAATATGTTAATAACAAAGCATTTATGATTTCTGTTCGATTATTATCTAGTGAGAAAATAAACAAGTTAGGCTGGAAACCAAAATTTGAATTGCGTGAAGCACTTGAGAAAACAATGCGTTGGTACAAAGTCAATAAGCATCAATATAATCCGGACAGTAAGCCATGAACAAAGTGCTAATTACTGGCGGAGCAGGATATCTCGGGTCAACATTAGCCGAACATCTATTGGATAATGGATACTCTGTAACTGTACTGGATAATTTAAATTTCAAACAGCTATCATTACTACATCTTTTCAAGCGTGAAAACTTTAAGTTTCATTTAGGTGATGTTCGTAATACTGAATTGTTACTTAAACTAGTTAGTGAACATGATATTATAATTCCATTAGCAGCAATCGTAGGTATGCCTGCATGTAAGGCAAATCCAGAACTAGCAGTAGATGTTAACTTCAAGCACATTGACAATATAGTAAAAGTATTGCGTGATGACCAAAAATTAATCATACCGAACACCAACAGTCAGTATGGGTCAAGTGATACAATCATCACAGAAGATAGTCCATTCAAACCATTAAGTCTATATGCAAAAACTAAATGTGACGCAGAAGATAGCGTATTGGGTAATGGTAACGGAATAGCATTAAGACTAGCCACTGTATTTGGAGTTAGTCCAAGAATGCGTCAGGATTTACTGGTCAACGACTTTGTATATAAGAGTGTAGTAGATGGGTATCTAGTTTTATTTGAGGCGCACTTCAAACGTAACTATATACATGTGCAGGACATAGCACAAACATTTAAATTTATGATTGAAAACTATGACCGTTGCAAAGGGCAAGCGTTCAATGTTGGGTTGTCTACTGCTAATTTAAGCAAATTGGAACTAGCAGAAAAGATAAAAAAACATGTACCAAATCTTGTAATTAAGCAAGATGAGTTTAAGGAAGATTTTGATAAACGAAACTATATAGTTTCCAATGATAAGATAGAGAGTTTAGGATGGAGTCCTAAATACGATTTAGATTATGGGATTAAACAATTGATAGAGGCCTATCAATTTGTTATCACAGTTAACAATAGAAATTTTACAAACCTATGACACAAAGAAGATATCTACAAACACTATCTGAATTGATAGACCGATTGAGCATTGTTCAATTGAAGGAAGTATTTATACCAGAGCATAAACAAGAATATGGTCAAGAAATTAATGATATCGTACATGATATTCAACTGATTTTAGATGAGCAGAATGGTAAAATAACTGCGGAAACTATCCGTGCAATTGTTGTACTATCACAGATGAATTTACATATTTGGCACAATGAATCAAATTACCGTCGTGGCATAAAAGAAGGTAATAACTTAGAATTAACTCATGGATTAAATGGGATTCGTAATACTTCAAAAAACATCATACAAGAAGTAATTGGAGGGCGCAAAGATTATAAAGTTGATTGTTTAGCTGCTGAATGGAGTGACTGGGAAATTAGTTGGAACCGTGATGTTTCAGCAGATAATAAACCTTCAGTGCCTTAAGGATAATCATGTCAGATAAACCATCGCCATACAAAGATTCATTAATTAATGCTATGACCTATCTTGGAAGTAAAGATGATACAGTATTTATTGGTCAACAGATTGTCTATGCAGGTAATCCTATGAGCACTACATTGTCAAATGTTTCTAAAGACAAAATGATTGAAGTTCCTGTCATGGAAGAAACACAAATGGGCATGAGTTTAGGTATAGCAATGACAGGGAAAACCGTAATTACATTTTATCCACGATGGGATTTTTTAATATCAGCAACTAATCAACTAGTTAATCACGTAGATAAATATGAATTGATGACTGGAAAGAAGGCAAATATAATTATTAGATTAGGCAAAGGGGCCGATACTCCATTGGATCCAGGTCACCAGCATAAAGGTAATTACATTAGTGAATTCAAATCATTATGTCCTAATATTACATTCTATAATTTAACTGAACCGCATTTGATAGTAGACAGTTATGTTAATGCATACGAACAAGGTGGAGTGCATGTTTTAATTGAGTATCCAGAGTTATATTTTGCATAAATATTGATATGTTCATAATTAATTTCTTCAAAAGTATCTATTACAAAATATCCCGCGAAATTAAATATCGTAAACGATTAAAAGAATTGCGTAAGCGAGATCCATTCATTTATAAATGAATTATATAGGAATATCTGCTGGGTTCCATGATGCTGCTGTAAGCGTAGTCGATGATCTTGGAAACATATTGTTTGCTGGACATAGTGAACGCTATAGTAAGAATAAGCACGACA
>Ga0214919_10013142_pt1 | contig 10066 bp, 15 predicted proteins | sample LL1503_MetaG_FD_177994 | JGI IMG/M metagenome (GOLD analysis project Ga0214919, IMG submission 177994) | Freshwater microbial communities from Lake Lanier, Atlanta, Georgia, United States - LL-1503 | ecosystem: Environmental > Aquatic > Freshwater > Lake | place: USA: Georgia | collected... | reverse complement strand
TACTTTCTTTCCCATAAACTGGACGGGATCTTCACCTCGATAGGTCGGTGGTTTCCAGTTGTACGAGAGTATGTCACCTGGTCTTGTATCACCTGAGATACCGACGAGAAACTTACCTACCTCGACTATCTTGGGTGTACTCGTAGCTAACGTCACGAGATTGTCTTCTGTGATCTGTGAGTCTGCAACTAGCACAGCGTAATCGATACCTTGGATACCTGCGATAGTCGTCAAGACTGACTCCACTTCTTGAGGTAATCAATACCTGCGCTAAGTATCTCTGGGTCTTCCTTACATTGTCCAATCATAAAGTTGCACCAGTGACATAGCAGACCACGAACCTGATCTGTCGTGTGGTTATGATCTACGTAGAAGTCACCATTGCCACCTGGTTTATCTGACTTGCAGATAGCACAAAGGTTGTCTTGTTCTTTAAGTTTGCTGTTGTACTCATCGAGAGTAATCCCATAATTGTATTTTAGTTTACGAGCTTTACGAACTAAAGGATTATATTTAGCCTTGACCTTATCGCTATGGCAGAACTTACACCAAGACATACGCCCGTCTTTATATTGGCTGTGCTTGTAGAAGTCCTCGATAGGACGCTTCGTCTCGCACGTCTTGCAGTTACGCCAAGTTGTCATAGCTGCATCCTATCATCATAACGGCGTGTCGCACCTGCGACACTATTGGCTGTCGCTATAATTCGAGCCGTGAGGCGAGATAAACGGATGGGCGCCCTTAAAGGGCGCGACGGTAGCAACGGTACAGTCTACCGCCTGCTCCGTCTACTCACCCTGCAATCCTTACGTCACCGCTACGATGGCATTCCTGAGCCTTTTGGGACCGATTTAAGACAGTTAGGACCCATCCACGTATGTCCTTGTGGGTCGCAGGTCTTCAACGTTATGTGTACTTTTGAGGACTACGAACTGGTCTGGTACTTTCTTGATGCAACCTGTGTCAGTTGTGGCAATCTTGTAACAGTTCCCTGCTCCGTCGACAAAACGGCATAAAAAAAGAAGGCCGGTCCCAGTTACGGGACCGACCTCCTGTGTTGCCTCGCGCTATCGGTTACTTAGAACCGCGACCAAACTCTTTAGCATTTGGGTCTAGCCACTTAAGAACTGGACCTGCAACTGCTGCTAGTGCTGCTGCACCGAGCTTCTTTGGATCTGTTTCTCCTGCTAGGTATAGAGCAAGAACTGCTGCTACTCCTGCACGAAGGTATGTTGCGAGTACTGCTTTTGTCTTTGCGTTCATTGGTTCTCCTTCTTCTTAGGTAGAGGCTTTAACTTAGCCTTTACTTTATTGACAGCCTTTGGTTTACCCAGCCAAGGGAACCAAGGGGAAGTGTCATCTCCACACTCGTCTTTGATTGAGATGTGAAGATGCTTGTTGTGCGGATTAGGACCTGTGTAGTTGTCTGTACCCTTTTGCTTAGACCAAATGTGGCCCTTGAAGATTAAGTACTTGACACGTGGGTCATCTTGTAACTTGATAAACAAGTCAGCGCAATCAATGCCAGCTATTTTATCGTGTGTTAAATCTACTGCGTAGCCTGTGTTATGGTCGCTGTTGGGATTCTGATGGATATGCGCTTTCGACGGCAGCAAGCCATCGCTGGCTTTCATACGCAATGGTGCTATCGCTGTGGCCTGGCGAAGTACAGCAATAGCGGCAGGCGTGGCTTTCTTGGCAACAGGTTTCATCATTACTCATTTCTCTGCAACCAATCGGTACAGGTCATCTATGCGATCTTCTAATCTCTTGACTGAATCCTTCAGGCTTGAACCACCATTAGGCTTAAGTTCATTCAGGTAGTGCTTTACTAGCCAGCGAATAGCTGCTGTAAATCCACCAATAATTGTGCATACTGCAACGGCTACTGTTGCGTAGTCTTGTGCCTGCATTAAACGCTCCGGATAGTTACTAAGAGCAATCCGCCATAGCCGGAGAATCGCTTATCGGTTGGGGTACGGTTGATGAAATCCATCTCTTCGATCAGGCCGATGTAGTTCTCACCTGTTCTGAAGTCTTCGATACGAATTGTGTCACCAACATTTTCTACTGATTCAAGCTGTGACATACGGGCAAATGCTGAGCCTTCGTAGCCAACCTCATTATTAAACTTATCCATCTCGTGGTCATAGCACATCACTGGGTATTGGATAAGTCGCTGACGTGGGATAGCAGGTAATGCTTTGATCTGGTATCCAGTAAACAGCGGTCCTTGTTCTGGATCGCTACTATCACGATACATAGTAAAGATAAAGCCAAGATACTCTTGAGCACCTACTGGGTATGACACGTTCACCTCTGGAACAGTCTGACCCTGTGCAAAGGTACCGATGTCGTAGGTTCCACCTTCTGCTGTAACAGACTGCATATCAAAAGCACCGTGTGCTGTATTGATACGAGCGTTAATCAGTTTGAATATCTTGCCCTCAAGGGTGTTGTAGCGTACAAAGCCTGTACGCAAGTAACCTTCTGCAATCAAGTCTGTTGCAGATTCAATGTAAATAGTTCCATCTGAGCCATTGCCAGCATTGCAAAATGCTAGGCGGTTGGTATCTCCCATAAATGCACAAGCTGTGGTGTAGTGGCCGAGGGTATCTGCTGGGTCATACAAGTCCCAGGCGTAGGCAAAGATTAAAGAACTAACCTCTTGGCCTAGGTTGATACGAGTGACACCTGCTTGGCCGTCAACGCCTGTTGCACACCAGATAAACTTATCTCTAAATGCAAAGTCATAGACTGGCTGGTCTGTTTCAAAGATCAGTGGGCCGTAGGCAATAGAGCCATCGGCATCTGATACCTGAGCAATGCGTACACCTTGGTTAGTACCGATGCACATATAGCCTAAGTAGAATGAAATCTTGTAGGTCTTCTCACCTACTGGTAGTTCAGCTGCAGTAATTGCAGATGTCAGCGTAGGCATCGCTCCGCTAGTTTCCAGTGTAAACTTGTAGATGTTTGACTGGATACCGCTATAGCCTGATACATAGATAGCAGTACCGCTAGATGTGATGCTGGTAAAGATATGATCTGGGTCTTGGTGTGTATAAACCGCAGTAGGCATAGTTGATTGACTGGTTGGGAACTCATAAATAGAGTCGTTAACACACATAATGATACGTTCTTTGGTGTACTCCATAACAGCGTTAGTTACAGTAATGCCATTATTGCTAAACATCGGTGTAGGAGATACTGAAGCATCATCTGTGAGTAATTTCTTGTACACTCTTAAACGTGGTACTCCCACATTAAGTACGTTAGTTATCCAGTAGGCATAGACACCATCATCACACAGGGCAAATACTGGATAGTCTGAACCTGCGTTGTAGTCAATGAAGTGGATAACCTCTGCCACACCTGTACCTGCTGGGCTAACTGCAGTAGATGCTACGTTGCTAGCAGTCTTGGCATAGGTAAATGTTGTAGTGGTAGGTACGGATGTAATCCGATACTCACCATTAAAGGTTGCATCTACTCCAGTAATCACAATCTGCATACCAATACATAGACCGTGTGCTGCACTTGTTGTTAGTGTTGCTACGTTAGAGGTTAGAGCCTTGTTGGTAATAGATACTGTGATCTTTGGGAACACCTTGTCTACGTCATACTCATCAGATAACAAGACACCGTTGTAGGTAATGTTGCTCTTGTCCCATTGGATAGAACGGGCATACTGCCACGGGCGACCATTGGTTTGAATGCCACCAGTTATTGTGTGCTGGCTGGCTACAGACTTAAGCAGGGTAGCTTGTCCTTTGGTCCAGACATCTACACCCTTTGATGAGGTGTACTGAAAGCGAAGCGACTCATCCTGGATTGGCTCAAAGAACTTGATGCCTTGTCCATAGTGGAATGATGACTGGCTACGTAGCCACCAACCGGTAAGCGTCTGCTCACCAGGCTCACGGCTCTGGTCAATCTGTTGCTTACGATACTGCGCTGTTACGCGACGATATGGTGAATCGTCCAATGGACTAATAAAGAACGGCAGACCTGCTATTGCTATATCGTATGCGTAACCTGTTGCTGTATAAGTAGTACTACCAACTGGGTTGGATAAAACGAAGGGCAAACCCTCGGTAATGTCATCGCCATAAGGCATTAAAGTATCCTTACGCTAGTAGGAGTTTGGCTTCTTCTGCTGTAATTCCTAGTTTGGCTAGTAGGTCAGCCTTAGCCTGTGCCTTGGTTTCTGCCTCTGCCTGTGCTGCTAGGCGGTCTGCTTCTGCCTGTGCTGCTACTGCTTCATTAGCTGCGATCTCATCGGCTGTCAAAGGACGCTCGATAACCTCACCTGTTTCGCAGTTAACTTCGATTGCTGTTGTCATTGTTTCTCCTTATGAGTTCTTGATGCCGTAGAGGGTTGCTGTTGAGTATTGTGCAAAAGATGGACTTGTACCTGTGTCGGGTGTTAAAGCGATACTAGTAATAGCAGCAGTACCAGTCCATAAACCTGATTGCATAGCCATATAGGCAGTTGTTGCGTTGTTTTCGGCAACAGAATCAAGAGATGCTGACTTTTGAGTAGATACTGTGTAATTTGGCACATACATTTCGCCGTTGCTAAATGTGTTTGCAGTGTCAGATGTTGTATCTTGCATCGAAAAATATAAGAATGTGTTATACGGGGAGCCAAAAGTAGTATTGCTGTCACTAAATGAACCAGCGCCATTAGCCAGCAATCTGCGCCAAGAATAATTGGCTCCTGAGTCAGAATTGAAACGCACTCTTAAACCTGTATTATTTGTTCTTGTTGATAATTTTAAACATAAATCCGTATAAGTGCTAGGGATGTTTGTAAAATCAATACTGGCAGCCCCACCAGCACCAACAGTTATAGATGCGATTTTGACAAATGTATTAGGCATAATTAGGCCCCCTTTATTCCATAGAGAGTGAAAGTAGAGCCAGCAACAAAGTTATTGCCGCCACCTTCACCGACTGTAATACTTGTCAGTGCAGATGTGCCTCGAATTAAACTGACATAAGCCGCGGTTTCGGCTTCTGCAACATTACCGCGAGAAATAACAGTCTTGTTTGTGGTCGTGTTTGAGTAATTCATAAAGTGTGCAATTATGTTTCCGCGACTATCAGAGGCAGTTGTGCCACCTGCTATGTAACCTAAATAACCCTGCCCTAGATTAGAGTATCTAGATGATGCCGCTGCGCTACCATTTCCTACAAGCCAAGTCGAAGAATAATTACTCCCTGTAATGTTTGTAGTGAAATAAACAGATGTAGAGCTTGCTGAGGTTGTTCCTCTTGCTGAGATAATTAGTATTAAATCTGTGTAAGCCCCTGAGATGCTGCTAAAGGTCACAGATGATGCAGCACTACCCAAAGTCGTAGTCGCAATCGGTGTGTATGTAGATGGCATTGTTACCCCTTAATTCCGTAGAGGGCGAATGATGAGTATTGAGCAAAATTACTGCTTGAAGGTAACATAGTAATTGAAGTTATTGCTGATGTATCCATCCATAAAGAAGAGTTTAAGGAAACATAACCAGAACCATTTGCATCAAAACCACCTAATGAGCGATGTGTTTTATATTTACTAGTGTTTGCATAATCTAAAACATCAATAATACCTGCGTTAAAAACATTAGCAGTTGTTGATGCCGCAGCTAGTTGTTCTAAAACTGCCACAGTTGTATAAGCATATTTTCCGGCAAAAGTACCTGAACCTTCTCCATAAAGATAATGACCACCATTATAGTTAGCAGATGATCCGTTATAACGCAGATAAAACTCTTGAGTAGTTGCTGCGACTGTACCTCTTGATATATAACGAATCTGTAAATGTTTGTAGGTACTAGGAATTGAACTAAAAGTGATAGATGAACTACCACCTGCGCCGACAGTTACAGTAGCGATTGACTCATACGAGTTAGCATAAACATTAGGACTTGCTGAGCTGGCATATATGCCAAGAATGGGTGCCATTAAGCCAAATCTCCAATCACTAGCCAGTTATTAGCACTGGTCTGGATTGCAGATCCAGCACTGTATTGCACACGAGTTTTTGGTGAGGCAGCAGTTGCACCAATAGATGTTAGCGTAACGCCTGCAGCACCAGAGACTGTTACCTGACCTGCTCCAGTTTGAGCAAAGTTAAGTACAGTTCCTACTGGAAATGCTGTTGTTGCATTAGTTGGAATTGTTAGCGCAATAGATGAGGCGTTAGCCAAAGTAACTACGGTATTGCCACCATCTGATGCTGCAAAAGTGTAAGTAGTTCCAGTTTGAGCATTTATACCTACAGATCCTGTAAGGGTTGTGCCATTTATTACTGCTAGTGACATTACTGCTCCTGTCCAAATGCGCTAAAAGCGCAAGTTCCGTTAGTTGAATAAATAGTTACAACGTCGGTATTGGCAAGAGTAATACCACACTGCCAAGTATATTGACCATTGCCAGGAACTGTTAAGCCATAGACTTGATAATGCTGATTGGCAAGTGTTGCTCCTGCTGGGCGAACTGCTACGCGGATTGTGTCTGCAGTAGATGATGTATTAGATACGTTGATAGTAGATACCACTGTGCCATTTGCTACACCGCAGGTGTATAGCGTTGTCGCAGTAGCAGCGCTTGGATATGATTGCCCTAGTACTTTAAGTGTTGGCATTAGACTAGATCCCCTATCACTGTGAAGTTGTTACTTGATGTACAAACAATCGTTGCAGCTGAGTATTGAGCGCGTAGGTTTGGTGCAGTAGATGTAGCACCAGTTGAGGTAAGAACTGTTGTTCCATCATTGCGGATCTGCACAGTTCCTGCGCCTAGTTGCTGAACGTTAATCTGCTGACCTGTAGTAAAGACTCCGTTAGGCACAGTCAATGTGATTGTGCTTGCGTTGCTCAGTGTGACGAGCTTGTTAAGGTCACCTGCTACCAGCGTGTAGGTAGTTCCAGTTTGTGCGTTAAATGTAAGGTTGACATCTGCAGGTGTTGCCCACTTAAGTCCCATTGCTGTAGTTGAATCTGCAGTAAGAACCTGACCGTTAGTTCCCACCGCAAGGTTGTCTGGCACTCCAGATGCAGTTGCTCCAACAATGTCGCCCTTTGCAGTAACCAACGCCTTTGGAATTGCAGCGTTTGCAGTAGCAACCCCTGCTGTAAAGAATGTTGCATCATCACCGGTAAAGACGTGCTTGACTGTTGCACCTGCTGTGTGTGCAATACCTGACACACCTGCAGTTCCTGTTCCTGCCTGACCACGTGAGATTGTGAAAGTGTCTGTGGCTACCTGCGTAATCCAAACAATTTCTTCGTTTTGTGTATCTACATCTAGGGCTACAGCAAACGAGTCAACGTTGCCTGCAGCAAGGCTAACTCCACCCATCAAGGCAGCACCAGTGCCAGCAGCTACAGTCATAGATGTAGCCGTTGTATTGATGCTAGCCGCAAGGGTTGTGGCAACCGAAGTCGTACTATATTGTCTGGTCATTGTTTATGCTGCCTTTTCTTTAACGGGTGAAGTGAACGCGAATTGGGAACTTGTCAGATAGCTTGAGTGACTCATCCTGCAATCTCTGTTGATACAGCGCATAGATGTAACGAGAGTTTGTAGAACCAGCAGCGCCTGGCACCTTGCTATCGGCAAGGTCAGATTCAGCGCTAGTTAAGTTGATACGACCAGGATCTACAAATGAGAGCAGACGATAGGCGGCTCCATAGACAACTACATCTCGGCAAGACTCAGGCAAACCTGTAACTGCACTGAAGTCATCTGTTCCAGATGTCATAGTCTGCGGTGTTGCTGCATACCAAACCTGAATAGTTCTACCAGGCTGTACGTTCTCGTAGATGTTAATAGTCTTTTGTGTGTTAAATGTTGCAACGTTAGCCATAAGGTCTGCACGCCACTTCTTCAGCGGTAGCCACTCACGGCTAGAACCTGTTGTCTGCCAAGACATATACAGAACATTCTGTACATCATCTGGCAAGGCATATGTAACTTGGCTTGCGTTAAAAGTAAATGTGTATGAGTAGACAGCCCACAACTTAGGATACAAAGAGTTGATTGTGTCGTTGATAGCCTGCTTGATGTTGGTGCGTGGGTATGACGGGGTCAGAATAACCTGTGAGTTAACAGCGTGTGGTGCTGGAGATGTACCTTGGTAGCCACGTCCAAAGCCTGGAGCGGCATTCATTGTGTTGTTCTCTTTAGTAAAGTTATCAATCCAGATAAGTTCGTCATCAATTTCGATGATGCCCTTAGCCAAGTTGTTAGATGAGCCAATAGGAATAGATGTGCTTGTTGTGGTCAAAGCACTCGTCAGATACGAGATGCGATCTTGACGCAGGGTAAAACCTGCAAGTGAAGATCTAACCTCACCTATCAGATCATTTAACGTTGCCATTTTTCTCCTTATAGAACGCTAGGTTCTTTACCAGTCGTTCATCGTTTGGACTTATCTTTACTGCTTCTTTACCGTACTTGTATGCCAGATTCCATTTGCCTAACTGCCAGCAACTAATTGCCATCAGGTCATAGGCCATATGTCCCCACGCCCAAGACTCTGCAAGAAACTGTGTAGGTTTTTCTTTGAAGGCAAGTGCCTTCTCAGCAACCAACAAACATTCATCCCACATTGCTTTGGTGTAGTAATAGTTTGCTAACGCTAGGATTGACTCACGACAAGCAAACTCTTCTGTGCCTTTCATAAACCACTCTTCAGCATTGTCTGGTTCACACTTAGACAAGATGCGACAAGCTGCTGCTCGCTCTTCTGGAAAGATACTTATCTCTAAGTACTTCTTAAGAGTTTCAGCTGACTTGTCATACTGCTGGTGGTAAGACTGTTCTCTACCTAAGTAGTACAGGTTTCTAGCATCAGGGTTTTCTTTAACTGCCATCTCTAACATTGGCAGGTACTGACCACGAGACTTTTCTTTATCCTGCAAGTGGTGAGTTTCAAAGCCTGTAATAAACTCTTTGACTTCTTCTCGCTCGTGGTACCACTGTGGTACCTCGTGGATTGGATAGTGCCAGCGTATGCCTTCTCGCCTATGCACCTTAAAGCCATTAAACTCTGAGGCAACTGTTCCATCTGGATTAAAGGCTTCGATACGTCTGTAGTGCAGACGATCTATTCCTCTAGCAAATGCTTCCTCGACTGGCTTGCGCCAACCAGGTGTAAGCACCTCATCCATATCCAGTGCGATGCAGTAATCAGCATCCTTGGGTACTACGGCAAGTGATGCGTTTCTCGCATCATCAAATCTAAATGGGAAAATATGGATCGGGACAACCGTAATACCAAGACTTCGTGCAATCTCAACTGTTCGGTCTGTTGATCCTGTATCTGCGATGACGTGGTAATCAGCTTCCTTGGTGGAGTTGTACCAACGTTCAACGTGCTTTTCCTCATTCTTTGAAATCGTATAGATAGCAATTTTCATTGCTGTAGTTTACATTCCACCTAGCATTAGTATGCCTGGCAGAGCGGTTGCATCTGCGCCTGTCGCACCGGTTGCACCTGTTGGACCAGTTGCTCCCGTGGCACCTGTTGGACCTGTTGGTCCTTGGCTGCCTGTAGCACCTGTTGGACCAGTAGGTCCTGTTGCACCAGTATCGCCTGTGGCTCCCGTAGCACCAGTTGCACCCGTAGGACCTGTAGGTCCTGGTACTGTGCTTGCCGCTCCAGTAGGCCCTGTAGGCCCTGTAGGGCCTGTAGCGCCTGTATCACCTGTAGGTCCAGTAGAACCTGTGGCTCCTGTTGGTCCCTGCGGTCCTGTCGGTCCTGTTACACCTTGTGGTCCTGTTGGTCCTGTGTCGCCAGTGGCACCTGTGGCACCGGTAGATCCAGTAGCACCTGTAGGTCCCGCAGGACCTGTTGCTCCTGTAGCGCCCGTAGCTCCTGTGCTTCCTGTGGCTCCAGTGGGTCCTTGCGATCCAGTTGCGCCTGTCGGTCCAGTTGGACCTGTGTCGCCCGTTGCTCCCGTTCCTCCTGTAGCACCTGTTGCTCCAGTCGAACCAGTAGGACCAGTAGGCCCAGTATTGCCAGTGGCACCAGTGGGGCCAGTAGGCCCAGTATTTCCAGTCG
>Ga0214919_10013141_pt1 | contig 10066 bp, 9 predicted proteins | sample LL1503_MetaG_FD_177994 | JGI IMG/M metagenome (GOLD analysis project Ga0214919, IMG submission 177994) | Freshwater microbial communities from Lake Lanier, Atlanta, Georgia, United States - LL-1503 | ecosystem: Environmental > Aquatic > Freshwater > Lake | place: USA: Georgia | collected 2015-03-15 | reverse complement strand
CCATTTAGTTTTAGCAACTGGAAATAAATCAGAGCTAGCGGTCGGATATTCAACAATGTATGGCGATGCAGTCGGGGGATATGCCCCAATTAAAGATTTATTTAAATCTGAAGTTTGGGCGCTCTCTAAATGGCGAAATGAACGGGCACTCAAGAATGGTCAAACGCCACCTATCCCAGTTAATTCAATTTCAAAAGAGCCAAGCGCAGAACTTCGACCTGGCCAGAAAGATACAGACTCATTACCCGAATATTTAATTCTCGATCAAATACTCCATATCTATATTGACCAAGATTTAGGCCTTGCCGGAGTTCTGGCAGCGGGTTTTGATTTGGAGCTTGCGACGAAAGTTATTCGCATGGTTGATGCCGCTGAATATAAGCGCCGCCAATATCCACCTGGGACGAAGATTTCTAAGCGGGCATTTGGTAAGGATCGCCGATTGCCAATTACATCAGCCTGGCGCGAGCACAACTAGACATCAGCAACCAGCCTTCTTTAGAATTCCCGAATTCGGGGAATCCCAATGTTGTAACAAATAGAAGAAGTGAAGGGCGAAAAGAATGAAAAAACTTAAGTTAATTACGCCGCTAGCAATTGCAGCCCTGCTGCTAACAAGTTGCGGTTCTTCAGGCGATAGCAAGTCTGCTTCAGCTTCAGCTGATTGCAAGGCTGGCGCACTTTCAACCGTTACCCCAAAGGTTTTAACAATCGCAACTGGCGAACCTGCATATTCACCATGGGTTCTAAACGATAAGCCAGAATCAGGCGAAGGATTTGAAGCTGCAGTTGCTTACGCAGTTGCAACAGAACTTGGTTACAAGAATGAGAACGTGAAGTGGGTTCGCACCACATTTGATGGCGCAATCGCTCCAGGACCAAAGACTTTCGACTTCAACATTCAGCAATATTCAATTACTGCAGAACGTGCCAAGGTCGTTGATTTCTCAACCTCTTATTACAAGTCAAACCAATCAATCGTCTCTTTCAAGGGAAGCAAGATTGATGGCGCAAAATCAATCGCAGATCTAAAGGCGAAGAGCCCAAAGATCGGCGCTGCAGTTGGAAGCACATCACTCGATGCAGTTGAAAATGTACTTGGCTTAAAGCCACAAGTTTTCAATGACAACGCTGCTGGTGTTGCTGCACTTAAGAATGGTCAGATCGATGGCTTCGTTGTTGATTTGCCAACAGCTTTCTATCTATCTGCTGCTGAAATTAAGAATGGAATCATTGTTGGCCAACTTGAGAACTCAAGTTCAGCTGACGAAGGTGCCGGACTACTTCTTGCTAAGGACAGCCCAATCACAGCCTGCGTTACTAATGCGCTAGAAGCTGTTCGCAAGAGCGGTGAATTGGAAAAGATCACTAATAAGTGGCTAACTTCTGCTGCAGGAGCGCCGTTCTTAAAGTAATCTCCAACCTAATATGAGTAATGACATGGGGCGTCCATCTGAATCTGATTCAGGTGCGGCGCCCTATAACTTTGGCGGGGATTGGGTTCCGAGCCAACTTGAAATCGCAAGGCGCGCTGCGCGCAAAACCCGCAATTTCCGAAATTCAATAATTGCAGTTTTATCTAGTGTTGTTGTTATCGGTGGCATAGCTTTAATCGCGGTTACCTCACCGGGGTGGAAATCTTTATCTGACACTTTCTTTGCCTGGGCATATGGTGTTGAAGTCCTACCTAAAATTATTCTCGGCTTTGGTACAAACATAACTCTTACTCTCATCGCATCAACCTGTGTTGCAATCCTTGGTTTAAGTATCGCTCTAATTAGAACTTCAAGATCTCCAGCTTTGGCGCCATTTCGAATACTGGCCACGCTTTATGTAGATATTTTCCGCGGAATCCCGATGTTGTTGGTAATCCTACTAGTCGGTTTTGGAATCCCAGCGCTTCGAATTCAAGGCTTGACTAATAATGTTCTAATTCTAGGAACCATTGCAGTAATAATTACTTACACCGCATATGTTGCAGAAGTAATTCGAAGCGGAATCTTGACAATTCATCCCAGCCAGCGCGCCGCAGCAAGATCATTAGGTTTAAGTCATTTCCAAAGCCTGCGCTATGTCGTACTGCCACAAGCATTTAGAAGAGTCACGCCTCCGCTTCTTAATGACTTAGTAGCACTTATCAAGGACACTGGTCTGGTTTCAATTCTCGGTGTTACCGATGCAGTTCGGGCGGCACAGATTGCAAGTAGCCGAAGCTTTAATTACACACCATATGTTATGGCCGCAATCATCTTCCTTCTTGTGACCATCCCACTTACCCGATTTACTGATCGCACACTTCGCCGATCTATCGAACGTCAGAATGCGACTGGTGTTGCATGAGCCAACCAGTTCTCGAAGTTAAACAATTACGGAAGTCATATGGCTCAGAAGTTGTTCTCGAAGATATTTCATTTACCGTGCCGGTTCACACCGCGACAGTATTTATTGGCTCCTCTGGGTCTGGTAAATCAACGCTACTTCGTTGCATAAATTTGCTTGATCAAATCGACGATGGCTCAATAGTTTTAGATGGCGAAGATATAACCGCGGTTGATGCAGATGTAGATAAGGTCCGCCGCAAACTGGGAATCGTCTTTCAATCCTTCAATCTCTTTCCGCACATGAAAGTAATCGACAACATCACCTTGGCCCCAATGAAAGTTCAGGGGATTTCAAGAGAGCTTGCCCGCGAAAACGCCTACAAGTTATTGGATCGCTTTGGCTTGCATGACAAGGCCGAGAATTATCCAGATCGTCTAAGTGGTGGCCAACAGCAACGCGTGGCAATCATTAGATCTATTGCAGTAGCACCAAGACTTTTATTGTTGGATGAAATTACATCTGCGTTGGACCCAGTCTTGGTTAACGAAGTTCTATCGACTGTTCGAGATCTGAAAATTGAAGGCATGACAATGGTTTTAGCTACTCACGAAATGGGTTTTGCAAAGCAAGTTGCCGATGAAGTTTGTTTCTTGCACCATGGAAAAATTCTGGAGTGGGGAACCCCGGCTCAGATTCTCGAGGCGCCAAAGCAACCAGAAACTAAAGAGTTCCTAAAACGAGTCCACGAGGCTGGTCGCCTTTAGTGGCAGATAACTTTGAGATTATTGCGGGGGATCCAACTTCACATTTAATTATTCATGTTCCGCACTCTGCTAGATATATTCCAGAGAAAGTTCGAGGCGGCATTTTATTAGGTGATGCGGATCTTGAATCCGAGTTAAATGAGATGACCGATTCGCTAACTGCGGAAATGGTCCTGCATGCCACGGCGAATTTAGTCAGCCCACCAACTCTCTTTATTAATAAGTACTCCAGGCTAGTAATTGATCCAGAACGCTTTCCAGATGAGCGCGAGATTATGAATCAGGTTGGAATGGGCGCGGTCTATCTCAAGAGTTCAAAGGGCGAGCAACTTCGCGAACCTAATTTTGATTCAAGTCAGCTAATAGCTAACTACTACGTTCCATATGCCAATGCACTTACCGAGTTAGTTACAACAAAGTTAAGTGAACACGGCAAGGTTTTGATTATTGATTTTCATTCTTATCGAAATGAGCAACACCTAAATGCTGTTAATCATGGCCAGGCCCGGCCGCCAGTTTGCATCGGCACTGATTCATTTCATACACCAAGTGGGTTGGTTGAACTTGCCCAATCTCAGTTCGCGCTATTTGGCGAGAGCGTTCTAAATCAGCCATATGCCGGAACCTATGTTCCATTGGATTTCTATCAGAGCGATCCTCGGGTCGCCTCGATCATGTTAGAAAATCGTGCCGATCTGCTTGTCGATGAGCACCTAAACCCCGGCCCCAATTTCGATGAATATTCCAAGGCGTTTGCACAGTTCATCACGCTCGCTGCAAACTATTAGCAATTAGACATCTCGCATTTAGTTATTTACAATTTCGCCAAGGTCACGAGTTCCAGGTTTTAGCCCCGGCTTACTGGACGGCAACCCTCCACCACGGTGGGGTGCTCCGGGTGAAGACCAGGTCAGTTGCAAATTGCAATTGGCAAGCGTGGGTAACGAATAAAAAACGCTACCCCCTTATTTTCGGGAGGTCTGTAATGTCATTTTCATTAGATAAAGCTTCATTTGAAACTCGTCAAGTTCATGCCGGTCAAGTTCCTGATCCAACAACTGGCGCACGCGCATTGCCGTTGTATCAAACAACTGCATATCAATTCCGCGACACCAAGCATGCCGCTGATCTTTTTAGCCTTGCGGAATTAGGAAATATTTACACGCGCATCATGAACCCAACTCAAGATGCAGTAGAACAACGTATTGCCTCACTCGAAGGTGGCGTTGCTGCGCTTCTAGTTGCATCAGGTTCTGCGGCAACTACATATGCTGTGTTAAACGTTGCCGAAGCTGGCGATCACATCGTTTCTTCACCAAGTCTTTATGGCGGAACTTACAACTTGTTCCACTACACACTTCCAAAGTTTGGCATCGAAGTAACATTCGTAGAAAACCCGGATGACCCGGCTTCATGGCAAGCAGCAGTAAAGCCAAATACCAAGGCCTTCTTCGGTGAAACAATTGCTAATCCAAAGAATGATGTTCTAGATATTGAAACTGTTGCAAATATCGCACATAAGAATGGCGTCCCACTTATCGTGGATAACACTGTTGCAACACCATTCACAATTCGCCCAATCGAATATGGCGCAGACGTTGTTGTTCACTCAGCAACGAAGTTCTTATCTGGCCATGGAAACTCAGTCGTTGGCGCAATTGTTGATTCAGGTAAGTTCGATTATGCCCAGCACAAAGATCGCTTCCCAGGATTCAATCAACCAGATCCAAGTTATAACGGCCTGGTTTATGCGCAAGCACTTGGCGTTGGTTCAGCCTTTGGTGCAAACCTTTCTTACATCTTTAAGATTCGCCTGACTCTGCTTCGCGATATGGGAGCTGCAGTAAGTCCATTTAACGCCTGGTTATTGGCACAAGGACTTGAAACTCTTTCACTACGTATCGAGCGCCATGTATCGAATGCAAAGGCACTTGCCACTTGGCTTGAGAAGCAACCACAAGTTGAAAAGGTTAACTACGCATCACTTCCGTCATCACCATGGAACAAGTTGGCTACAAAGTATGCGCCGACTGGTTCTGGCTCAGTTCTCTCCTTTGAAATCAAGGGTGGAATCGAAGCGGGTAAGAAGTTCGTTGAAGCGCTAAAGCTGCATTCACACGTAGCAAATATTGGTGATGTGCGTTCGTTGGTAATTCATCCAGCATCAACAACACACTCACAACTTTCACCGGCAGAACAATTAACCGCTGGCGTAACTCCAGGTTTAATCCGCCTTTCTGTTGGAATCGAGAACATCGAGGATATTAAGGCTGATATCACCGATGGTTTCGCCGCAGCTAAATAATTAATCTGCGAAACTAACTTCATGGAATCTGGCTGTAATTGTCATATCACTGGGGCTTGGCTTGAAAGCCATGACCCTGGTGATCGGCAATTCCTAAAAATCGGAGACCTTGAACTTGAGTCTGGCGAGAAGCTTTTAGGTACAACAATTGCCTATCAAACTTGGGGCAAGTTAAATGCCGCCGGAAATAATGCAATCCTGGTTAACCATGCGCTAACTGGTTGGTCAGATGTTCCGGGATGGTGGCCATCAATGGTTGGCCCAGGACTTCCATTAGATACTGATAAATATTTTATTATCTGCCCAAATGTAATTGGTGGATGTCAGGGGAGTACCGGACCTTCATCGCTTGCACCAGATGGGAAACGTTGGGGATCAAGATTTCCAACGGTAACAATTCGCGACATGGTGGCTGCCGAACTTGCGCTAACAGATGCACTCGGAATTTCGCATTACATCTTGTCGGTAGGTCCATCACTAGGTGGAATGCGCGCACTCGAATGGGCGATCACACATCCGAATCGCGTTAATGCAATCTGCACCATTGGATCATCCGCAGTTGCTACTGGCGATCAAATTGGCGCCGCATCAATTCAAATTCGCGCAATCAAATCTGACCCACATTTCAACAACGGTGACTATTACGAACAGGACCAAGGTCCAACCGAGGGAATGGGTATTGCTCGACGAATTGCCCACCTCACTTATCGCACAGAGACCGAGATGGACGTTCGCTTTGGCCGCGAGCTACAAGGTGATGACACTGGACGTTATGCAGTTGAATCTTATTTAGACCACCAAGCAGATAAGTTGGCTAAAAGATTTGATGCCAATACCTATATCGCCCTTACCGAAGCGATGAATTCGCATGATGTTGGCCGAGATCGTGGGGGAGTTGCAGAAGCCCTAGCCACAATAAAGATTCCGGTAGTAATAATCTCGATTGATTCTGATCGTCTTTTCTGGCCCAGGTTGCAGGAAGAGATAGCCGAGCTAACTCCAACCGCCCTGCCTTTGGTGACGATTTCCTCACCTTTTGGCCACGATGGCTTCCTTATTGAGGTCGAAGCAGTAGGTAGCGTGCTCAAAGATGCGCTCGCAATTGGGCTGAAGGCAAATTCCAGTAAGTAACTAGCGTTTCCTGATGTGCAAAAAGGGCTGTGGACAATTTATAATATAGCCAAGCAAGTTTCGCTGGTCCGAACAGAGGCCAGACAAACCAAAGGATGAATTGTGGCTGGAATTCGTGCGCACAAAAATAGCGCAAGCAGTAAGAAGACAGTGAAAAAAACTGCAACCAAAAAAGTTGTTGCAAAGAAAGCCGCTGTTAAGAAGACTGTAAAGAAAGCTGCACCAAAAAAGATTGTTAAAAAATCAGCCGGTCCTCGTCGCTTCCCAACTAAAGCAGAGCTAGAGGCACAAAAATTAGCAGCAGCTACTAAAACTACTAAGAAAGCTGCACCTGCACCATCAGGAAAGAAATTATTTCCAACAAAAGCTGAACTCGAAGCGAAACGACTTGCAGCGCTCGGCGTTAAGCCAGTTGTAGAGGGCAAGCCAGGAAAGCCAATAGTCACAAAGATTGATGGCGAAGAAGTTGAATTGGAAGAAGTTGAATTAGAAGATCTCGAAACTCTTGTTGAAGAAGTTAAAGAGATTATTGAAGAAGAGAAAGAGAACGAGATTCGCGTAGTAAATGTCGCCGAAGAATCTCAGAACGAAGAGAACGCCTTCACAATTAAGGATTCTGAAGAAGACGATGCTCCGGTCCAAACAGTTCTAACTGCCGGTGCTACTGCCGACCCTGTTAAGGACTACCTAAAACTTATCGGTCGAGTGCCACTACTAAATGCTGAGATGGAAGTAGATCTTTCACTTCGCGTCGAAGCTGGGCTATTTGCCGAAGAAATCATTAAGAACGAGAAGAAGATTGATAAGAAATATAAGCGCGAACTTGAGCAATTAGTCCTTGATGGCAAGCGCGCAAAGAACCACTTGCTTGAGGCAAACCTTCGCCTTGTAGTTTCGCTAGCAAAGCGTTACACCGGTCGTGGAATGTTGTTCCTTGATTTAATTCAAGAAGGTAACTTGGGTCTAATCCGTGCAGTTGAGAAGTTCGACTACACAAAGGGTTATAAGTTCTCGACATATGCAACTTGGTGGATTCGCCAGGCGATTACTCGTGCGATGGCTGACCAGGCAAGAACAATTCGTATTCCGGTTCACATGGTTGAAGTTATTAACAAACTTGCACGTGTTCAACGTCAGATGCTTCAAGATCTTGGCCGCGAACCGACACCAGAAGAGCTTGCTAAAGAACTTGATATGACACCTGAAAAGGTTGTTGAAGTTCAGAAGTATGGCCGCGAGCCAATCTCGCTTCACACTCCACTTGGTGAAGAGGGCGACTCTGAATTCGGAGATTTAATCGAAGACTCAGAAGCAATTGTTCCTGCCGATGCGGTTTCATTTACATTGTTACAAGAACAACTTCACTCAGTTCTAGGAACCCTGTCAGAACGTGAAGCTGGCGTTGTAAAAATGCGCTTTGGTCTTACCGATGGTCAGCCAAAGACACTTGATGAAATTGGCAAGGTTTACAGCGTTACACGTGAGCGGATCCGCCAAATTGAATCAAAGACGATGTCGAAGTTGCGTCACCCATCTCGTTCACAAGTTCTACGCGATTACCTAGATTAAGAGCGAGAATTTAAATGAGCGAAAACGCAAACGATAAAGTTCAAATTCGTATTAAAGAGAACGGTTCCATTCGTGTGAAGGGAACCGTAGAGATTGTTGATGCAGATGGAAATGTGATTGAAACTAAATCAGATTTCTCGCTCTGTCGCTGTGGGCTTTCAAAAGAGAAGCCTTTTTGCGATGGCTCACACAAAGATAAATTTGTGGCCGACGAAGGTTTAGCTAAATAAATTAATTAGCGTCAGAAGAGACTGCAGTTAACTTTGCAGTTTCATCTTGAATCACTTTTACAACCGGCTTTAGCTTTTCAGCATATTCCTTAGCGTGATGTCCGCAGAACAAGAGCTCGCCACCATTAAGCAATACCGCACGCACATATGCTTGGGCTCCGCAGCGATCGCAACGATCGACGGCATTGAGCGGTGTGGTTTCGAGAATCAATTGCTCGGTCATTTCGCTCCTTCTACTTCGGTTAGTAACTCTTGTGTAGGGGAACATCAAACCATGAAAGGTTTATTCCCCGCTCGATAAAATATCTAAATTCACGCTCGGGCGTGTCATCAATCCCACATAATTTCCGGTAAATGCCCTGAAATAAAATTCTTTTGCAAAGTGCTTGCAATCAACCATCAAAATCACCCCTCACAAGATAACCTTCATCTCCGTGGCTACCGACGATCTCGAATCAACAACAGAGAATGGCTATAACGCCAAAGATCTAGCCGTCCTAGAAGGCCTTGATGCAGTTCGCAAACGTCCAGGTATGTATATCGGTACAACAGATTCACGTGGACTCATGCACTGTCTCTGGGAAATTATTGATAACTCAGTAGATGAAGCACTTGCCGGTCATTGCAAAAATATTGAAATTAATTTGGAATCAGATGGATCGGTCGAAGTTCATGACGATGGTCGTGGAATTCCAGTAGATAAAGAACCAAAGACCGGACTTACTGGAGTTGAAGTTGTAATGACTAAATTACATGCCGGTGGAAAATTCGGCGGCGGTTCATATGCGGCATCTGGTGGTTTGCACGGAGTAGGCGCATCAGTTGTAAACGCACTTGCATCTCGTCTTGATGTTGAAGTTGATCGCAATGGAAAAATTTATTGGATGTCATTCCAACGCGGTAACGCAGGTATCTTTGATGGCGATGGCCCTAAAGCTTCATTCACTGAAAGCTCTGGACTTCGCGTAATTGGAAAAGTTAGTGCGAAAGTTACTGGTACCAGAATTAAGTGGTGGGCAGATCGTCAGATTTTCTTAAAAGAGGCCGAGCTCGCAATCGAGGATATTTACGCTCGTGCGCGCCAAACTTCTTACCTAGTTCCTGGTCTAACTCTTATAGTTAATGACAACCGCACAAAGGCTAAGAGTTCTGAGAAGTTTTTCCATAAGGGCGGTATCTCTGAGTTCTGTTCATTCCTACGTCCTGATGATCCAATCGGTGAAGTAATTCGCCTTACTGGTTCTGGCGAATACACCGAGACAGTTCCTGTTCTCGATGAAAAAGGCCACATGATGCCTACTGAAGTAAATCGCGAAATGGGCGTCGACATCGCACTGCAATGGGGCAATGGTTATGAGAACACCATGTCGAGCTTTGTAAATATTATTTCAACGCCTAAGGGCGGAACTCACGTTCAAGGGTTCGAGCGTTCAATTACAAAGGCATTTAACGATGCCCTTCGTGCCACAAAAACACTTAAGAACAATGAAGCTGATGTAATCAAGGACGACGTTCTCGAGGGCTTAACTTCAGTTGTAACCGTTCGTATGTCTGAGCCACAATTTGAAGGCCAGACCAAGGAAGTTTTAGGAACTGCCGCAGCCGCAAAGATTGTTGCCGCAGTTGTCGCTGAAGAGATGAAGAAATTCTTCGCAACAACAAAGCGAATTGATAAAGCAACCGGCAAGATGATTCTGGAGAAAGTCGCTGGAGCATCTAGAACTCGTATCTCAGCTCGCGCCCAC
>Ga0214919_10013140_pt1 | contig 10066 bp, 2 predicted proteins | sample LL1503_MetaG_FD_177994 | JGI IMG/M metagenome (GOLD analysis project Ga0214919, IMG submission 177994) | Freshwater microbial communities from Lake Lanier, Atlanta, Georgia, United States - LL-1503 | ecosystem: Environmental > Aquatic > Freshwater > Lake | place: USA: Georgia | collected 2015-03-15 | reverse complement strand
AATCTATTGATCAGTGGTTCTGCCGTAGCAGCAATCCAATCCGTGAGATGGGAGCTTTTTGAAGATGGTAAATCCATTTCTAAATTCAATAGCCCTGTTCAGGTAGCCAACGGGAAAGCGAAGTCGGCCTATGAGATACTTCTAGTCGACGCCATGATTGGAAAGGAACTGCGCATAGCCGCGACCCCAATCGATGCAAAGGGTGCCATTGTTTTAAATGACAAAACCCCTCTAATAGAGGAATGGACACAAAAAGTAATCCTAAAAGAAATTACCTATGCCATTGCTGGCATGCCTAATTCAGAAGTACTGATGGCTCACGATGTAGTACTCAGGATTGCTCCTGCGGCCGGAATCAAAAATGTTGAATGGCGAATTGATCCCCAAAACGGCTCTACTCAAGGAAAACCATTAACTCAGCACGAAGCAACATTTCAATTTGACTCTCATACGGGACCACGTTCTATTTCTGCCACGGTCTTTACCATAGATGGAAATAAACGAGAAGTTCCCGCAGTAATTATAACGATAGCAAAACCAATCTTTGAGTTGGCATTTGATAATCCACCGCCTTCTCAAGCCGCCGGCAAAAAAGCACTTCTTCGCTTCAAGGCCAACGGTGTCGAAAATATTTTCGCCACAATTAAGTTTCCAAGTGGAAAAATTAGTGAAATCAAGATTGGCCCCGGTAAAATACAGTTAGAATTTGATTTGCCCGAAGGCGAAACCGGACTAGTACTAGTCACGCTCACCGGTGATACCGCACCAAGTGGTCCAGACCAAGCACGAAACCCAGTTTCAACGGAGCATAAATTTCGCAGTGAAGTTCCGAAATTAGGCAAGCCAACTATTAAAATTGACAACCCAAATCAGCGTGGCAACTGCACATTCCAAGCCGAATGTATTTGCGAAAATATGTTTGGTGACCCAACTTTCTACTATCGAGAAAAAGTTTCTGAAGAAGCCCCACCAACCAAATCAGATATTTTAACTGGCCCTACAAATTTTCTATTAACAAAGGGATATACTAAATTAGATAATAATCACACACTGACGCGCACAGCAGAAAACCTAAATGGTCGTGACGCGGTTGAAATTGATATTGTAGTGATCGTCGAGGGAGACGAATTGAACCCTCTTGATAAGAGTCATATTCGTGATCTTGATCGAATCACCATCGTCCATAACATGCCCCCAGCCTGGAGTGATTTCTTTATCAATTCTGGTATTTCTGTAGTCATCGGTGGAATTCTTTGGCAACTCTTTAGAAAAAATGACCCACTAAACTGGACCTATTTCGCAGACTTCGGTGACCACACCCCTGAGCAGTATCCACCCGAATTTTTAGATAACAATGAGCAACGGTGGGCTATTAGTAATGGCGGATTTGGATTCAAGGGCGGCGAGCCAGAGCGACCATCTTGGCTATTTGGACCATTGTGCGTTAACAAATCAATGCGATTGGATGTTAAATGGCTACTGCGCGAAATCAAACGCTCATCTAAATTCAACACTCGAGGCGAGGATCAAGACAAATTACTTGAAAGAGCGCTTAATGATTTAACGGGAAGTGATTACGAAATTGTGATCAGCTGTGAATCAAAAGATCTTTTACACTATGCACCAGAAGTAAATGCAGCCAGTTTTGGTCCAGGCGCAAAATTAGATAATTCAACAAAGCGGTGGCCTGCTTTTGCCCAAGCCACCGTTATTGAAGATTATTACCTTTATCCAATTATTTTGACTGAATCCGAAGAGGGCGTATTATTTATCCTCATTAAGCGACTAACAGGCATCTCATTTTATACAGTCGCGATATCTAATTTATTTGCTTATATCGCTCTATTTACGGCTATTGTCTATCCAATTTTCTGGATTTTTAAATTTTACCTCATTTAAGGAATTAATCATGGGACAACATAAATCTCTTCTTGTTGGTTTTGGTGGTACAGGTGGGAAAACACTGAAAGAATTTGCAGTAAAAATTTCAGAAGACTACGAAGCCTCTAAACGCGCCCTAACTGATTTTGCGTTCCTGCTCTGCGATACAGACACCAAAGATCTTGAAGCAAATAAGCGAGGAATTGAAGAGGCTTTAAATCCTATTCTAAAAGAACCACCAATTATTTATACGCTTTCGCTGGCGGGCGCCTTGGGGGATCGTAAATTCAGCGAAGAAGCTGCCCATATCCTTGGAAACCCAGAGAAAGTTCATGAACGCATACATAATTCTTGGTGGTTCAAACAAAAAGACGGTAAAACGCTTCCAGAACCATTCCTTGCACGAGCTCTTACTGCACCAGTTACTCAGGGGGCAGGGCAGTGCCCCATGGTTTCCTTTTTCCTTTCTTGGGCCATGGCTGACGACTTAGAACGCAGGGTTGACTCTATCGTCATAGATCTTCAACAACGTTCATCAGATTCAGAAAGACAATCTCTCACGGTGTCTACTCATTTAGTTGCGGGTCTTTCGGGCGGGACGGGGCGTGGCTGTTGGTCAGTAATTGGCCTCAAAATATATGAAAGGCTACAAGCAAAAGGATTTATGGCTCGACCGCGGGGGTTATTTCTTGATGCTTCGGTTTATAGCGATATAATGACAGGAGGCGGCGGAAGTCAATATATTAAACAGCAAGTCAATTCCCTGACTGGAGCTTCTGAGCTAATTGCTTGGTTGAGAAACAATCTGGCAGTTGGTAATGCTCGTGGGGATTTTGCTCTACCTGATTTTAGGAAACCCGCTGATCACCTAAACGATAAAGTTTCTCTACGTTTAGTTGGGCAAGGCCAAGCCGATTCCCCAGGCAGTCCTGTGGGCCAAGCTTTTTTGATCACTTCTCAATCAAAATCGGGAACGGCAAAGAGTGACCATATCACATCAATGATTGCCACAACACTTTACGCCCAAGTAACACAGGATTCTATTGGTCAAACCGAAGTGAATGAAACAACTCGTCCATTTGGAAGTGTTGGCGCAGCAACATATTTCGTGCCGGCAACCAGAATTCGTAATTATTTAGAAACACTATTAAAGGCTCGGTGCGCCCATGACCTTGTTTCAGTTAAAGAGTCAAACGTAAATGCGGCCGTAAATAAGGTGCGAAACATTTTCAAACTACGTTCTTCATCCGATAAAAATTCTGCGGGAGATGGTCGAAAGAGTTTAATCCAACTACTGAACACTGTTTCCCCTACTGATGAAGCGATCGTCCAAGATGAATTTGCAAAGGCATTATTACTTCAAAAGGTAAGCACTGCTACAGATTTTGTTACAGGTCTAAAACAAATATACAGCCAAACATCCTCCAAGGAAATTGCAAAGCACATAACCACTATTTTACATCAGCTAGTTGGGGAGGATTTTAGAAATGATAAACCAATTGACATTATTCAAACTGCTTTATTGAAGGCTTGCGACGGTCTTTCACTTGCCGAAATGATAGATCCAATGAATGCCCTAATTTTGGAACTCAATGCAATGCTTAAAGATTGCACTATTAAATCAGAGACGGGCTATACAAGTCAACTGTTGGAGAAAATTAAGAAATTAAGTACAAAAAAAGTGCCTGTATTCGGCAAAAATTTTGATGAAGCAGAAATCAAAAATCTTAAAGGAGATATTGGTGGCGTACTAAAAGAAGTCCGTGGTCCTGCCGTTGGAGCTGCGTTTGGACAAGAGATCACAAAGCTTATTTCTTCTATTACATCATGGCGTGATGTGCTTGCCAAATTCGTTAATGAAATTTCCTTACAAGCTGGCATAGATGGCGGCTCTGATTCGCAGAAAAGGTTAATAAAAATAGAACAAGCTGCTTTATTCACAATTGATGATGGGAAATCTATCAATTCAGGCCATGAACTATTTAAACAAAGTCACATTATTGACCGACAAATTAAACCTGTCATAACCGAAAAAATTCTGCAGGACTTACTTTCAACTCTGGCTCAGGAATCAGAAGAAGTAAGGAAAATAAAATCAGAAATTTTAACTCTTGCAACAAAAAATTCTATTGGGAATAGTGGAGCGGGAACCGGCTTCGTTGCGAATCATGAAAAGTTATTAAGCTTGGTAACCCAGCTCAGGAACAACATCAAAGTAAACCCTGAACAAATTGCGGAGCGCTTTGGTTTTTGCAATGTGGTTGAAACGCTTGTGGAGTATTGGGTGAATGGTCTGAATCAGTACAACCATTCTCAAAGAGAAACAGATGACCTATTAGCTAAATTTAGGGAATTTTTTGGCTATAAACTTGAAAAGAACGATTCTTCACAAAAATACATCAAGCCCGAACTTATTGATGTATTAGATTCCATGGTGGTTTCTTTAGCCTCAACGTGCGATCCTTTTATACGATTTAAAAGAGAAACCCGTGAGCATGATACTGCCAGTGTCTTTTTGCCAAAAGACGACCTACGAAAAGATCTGTTAAAACGACTTGCGAATGACAGACTTGGATTACGAAATAAAGACAAAGGAAACCAAGCTCGAGAAAAAGTGGTAGTTGACGCCAAGGCTGGTGCAAGTTCCCACTTTGCACTTATTGCATATGCCCCAGTCTGGATTGATATTTCGCAAGAAACTACGAGTGGGGCTACGCATGCATCTCATTTTGCATTACACGATGTGACGAGTCTTGATTATTGGAGATCGAGCGCAGAGCTTACCGAATGGTTAGAACACGCCGAAGACCCAAGTGGACGTTCATTGTTCTCTCCTCCACCAATTAGCTATGGCTATGGGTATGTCTGGCCAGGATTTGTTCGAGATAAAAAATGGCGCGAAATGCGTTGGCGACCCTGGGCAGCCAGCCTAGAGCAAAACGCAGTAACTGCTCAAAAACATGAAGCACAGCGTCACCTTGAAGCTGCAATCTGGGGTCTGACGATGCTGAGTTCGAATCATTTTGGAAAGATTGACACGGATGTGACAGGAATTTCAAATATTGAGCTTGAATATCGTCAAACAGAAGCACTTCAATCATCCAGCATGAATTCCATCTTTCTTCGCAAGATAAATGAGGAATTTTCAGAATTTTGCAAACTACCTCTCATCATGGGACCTTGCTTAGTCGGAGATCCGTGGCAAATAACCCGAACCGCAATGACTGAAAAAGAGGGCAAAGTGCAGCCAGGTTCAAGTAGTGAAGATCGAATGCCTGGGAAAAAATCGTATTCAAGCCTAAATAAGTTAATTATTGATTTTAAATCTGATCCAAATATTGCCTCCCGCTTTATGAAAGAAAGGGAGCTTTTTGACACATTATTAGCGAGGGATGAAGAATATCCTGCAAGTGCTAGACAGCAATTCAAACTATGGCTACTTCGAAGAACTGAAACATTACTAGATGCCGAAAAAGAACGCGTTGAGAATTTAAGCAACAAAGAAACTTTGACCCCCGTTGTCCAGCAATTAATAGATGTTGTTCGTGAAAGCATTCAAACTTTGGAAAAAGGGCTATCCACCAAATAGTTTTTCTATTGTTCTTTACGCAAGAACAAGCTACGAAAAAGTTTCTGATTGTTCTTTGAAAGGCAAATGCTTGAACCAACGAGCTCCGTGCATTCTCTTTGCTGAAAGAGAAGACTTGATGCGACTGCGCGTGGAGGCAATGCTTCCCGACGGGATGCTGTATGTCTATGATCGGTCGTTAGAGGAAACTGCGAGCGCTGAATTTGATGAAATTCTATGGAAGCATGCCATTGTTGCTCTACCGCGCGAACTTTTTCAACAGGATCCTGATGAAAACGAACCCCTATCGGCTGATTCACGAACCCGGTATCAAGCAAACCTTCGGCAGAAACTTAATTCTTCCCAAGCGGTTCGGCTAGTCATATTAGATTCAGGATCTGCGTCAGCAACGTGGACCGATCGAATCAGAGAACTCTGCAATTTAATTAATCCACCCGGCCGAACGGATCACGCTTCCATCAGCTGTATTCTAGTCTGTCCAGATAGTTTACAAAAAAACACAGTGGAGCGAATTGAATTAATTCGAAATTTTTCTGGTTTAAAATCTATTTATGTAATGTCCGATCAGCTTCGTCCGTTTGATGATGCTAAACGATTAGTATTTTCTAGATTTATATGGCCACTCGCTGTTGGTCGACTGCTTGCCCGAATTGCCTATGGTCCAAGACCGACTGAGGTTCCTAAAGCACGAGTTCTAGCATGGAGAGCCCTTGACTTTGGTCCAAAAATTAAAGATGAGGATGTTGAGAAGTGCCGCCTAGAGACCACCCGAAATGTAATGCTTGAGCCTCAAGTATGGGTAGACCCCGTCGAGAATCTCGACTCCGCCACAAACCAAACAAAAACACAGACAGCCAAGTTGTCATCAACAGAACAAGCCAAGACGCAAGTTATTTATGGAACTGCCAAAGCAAACGAAGCCGCAGAGCATGACACTCAAATTGTAGACCCTAATGAATTAGACGCCCTAGGTCTTGCAATTAAGGAATTGGGCGAGCCCACTTGGGTTAAATTAGCCAACGAACTTGGGCAAAGCATGTCTCGCTCACACACAAGCAGCATGATTTCGTCACAACAGTTGGACGCTGTAAAGGAGGGTATTAGCGCTCACTTTCTTAAAGTTCATCAAAACCCTGCATACATCAATAATATACTTAACTTAGTTCAAACTTCAGAACCAAGAAATAATAACGTGTCACAAAGAGAGACGCTTCAAAAGATGTACGAGGCGCGCTTTGTTGTTCGAAGCTTAAAAATTGATGCAACATGCGCTATTCATGAGAGAGACAAAGCAAGAGGCAGGTTTGTGTCACTACCAAGAAGATTAGCTATGTCAGGTTTGCCTCTCTTGTTCATAGGTGCACTTTGGTTTGTCATGACAAAAAAAATAGTCCCAGAAGGGTCGCGAGCACTTGGTTTTATTGTTGTTATGGTTGCAGCAGGATTCGGTGGATTCCTAGGCGCGTTGTTACCGTGGTGGCTTGAAAGAAAGCAAATTCGCATGGCAGATAAAGTCTGCGCGGATTATAAGAAACAGGGATTTCAAGCAAGTGAAAAATGGATCAGTGAAGGCCCACAGCAACTTATTAATCGCGCAATAGAAAATAGAGTAGACAGAAATGAACATCTTGTGACATCAAGGGTGATTTTACTCGCAAAAAGACTTCGATGGATAATCGATAGGGCAATTGAAGACGCCGAAATTCCGACGGTCCGTGATCGCAAAATTATTTCTGCAAACCATGAGGATCAAGACCGAATGCTTGAGGCAGAGGACAAGCGCGAATATTTAGATGCGGCCACTGTATCTATAGATCATGGAGACAATATCTCTAGAGATGCCAATGCTGAACTTCAGGAGCGCTTAAGCTCCGACCGCAACAACCTTGCAATAACTTTTTTAAGAACATGGAAAGAATTATGTACTTCCAATGATCCCTACGCTACAGGGCACTTGCCTTATAACAAATTACGACCAAAACTACTGCTGAGTGCAATTGAAATTCGCAATACGATTTATGAAACATATATGGAATGGATGATTGATCGCTATATGAAACTTACGGGTAGCGAAACAGAATTTGCTAGGTTGATTATAAATCGCCTGAATCCAGATGAAAATCGAATGCCTCCCCTTCTAAGTTGCAAGGTTTCTGGTGGTGGCTTAAGTGTGGTACATCCAGAACCGATGACTTTATATTGCAGAAAAGGGAGTTCTCTTTCCCTTGCAGCAAAGATTCATGACCTTCTTCCATCAATTCATGTGAGCGGTTCTCAACCCACAGAAGCGGAGCACCTTAGCGTGATGGGAATGGCCTTTCAAGAACTCGACATCTGTTTTGATTTCCCAGAAAATGAAACGAATCCAATCGATGTCGATGTTTTAATCTCAAATGGCAGAGATCCTCTCTATCCCGGGGCAACAGAATGATGCCCGGCCAAACACAACCTCAAGGCAAACGCGACCAAATGATTCAGCAAACTTTGGGACGTTGGTCGTCCCATCCCAAATTTGCCGATTCAAACGCCTTGTTTTGGAAAGTGGCTGGAATAATCACCTTTGCTGTTTTGGTGATTATTCCTGCATTGGTCTACATGTATTTTTTCTGGCCTTCGATCATGGCAATCGCGACTACCCCGATATCTCATTTAAAAGGATTTTTAGCTTGGATTGCAATTAGTGCGGTCATGATTACAACTTTCGTACTTACCGCACTTTTAAATAATCGCCTTGCCGATCATGATGGATCTGCCAGTTCCACGGGCATATTTGCTCAATGGTCAGCGGGGCTATCAGGTGGAATTTTAATTATATTTGGTGGGGCGTTTGCGGTATTTCTTTGGGTCATTCTCTCGGTAGGCGACGCATCTGGAGCAATCGGAAAGGCTCTCACTACTGGAATTTGTCTTGGCGCCCTGCCTATTGCAATGCAACTACTTGGAAATCGAAATGAACAAAGACCCACATGGACTAAACTGTTAATAATTGGGCTCCCTATTATTTTCACAACGGGAACACTTCTTCCATTTACAAATAGAATGCTGCAAGGTCTTGGATGGGTTAAAAACCTATTTATCAAATTTGATATTCAAGAGGGAGTACAATTTTGGTTTGTATTTGTTGGAGTGGTACTTATTATGATGCTGGTCTACTCCGCCGCAGAAATTATTTGGAGTTTGATTGGGCGGTTTAAACCTCGTATTGATAAAGATGCTGATGGGAGCGAAAAGGATGAGGAGGAAAATGCCATCCCCCCAGAAATTCTTGCTGCATTTCCTCCCATCAAAGCAATCATAAGTTCAACATCTGAATCTGTGATTGCCAAAATCAATCCTACTTTAATTCCCACAGTGAATAATAAAGATCTTGCATCTCCTTCTAATGAAGATTCTAAACTTGAAACAGCAGAAGAATCCGAAGAGGAAGAAATCGAAGAGCCTGAGACCTTGAGTTCTCAAGTCAGTTCGTGGGTGATTACGGTTGCGAGCGATTTAAATATTGCAGTGGCTCCCAAGGCCCTTGAGCCATGCCTGCCAAAGCCAAGCGACCGTTTCTCCAACTTTGTTGAACGCTCCAATATAAGATGGTTCTTTGAAGGTCCTCCTACCACATTGCAATCTGCCGCATTGGAAGCCATAGTGAATTTAGGTCGCATTGATGGCAGTGATGCGACGGCAAAGGATGGGGATATTTTAATTGAAGGCGATGAGGGTTCGGGAAGAAGTACGTTGCTTGTAGCTGCCGCTCTGGAAATTGTTTTAGCACGCGGAACCGATGTCCTTATAATTGTTCCTGACCCATCACGGGCGGTTGCCATGCTTGACGAATTAAACCGCCGTATAGAAGTAAATGCGGCTAAGTTTTTTATGACTGCTGGATTACTCCTTCCAGACACAATCATGAAATGCATGGGCAACGAAGATGCCGTGTCCCCACTGCCAAGAATTTTGGTAGGCACTCTAGCCCAGGTTGAAAAATATCTAATTGGTTCGCCTGCTCCTAAAGCAACTATTCGCACAATCCTTGCCCGGCGACAAGCAATTCTGGTTGACGATCTTGTTGAAATGCATGTGCAACACCGAGCGCATCTGCCATTTGTTTTAGACAAACTACGTTTTTTAATGGAACTTGAAAATGTCACAACCCAAGTTGTTGCTGTAGTACCAAGACTCACTGAATCTGCAAGAATTACATTAGGGAAAAGATTGCTTAATACAAAAGGGCGACCAAATACCGTCACCCTTCTTTCCATACGCGAATCATTTAATGTGATTTCAGTGAACCCAACCCATAGTGGATCTGGGTCGATCAGTATTGACGAAACTGCCACCCAAGTTGCCCAGGGAGTAGTGCAGAAAGCCATAAATTCAGGGCTGAAAGTTGCTGTTTTTCTAAAAAATAAAAGCGAGAACGATATTGCTGTTTTTAAAAGCGGCTTGGCCGCTGAAGGGGGAACTGATTTAAAGGCCAAGGAAATGGCCAAGCGCGCGTTGGATGCGGTATTTATAGGAAACTCTCTTGATCGAATGCGGGTAAGTAGAGAGTGGCTTTCCTCATGGACGGTGCTTCGGCGCCGAATCGCAGCAAGCAATGTG
>Ga0214919_10013138_pt1 | contig 10067 bp, 9 predicted proteins | sample LL1503_MetaG_FD_177994 | JGI IMG/M metagenome (GOLD analysis project Ga0214919, IMG submission 177994) | Freshwater microbial communities from Lake Lanier, Atlanta, Georgia, United States - LL-1503 | ecosystem: Environmental > Aquatic > Freshwater > Lake | place: USA: Georgia | collected 2015-03-15 | reverse complement strand
TGGCGTCGCCGACCCCGATAACTTCTGCACGCTCAACGTCGCCCTCTACCGCACCCACGCGCCGCCCCTGTCGGGCCGCTGGACCATGACCGAGCGCGGTGCGCGTCACTGCCACCGCGAGGCGCGGCGCTACACCATAGGTCCCAGCCAGCTGCGCTGGGACGGTCAGGCTTTGCACATCCAGATTGACGAAATCACCGTGCCGATTCCCCGCCGCGTACAGGGCAGCGTGCGCATCGAACCGCAGGGCTTGTTCAACTTCAGCACGCCGCTGGACGCGATGGGCCGCCACCGCTGGGGCCCGCTGGCTCCGCGTGCGCGGGTGGAGGTCAACTTGCAGCACCCGGCGCAGCGCTGGTCGGGCAGCGGCTACCTCGATTCCAATGAGGGGGATGAGCCCATAGACCGCCCGTTTCGCGAATGGGACTGGTCGCGTACGCAGCTCGCCGACGGCAGCGTGGCTGTGCTCTACGACCTGCAACACAAGGCTGGCCCCGACACCCTTCTGGCGTTGCGCTTCTTACCCGGCGGACGGGTAGAACCGTTCGACGCTCCGCCGCGCCAGACCCTGCCGCGCACCGCTTGGCGCGTCGCCCGCCGCATGCGCAGCGAGGGACCGGTACAGGTCAGCGAACAACTCGAAGACGCGCCCTTCTACCAACGCGCCGTGCTGCGCAGCCGCCTGCTCGGCGAGACGGTTACCAGCTTTCACGAATCGCTGGACTGCACCCGACTGGTCTCGCCGGTGGTGCAGGCGATGTTGCCCTGGCGGATGCCGCGCAGGGGATGAACCCGCTGTATTCTGACTAGTCTAGACATAGTATGAGTAATGGGGTTTCTTATGCACGCGTGGCAAATGCAAGAGGCCAAGGCCCGGTTATCCGAAGTCGTTAAGTGCGCTGAAAGCGAAGGGCCGCAAAACATCACGCTGCACGGGCAGTCTGTGGCCGTTGTGGTGTCACGCTCGATGTTTGATCGCCTGACCGGTAATGAGCATTCCCTGGTCGAATTCATGCGCCGCTCCCCGCTCTACGGCGCGGATGACATCGTGCTCCAGCGTGACGTCAGCCCAGTGCGCGAGGTTTTTCTGTGAGCTATTTGCGCGATACCAACGTGTTGTCTGAGCTTCGTCGCAAGACGCCAGATACCGCCGTGCTGGAGTGGTTTGCCCGCAGGCCAGCGTCCACCCTGTAACTGAGTGTGTTGACTTTCGGCGACTTGCGTAAAGGTATTGAAGGGGTGCCCGATGCCAAACGGCGAATGGCCCACACGGGTTGGCTGGAAACCGAGTTACCCGCATTTTTTGCGGGCCGTATCCTGCCCGTTGATGCGCAGGTGGCAGCCCGTTGGGGTCGTCTGCTGTCTGCCGCTGGCCGCCCACTGCCAGCCATCGACAGCCTTTTAGCTGCAAGCGCCGCGCAGCATGGTTTGAGCATGGTCACGCGCAACAGCCGTGATTTTGCTGATCTGGGTTTGGATGTGATCAATCCGTGGGTGACTTCTCCGTCGCCCTAGAAAATGGAGACAGACTGGCTAGCTGTACGTGAAGGATGCCGTCTTTTTAAAGCTGGTGCCGCTTGAAACGGGCTTCATTCACAGCGCCATGCCCGGAACGCGCTAGCCCGGCCCGTAATGCATGGTCTGCCGCACCATGCTTTGCTGCCGCCGTTCGGTGCTCAGGCGTTCGAACAAATTGATCATCCACAAAATCCGCTCGGCCACGCTGCGGTTGGGAAAGCCTTGGGGCAGCGCATGGCTGGGGGCCGCTGCATGCTGGCAGGCTTCAACCAGGAAGCGGATGCCTTCCAGTGGCGGTGGGCTTGCGGTGGATGGCTTGTCCCACACGGCTTGTAACTGCGCTTGTCCGATCAAGGCCATCTTTCGGGTAGAGCTAACCACGGTGCGCTGGTCTACGGAGTTCAGTCCGCCGCGCACGAGTTGGTGGCCGATCTCGGCGTAAATCAAACGGGCGGCCTGAATGGCGGCGCGGCAGTCGCGCGGCAGGTCGGCAATGCCGGCGCTGGATTGGTGGTACAGCGCATCGGCGTGTTCCAACATGCGCCCCACGACGCGTCGGATAGAGGGGTGATCGATTGGGTTTTCCAGCCACGACTGCGGGTCCAGACCCTCGGCGCGGACCCAGTCCAGCGGCAGGTACATACGGCCATTGCGGGCGTCTTCGCCGACGTCGCGGGCGATGTTGGTGAGCTGCATGGCCACGCCTAATTCGCAGGCCCGCGCCAGGGTGCTACTGGCGCGCGCGCCCATGATCCAGGCCATCATCGCGCCTACGGTGCCGGCTACCCGGGCGCAGTAGCCGTGCAGCGCTTCCATGCTGTCGTAGCGGGTGCCTTCGGCGTCCCAGCCAAAGCCGTCAAGCAAGCCGTCTAAAAGCGGTCGCGGCAGTTTGTGCTGGTGCACCACCAGGGCCAGCGCGTGGTCCTCCAAGTGGTTTTCCGGGTTGCCCTGGTAAATGCAGTCCAGCCGCTGGCGCAATTGGCACAGGCCTTCTGCAGGGTTATCGCCCTCGTCGACCACATCGTCGGCCACGCGACAAAAGGCGTACAGGGCGATGGACGCCGAACGCACCCGGGGCGGCAGCAGTTTGCTGGCGGCGAAAAAGCTTTTAGAGCCGCCGCGCATCATCGCCACGCAGGCGTCCAGATCGTATTGCGGGCCCAGATGGACCACCGCGTTGTCGCTGTCGTTCAGATCCAGCGCGGAGTCATCGTGGAAGGACATGCGGTACCACCGTTTCAAGTGCTTTGGCTGACATGAGAACTCCCGGAACGCCTGCACCGGGGTGCGTTGCCGCACCCACCATGTACAGACCATCGACGTCCTCGCTGCGGTTGTGCGGGCGGAACCAGGCGCTTTGCAGCAGCAGCGGCTCCAGGCCGAAGCCCGCACCTTTGAAGGACCACAAGCGGTCATGGAAATCCTGCGGCGTGGTGACCTTGGAGGTCACGATGTGGCTGCGCAGGCCGGGCAGTACGCTGGCTTCCAGCAGCGCGGCAATCGCCTGTCGGTAGGGTTCTGCCTGCAAGGCCCAGTCGGTTCCGCTGTCCAGATGCGGCACCGGTGCCAGCACATAAAACGTGTCGCAACCGGCGGGCGCCAACGAGGGGTCGGTTGCGGTGGGGCGGTGCAGGTAGAGGCTGAAGTCATCGGCCAGTTTGTGGCGCTTGAAGATGTCAGTGAGCAATTCTTTGTAGCGCGGGCCCAGCACCATCATGTGGTGCGGCACGTCATGGTACTTGCGCGAGGTGCCGAAGTACCAGACAAACAAGCCCATGGAGTAGCGGCCATTGTCAATTTTGCGGTCGGTCCAGACCTTGCGGTGCTGGGGTTCGATCAGGTGCTTATAGGTCCAGGCTGAATCGGCATTGGAGACGACGATATCGGCTGCCATGAACTCGCCGTTGGCCAGTTCTACGCCGGTGGCACGTTTGCCCTCGACGCGGATTTTGACGACGGGCGTGTTGCAGCGCACCGGCACGCCGCGCTCGGCCAGCAGCTTGACCATGCCACGCACGATGGCCCCGGTTCCGCCCATGGCCGAGTGCACGCCCCAGGTTCGCTCCAGCGAATTGATGAGCGCGTATGCGCAGGTGACCGAGAAAGGGTTGCCGCCTATGAGCAGCGGGTGAAAGCTCATCACGGTGCGCAGCTTCTCATTCTGGAAATGCTTGGCGACCAGGCTGTAAATGCTGCGCCAGGCACCCATGCGCGCAAAGGCGGGGATGGCGCGGATCAGATCGCCCAGGCTGTCAAAAGCCACCGAACCCAGGCCTTCGAACCCCAGCTTTTTGCAGCGTTCAGCGTCTTCCACAAAGCGCAGGTACCCTGCCACGTCCGCCGGCTCGAAGCGGGCGACTTCCTCCAGCATGGCTTCCGCATCCCCGCTGTAGTCAAAGTGGGTGCCGTCATGGAAACGGATGCGGTAGAAAGGGTCCATGGGCCGCAGGTCGACGTCGTCGCTGAAGGTGCGGCCGCACAAGGTCCACAACTCTTCCAGCAAAAAAGGCGCGGTAATAATGGTCGGGCCGGCATCGAAGGTGAATCCGTCTTGGTAGTGCACATAGGCGCGTCCGCCGGGCGCGTCGAGCTTCTCCAGCACCTGCACCGCATAACCGCGCACGCTCAGGCGTATGGCTGCTGCCAGGCCGCCAAAGCCGCTGCCGATGACGACAGCTAAGGGCTGACCGGGCAGCCGCAATGGGGCGTCGATACCCAGGTCCGCCGGTGTTAAAAATTCTGGTGGTGTTGGCGCGTTCATTTGGTCTCCAGAGGGGCGCTGGCACTGAATAAAGGGGTGTGTTGACGTTCCAGCGCCCAGGCCCAAACCCGCTCCAGCGGAACCGGCAGGATCATCAGCGCGTGTTCCACGATCGCCAATCCCAGCAGCGAAGCCAGCAAGACCCAGCCTGTGGTAATCGATTGCGATGGCGCCTGCGCCTGCACCAGCATCCATGCCCACATGCAGCAGGCGAGGCCGGTGCTGAACACGAACCACAGACCGACAGGCTTCTCTACAAAGTAGCTGGCCAGGTATTTCAAATGCTGGGGGAGGTAATCGGCGCCGGTGCGCGGCACCCCGAAAAACAGATTGAACTTGGCGCTTACCCGCATACACCACAGTAGCGCGAATGTGCATACCGCCAGGTGATTGGGTTGGCCGGATTGCATGGCCAGCAGGAGGCCGAAGTTGGCCAGCAGCGCAAGCTCATGGTGCAGGATCACCGCAATCGCCTGACGCAGCCGTACCCAGCCACGGGCATCTGCGTCCAGCGGGGTGCGGCGTGGCCCGGTCACTGAGCCTGTCAAAAACGCCAACTCGTGCCAGCCCCACATCACGATCACGCTGCCAAATCCGATGAAGGCGTTGCTGACCGAGTGCGAGGCCATGCTGACCTGCACGCCCCATAGGCTTGCGAACAGCAGCACCGTCCATCCACCCAGGCTCCAGCGGAAGCTGTGCGCGGGCAGGCGGTTGAGCAACAAAATAATGCCCGTACCGAACCACCAGCACACCAGCGCAAACAGCACCGCGACGGCGGTGTCCGTCATGCCCAGTTGCAGCGCATTGCCTACCATGCAGGCACCATGCGTACAGTCTGCGGCAGCGCGCTCGATTGCACGGGCATCAGATACAGGCGGCCAAAGGTGAGCACTGCGCGCACCGCGCAGACGGCCTGCGTCAGCTTGCCCACAATGCCGCCGCGTACTTTGGCCAATTCGTTGGCTTGCGAAATGGCAAACAGTTTCTCAAGCCCGGCCCGGAAATCCGGGTGGTCGGTGTCCAGGGCAATCGGAAACACCTGGCGTGAAATTTCGGTGGTGATACGGAACACGGTGTAGTCGTACTCGTCGGAGTCCAGGCCCATGGCGTGGTGCAGCATGGGGCGGGTGTGGTCACGCACATACATGGTGGCGTAGACCGCAAGGACAAAGAATCGGATCCACAGCTTGTTGAGGCCGCGCAGCAAATGCGGGTTGGCACGCATGATCAACGCAAACGATTCGCCATGGCGGAACTCATCGTTGCACCACAACTCGAACCAGCGAAAGATCGGGTGAAAGCGTTTTTCTGGATGCTTTTCGAGCTGGCGGAAGATGGTGATGTAGCGGGCGTAGCCGATTTTTTCAGAGAGATAGGTTGCGTAAAAAATGTACTTGGGCTTGAAGAAGGTGTAAGCCTTGGTGCGCTTGAGGTCGCCCATGTCGATGCCCAGGCCGAAGTCTTTGAGCGACTGGTTGATAAAGCCTGCGTGGCGGGATTCATCGCGCGCCATATAGGTCATCAGTTGCTTGATGTCGGGGTTTTCGACGTTCTTGCGAATTTCGTTGTACAGAATGCAACCCGAGAACTCCGAGGTCAGCGAGCTGATCAAAAAATCCAGAAATTCCTGGCGCATTTCCGGCGACAGCTTGGGCATAAGCTCGGCCACTTCGCCGGCGAATTTTTCGTCGCGCTGGAAGTGGTCGTGGTTGTTGTCACCCTCGTACTCGCGCATCATGGCGTCCCACTCCCCGCGTACAGACGACACGTCAAGCCGGTTCATGGCATCAAAGTCGGTGGTGTAGAAGCGCGGGCTGAGCATCGTGCTTTCCACGGCTTTCTGGTTGGCGTCGCTGGACGTGGCGATGGGCTTGGCTGCGGCTACGGTGGTGCTCATGGTGCTGCGCTTTCGTGGGTAATTAAAGGGCCGTCATTTGCCAATAAAGGGTGCAAACGAACCGATATTTGTCGGGCCGAAGGCACCTAAATCCAGGTGCTCGCCCGTGCTGCGGTCACTGATCACCAGGCGTCCGTTATCGAAACGGGTGAGATCAAAGGTGCCGTCCGGCCCCAGGCCGCGTAGTTTGCGGCTGCGGTTGAGCGCGCGCAGGATGCCGCGGATAAAGCCCTGCTCGCCCTGGACCCGCGCCACGTGCTCGCCGGTTTTGGCGTCAGTGATCAGGATGTCGCCACCCGGCATATCGCGAAAGATCAGGCTGCGGCTGACCTGGACATCGGTGGGCGCGGGGTCACGCTCGCTGTGCAGGCTCAACCAGCTCACCACCAGAAGAACCAGCGACAGCACCACGACTGCCCACGTAACGGGCAGCCGGGTGGGGATGGAGCGCATGGGCATGCTGGAGGAAGCGGTGGTCATGGTGCTAATCCGGGGTTCAGGCCATCAGGCCGTGGGTGGGTGCAGTGGTGGGTGCAGGGCTCGTTTCACCCGCCAGCATCCGTTCGTTGGGGTTTTCCAGGCGCCAGGCTTGGAGCAGCATTTCGCTGACGACATCGGCGCCCGCGATGCTGCGCAGGGTGGGTTGCGGTGCTTTGAAGTGCCAGGGGCGGGCATGGGGCCACAGGTGCAGGTAGGCGAGGTGGCTGTCCGGCTTAATCTGTATGGCCAGGTCACCCGTGCCGCGCGCCAATGGCTTGAGCGAGGCGCCGGTGATTTGCCGGTAGGGCAGATTCAGGGTCAGGCCCAACACCACACCGATGCGCATGACCACGCGCCGGTTGGTGAGGGTGTAGAGCGTGGTGCTGGACACCAGATAGGTGAATCCGCCCAGCAAGGCCCAGGCCAGCGTGGCGCAGGCACCACTGATACCCAGGTACTTGGCCATGTCCAGCGCGCTGCTGCCCTGGTCCCACAGGTGGGCGGACTGCAGCAACCACATCACAAAGAGGTACATGGCAACCGTGCGCAAGCCGAAGGTCGCCACGCCCAGGCTACGCCACTCAGGTGCGCCTTGCCATAGGATGTGTTCTCCGGCGGGCAACTTCTCAGGCAGACCCGGCGCCGCCTCGAATTCGTGCTCGTGCTGGCGGCTCATACCAAGGGTTCCTGGCGGTCTGGATCGGCATACAGGAGGCCCGCGCCGTAGTACGCCATGATTTTTTCTTCTTCGAGAAAGGTCACTTTGTCGGGCGAACGGGTCTTGGGTACGTTGGCGAACTGGTGCGCATACAGGGCATGTACATGCACGCCATCGGCGCGGATGACGCCAAAGTTGATGGGCAGTAGCACCGGTTGGCTGCCGCCTTGGGGCTGCAGCTCGATGTAGCGGAACAGCATCTCAGCGCGGTCCACCCACATGTCCAGAACCGTACCAGCTTGGTCGCCTGCTGCGTCAAAGACCGGCAGGCCACGCGGGTCGGTATCGCGCGAGGAAACGCCGTGGTCGGATGCCACCCGCAGCGGCACAATTTTGACTTCGCCATGGTGTGTCATGTCGGGCACATCGGCGCGCGCAGCCCAGGCACCGGGGCCGACACCCGCCAGCAGCGGGTCGCCCACGGGCTCCAGCGGCGCGCCGTTGAAACGGTGGGCTGGCACAGCGCTGTAGTCACCATCGGGGCGGTTCACATCGGGAGACAAAAAGACCTGCCCATCGTGCATCTCAAAGCGCTTGGGCTCAGGTACTGGCGGCCAGCCATCCTGCTTGGGGCCGGGGTCGCGACCAGCGTCCATGGGGTAACCCTCGCGGTGGTTTTCGCGCACGAGGTAGTAAACCAGGCCAGCGAAAAAGCCCCAAAAAACGTAGAGCACCAATTGCGCCACATCAACGTATTGGGTGATGGCACCCGTTTCGGTAAAAGTAGTTCCCATGTTCTCGCTCCTTCAGACAGAAACAAAACGACCTTGCTGCATCCCACTGGCGCGGCGTACGCGACCGACCAGGGGTCCCAAAGCCACCAGCGTGGCGAAGACCAAATAAATTTCGCAATGAAAAACAAAGCTGTAGCCCGTGGCCACGTTGTCCATGACCTCTCCCATGGCACCCTGCGCTGTCCAATGGCTGACGGCATCGCGCAGCAGGGCGGCCAGAATGGCGGCGACGCCACCGGCCGTGGCGTGCACAGCGCCCCAGGCACCCAGTCCCAGGCCGACAAATTCCTTATCCTGGTAGGACATGGCGGTAACCAGGGTTCCCACCGAAAACAAGCCGGTACCAAAGCCCAGCAGGCAGGCGCCACTTTGGAATAAGGGTACGGAATGCAGCGGGACCGAGAAAATCAGAAAAACAAAAGCAGGCAGTGCCAGCAACAGGCCACAACCGGCCAGGCGGCAGGCGTGCACGCCCTGGCGCAGCCACATGGCGGCCAGCGCAAAGGCCACAAATGCACCACCGGCGGACAAGGCATTGAGCGAACTGGTCTCACTCACGCTCATGCCCAGCACCTGGCCGCCAAAGGGCTCAATCAGGATGTCTTGCATGGACAGTGCGCAGGTGCCCAGCCCCACGGTCCACAAAAAGCGCACCATCTGCGGCTGCGCCAACAGGCGTTTGAGGCTGCGTGAGAAGCCACCCTCGGCGCGCGGCGCGCGCCGCTCCTGCCGGGCCTCCTGTTTCCACAGGGAAACCAGATTGAACACCACGACCACCACAGCGCTGCCTTGGATGGCCTGCACCAGCACTTTGGGTGAAAAATCTTTGAGCACAAAGCCGTAGACCAGGCTGCTGGCCACCATGCCCACCAGCAGCATGCTGTGCAAAAGCGCCACGACGCTGGGGCGCTTTTCTTCGGTGGCCAGGTCGGTGGCCAGCGCCATGCCGGCGGTCTGGGTGACTTGCAGACCCAGGCCGACCAGCATGAAAGTCAGCGTCATGCCCACGCGCCCGATCCACAGTGTGTTGGGTGTGGGGTCGGACAGGAGCAGCAGCGCAAACGGCATGATGGCCAGGCCCCCGAACAGCAAGAGCGTGCCGGTCCACAGATAGGGCAGGCGCTTGAGGCCCAGAACCGAAGGATGGGTGTCGCTGCGGTAGCCCACCACGGTGCGCAAGGGGGCGAGGATCAGCGGCGCGCCCACCGCAAACGCCACCCACCAGGCCGGGATACCCAGCTCCAGAATCATCACCCGGTTGAGCGTGCCGACCAGCAGCGTGGTGACCATGCCGATCACCGCCTGGAACAGCGACAAGCGCAGCAAGCGCCCCATGGGCAGTTCGGGCGATGCGGCATCGGCAAAAGGCATGAAGCGCATGCCGTAGGCCATGACCCATGTGGGCGGACGCAGCACACCCTGCACGCGGCGAAGCAGCAGGGTGGCGAGGGCGCGCAGCAGGTTCATGTGCGGACCCACTCCCAGGCGTGCGAGGTGTAGAAGCCGCTGCTGATCCGTTGCGAGCGCCCGAACGTCCACCCGTTGGCGGCCAGGGTGGTGCGAAAGCCCCACTTCAAGTCCCAGGTGAGTACCGGTTGCAAGGACGGTGAGCGGTCGCTGCGTGGGAACAGGCGGCCCACGCTGTGCATCAGACCGAGCCAAGGTGTGTGCGGCGCGAAGGTGAAGGTGATGCTGTTACGGGTGCGCGCGCTCAGGCGGTTCACGGCTTTGACAATGTCGGGCGTGTCATAGTGGATGAGCGAGTCCATGCACACCACATAGTCGAAGCTTCCCAGGCTGTCGGCCAGCATGTCACCGGCGCTGAAATCAATAAGGCCGCCGCGCGCGCCCAGCGTGGGGTCCTGCTGTAATTCTTTGATGTGGCGCTGGCGCGCCAGCTCCACCAGTGTGGGCGACAGGTCGATGGCGACCACATGCGCCCCGCGCCGCATGGCC
>Ga0214919_10013136_pt1 | contig 10069 bp, 7 predicted proteins | sample LL1503_MetaG_FD_177994 | JGI IMG/M metagenome (GOLD analysis project Ga0214919, IMG submission 177994) | Freshwater microbial communities from Lake Lanier, Atlanta, Georgia, United States - LL-1503 | ecosystem: Environmental > Aquatic > Freshwater > Lake | place: USA: Georgia | collected 2015-03-15 | reverse complement strand
TTTTTCACAAAAAATTCTTTCGCTTCAGGGCGTGCACTAGACACCGTCACAAAAATTTTTGCAGCACCTCGTGTTCGGGCAATCTCAGTCAGGCGAGTATATAAAAGAGATCCATATCCAAGACCGCTATCTCTTGCAGGCTCCAACAAGCAAAGTGTTTTTAATTCTAACTCAGACTTTCTGGTGACTTCTTTTTTATAAACTAACAAGCCTTTTGGCTCTCCATTAACTAGTAACATTTCACAGAGCCTGTCCTCTCCAGCGCCAATCGCTGCAATCGCGCGATCTTGTCTTCCATAAATTGGAACAATCAAGCGCTCAAAAGCACTGCATACACTGGTGAAACTTGGACAGAAACGATCGATGACCTGAAATGAAATAGAGGGAAGAGCAGACATTAAAAAAATCCTTTTTGTAAATAAAAATAAAAATAAAAATCTCTGGAATATCATTTCCTATGATTTTCAGAGATCAAAATGGGGAAATAAAAATAAAACTAATGACGTTTTAGGCATATTAATTTTAATAAATTTACATAACGAATGTCACCAGCGCACACGAAATTATGTTGATTTTTTAACCCACTTTCATCTGACTGAGCAGACACGCAGGTCCGCCCAGGAATCTAAACCTCCGCAAGATCTGCACTGCTCTTTAACCAACGATCCATGATTTTCTGCGCCTGCTCTGGGTAAGACTCCCAGAGTAAGACGGCCCCCTGATGAATTTTGGGCAACCAAGCGCGATCTCTGGCTAAGTCTGCAAATCTAAAAGACATCTCACCCGTTTGTTTTGTGCCTAGAAATTCACCTGGGCCTCGCAACTCCAGATCTTTCTCAGCCAAAATAAATCCATCCGTCGTCTCTCTCATCGCTTCTAGTCTTGCTCTGGCTGTTTGTGATAAAGGCGTTTGGTATAACAAAACACAATAGCTTGCTGTGCTGCCCCGACCGACTCGGCCTCTTAACTGGTGTAATTGAGACAACCCTAATCTTTCTGAATTTTCGATGACCATCACACTGGCATTCGGTACGTCTACACCAACTTCAATCACGGTCGTTGCGACTAAGATATTAATTTCCCCAGAAGAAAATTCTTCCATGATTTGATTTTTCTCAGCAGGTTTTAATTTGCCGTGAATTAAATTAATTCGTATTTTTAAACTTAATTTTTCTATTTCTTGTTTTAACAACTCAAAAATTAAAACGGCCGCCTCGCTTTCTAAAACTTCTGATTCATCTATTAAAGTACAGACCCAGTAAACTTGGTGTCCCTGCTCTATATACTTAAAAACTCGCTCGATAATTTCAGCGCGCTTTTGTGAATTAATCAAAATAGTTTTAATAGGAATTCGACCCGGCGGTAGCTCATCTAATATAGAAACATCCAAGTCTGCATAAACTGTCATCGCCAGGGTTCTCGGGATCGGCGTCGCGGTCATGATAAGTTGATGTGGCTTTAAATTATTAGTCCCCTTTTCTAATAAAGCCTTTCTTTGTAAGACTCCAAAACGATGTTGCTCATCAACAATCACTAAACCCAAATTAGAAAAATCTAGGCCCTCTTGAAACAAAGCCTGGGTTCCAATAATTAATTTTGCTTCGCCTGTTTTAACTTGCGCATACACTTCCGATCTTAATTTCCCAGTCTGCTTAGAAATTAACAGCACTGTCTTAATATTTAAAAAACCAAACCAGACAGACAAATTTTTAAAATGCTGCTTAGCCAAGATTTCTGTCGGGGCCATCAGAGCCACTTGATAACCTGAGCTAATCACACAGAGCGCTGACAAAGCCGCGACCCAGGTTTTTCCAGAGCCCACATCGCCTTGTAATAATCTCAACATGGGACTGGGCTGTTTTAAATCTTCCAGAATTTCTAATAAAACTCTTTCTTGAGCGCCTGTCGGCTTAAATAAAATATTGCTGAGAAAACTATTTTTTAGTTTTAAATCTAATTGACAGATGGGTGATTTTTCTTTTTTGATTTTTGATTTTGTGTTTAATAAAAATAAACTATGCGCCAATAATTCTTCGACAATAAGCCTATGAATCATCGGATGATCGCCTTTGATTATCTTTTCAAAATCAGTGCCAACAGAGGGCTCATGAATAAATCTTAAAGCGTCATAGAGACTGGGGAAGCTCCAGGATTTTTTTAATTCTTCTGGCAATAGCTCTTCCAGATCTTCTGGCTTAATTAATTCAAAAGATTTTTTAATCCAGGACCTGAATTTATTTTGAAACACGCCGTCTGGTAAAGAATAAATAGGGGTGAGTTGGGTTTCTAAAGGAAGCCCCCTCTCTCTGCTGGGACGAACACAAGGTTCGCCCCTCCACGGCCCCGTCTCTCCCATGTAGGGGCGGACCTGCGTGTCCGCCCTATCAGCAAGATCATAAACTTTATATTCCGGATGAATCATCTCGAAGTGATACTGAAATCTTTTGGGCGTTCCAAACACTCGAATTTTTTTATTTTTTATAAATTGATTTTTTTGCGCCTGATTAAAATGAAAAAATCTTAAAGTTAATAAGGCCCCACTGTCGTCTTCTATTTCGCAAATTAACATGCGACGGCGAGCCATAATAATTCTCGAATCTAAAATAATCCCATCCACTAGGCAGGCCTGATCCTGAGTGAGATTATTAATCAGAGTAATTTTAGTTCTGTCTTGATAACCCTTGGGCAAGTAAAATAAAAAATCTTTTAAATTTTCTATGCCCATGTTTTTCAAATTTTCTAAAGTCTTTTCGCCAATACCCGAAAGATCTAAGAGGGGGGATTTCGAACTCAAGCCCTGACCTCACCCAGCTCTATCAATCTCTTTTTTAAAAAATTTAAACAAGCCGGACCAAATTCCGGATGAGAAATTGCATATTCAAAATTAGCCTGTAAATACCCTAATTTATTACCACAGTCATAACGTTGACCCTGAAATAAAGTCGCATAGACCGGATAAATTTTTAATAATTCTGCGATGCCATCCGTCAGCTGGATCTCACCGCCAGAGCCTGTTCTGATATTTCTTAAAAAACTAAAAATCTCCGAGTGCAAAATATATCGACCGACGACGGCAATATTTGATGGCGCTTTCTCTGGCGATGGCTTTTCAATAATTTGATTAATTTGATGATTCTCGCCTAAAGACACAATCCCATATTGATTGGTCTCAGAGGGCCGAACAGTCTGAACCGCTAACACACTGCCTTGATGTTTCTGATGCTCTTTGACCATTTGAGATAAACAAGAGGGAATCCCAGTGGTCTGAATTAAATCATCCGCCAATAAAATCGCAAAATATTCATCGCCAATTAATTTCTCAGCACAAAGTACAGCATGCCCTAGCCCTAAAGCCTCAGACTGTCTGACATACACGCACTGAACATCGGGCGGTAGTATATTTTGGACTGATTTTAATAAAGCCATCTGCTGTTTTTCTTTCAGCTTGGCTTCTAGTTCATAGTTCGTATCAAAATGATCTTCGATGGCCCGTTTAGATCCACTAGTCACAAAAATTAATTCTTTAATCCCTGCGGATACGGCCTCTTCGACGGCATATTGGATCAAGGGTTTATCAACTACTGTCAGCATCTCTTTCGGACTGGCTTTCGTCGCGGGTAAAAATCTGGTTCCTAGTCCTGCCACTGGAAATATGGCTTTCGTAATAGGTTTCATCATGAATTTTTTATCCTAGTGATTAAAAAAATAAGGCGCGGATTATACACAAAAAAAAATACCACCCGAAGGTGGTATTGGATTATTGGATATACCCCCCTCTGCCCAAGCAGGGCGGACACGCAGGTCCGCCCCTACAAGGGGAGAGACGAAATCAAAAAGGGGAAAGCAACAAGATCTACATCATGCCGCCCATACCGCCCATTCCACCCATGCCGCCCATGCCACCCATTCCGCCGGCACCGCCTTCGGAATCATCTTTGACATCAGCAATCATGGCTTCAGTGGTAATCATTAAGCCGGCAATAGAAATGGCGCTCTGTAAAGCTGTACGAGTTACTTTGGTTGGATCCAAAATACCCATATCAAACATATCACCATAAGTATCATTCGCGGCGTTAAATCCAAAGTTACCCTTTTCAGAAACAACTCTATTCACAACCACGGATGGCTCGCCACCAGCATTAGAAACGATCTGACGTAATGGCGCTTCGAGCGCACGACGAATGATAGCAACGCCATGTTTTTGATCGTCGTTATCGACTTTCAAATTATCCAGAGATTTAATAGCCCGGACTAAAGCCACGCCGCCGCCTGGGACCACGCCTTCAGCAACCGCAGCACGGGTTGCATGTAACGCGTCATCCACACGCGCTTTGCGTTCTTTGACTTCAGTCTCAGTCGCACCGCCGACTTTAAGAACAGCAACACCGCCGCCTAATTTAGCTAAGCGCTCTTGTAGCTTTTCTTTGTCATAGTCAGAGGTTGATTCATCCGCTTGTTTACGAATTTGAGCAACACGCGCTTGAATTAATTTTTGATCGCCCAGGCCATCAATAATGGTCGTGTTTTCTTTAGAAATTTGAACTCTTTTAGCTTGACCTAAATGGGTTAAATTGGCGCCTTCAAGACTTAAACCTACTTCTTCAGAAATAACAGTACCGCCAGTTAAAACAGCGATATCTTCTAACATCGCTTTACGACGATCACCAAATCCAGGCGCTTTGACAGCTGCAACTTTCACAATCCCACGAATATTATTAACTACGAGAGTTGCCAAAGCTTCGCCTTCAACATCTTCCGCAATAATCAATAATGGCCGGCCTGATTTCGCAACAGCTTCAAGAACAGGCAACATGTCGCGAATATTAGAGATTTTTTTATCTACTAATAAAATAAATGGGCTTTCAAATTCCGTCGTCATGGTTTCTTGTTTATTCGCAAAATAAGGCGAGAGATAACCACGATCAAATTGCATGCCTTCGACGACTTCTAAAACCATGTCAAAACCAGTGCCATCCTCAACCGTAATTACACCTTCTTTGCCGACTTTTTCCATCGCTTGGGCAATTAAATTCCCAATCGCATCGTCAGAATTTGCAGAAATCGTCGCGACTTGGGCAATCGCTTTAGAATCTTTGCAAGGCACGGACATTTGTTTTAAATATTCGACAACCGCTTTGACGGCTTTGTCCATCCCGCGCTTTAGATCCATTGGGTTCATACCCGCAGCGACTAATTTTAAGCCTTCACCAAAGGCGACTTGGGTTAACAAAGTTGCTGTGGTTGTGCCATCTCCAGCCTCATCAGCCGCTTTCGATGCCACTTCTTTCACTAATTGAGCACCCATGTTTTCGAACTTATCTTTTAGCTCAATTTTTTTAGCCACAGACACACCATCTTTAGTCACAGTGGGTGCACCAAAAGAAGAATCTAGAACCACATTACGACCTTTAGGTCCGAGGGTCACTTTGACAGCGTCTGCCAAAATATTCACGCCTCTTTGCATGCCTTGACGGGCTTTCTCACCAAAATGTACTTCTACAGCCATTTGCTAAAACTCCTAAAAATTATAAAAACAAAAATTATTAAAATTTATAAAAAAAAAATTTTATAAAAACTATTTTTCTATCACGCCTAAAAGATCTTCTTCACGCATCATTAATAAAGTTTCATTGTTTACTTTGACTTCAGTGCCGGCATATTTACCAAACATCACTTCATCGCCGACTTTGACATCTAGAGCAATCAACTCACCATTATCTTTTCTTTTGCCCTTACCAATAGCAACAATCTTGCCTTTAGAAGGCTTCTCAGCAGCTGAGCCTTGAATGACAATACCACCGCTCGTAACAGTCTCTTCTTCACCACGACGGACCAACACACGGTCATGCAAAGGACGAATATTCATGCAATTTTCTCCTAAAAATAAATTACAAAATTAATATTTATATTTTTTTCATATAACTCTGGAAAGCCTTGGGAGGCAATAAATTAAACACCCCCAACGACGCCGGCGCGCTAACTGGGGCTCATGGGTTTTATTTCAAGGGGGAATTTTAAAAAACTTTCTAAAAAAAATTAGAGAGCCTCTCCATAAAAAAACCATAAAAAACACCCTTGTTTAAACACTTTATTTTTTTTACAGTCAAACCTAATTTTTTATTAAAAAATAAATAATAAATAAATAAAAAAGGTGTGTATTTCATGTCTGCTTTCATATCTGCTTTCATGTCTGTTGCCAATCCAGCTCAAACCAATTTATTAAACTTTTTTAAAAATTATTTAAGCAGCTATCAGGAAACCACTCTCGAAGCCCTCAAGACCCCTGAAATCTCAGCGCTTTTAAAAGCCCAAGCCCTGATAGGCCTTGAATACACGGCCGCGACTTTACTTATCAATTTCCTAAACCCCCTCGCTCCCAATTTTTTCTGGCTGCTCAGCTGGCATCCCTGGCTAAAATTTCAGCTACGCACCTTAAGTCTGGTTATTTTTGGCTCGAGTTATTTATCGCCCTATCAAGAAGACGGGGAATTAATCCCGAGACCCAATACTGAAAGAATCCCGCTCAAGCATTTAATTATTTTAAATATTACCCAGCCGTCTTTATTTAAAATTTTGATTGGTTTTATTTCTCTTCTTCGAATTATTGCTTCTTTTTTGATCACGCTTAATTCCAGAGATAATGCTTTTTTCATGCTGGCCTCTTTCAGTCTCACCGCCTTAAGCAAGGGCTTCTTACTCTGGCAATATAGCTTTACAAGAGATGGCTATACCCCGGAACAAACGGTCAAAATATTAAGCCATCACACCCTTAAAAATATTGCTCTTGGCCTAGCGCAGGCCCTCTTAGAATTCGGGCTGACTCAACTACTTCCCAGCGCTCCAGCTGAGGCAGCTGCTGCCTGTTTTTATCTTTTTTTTATCACGCATGCCATGAAAAAAAGCGTTGCTGCTGAAAAATTCAAGATCTCAGAAACCATGTCATCATCACCCTCTTTGCTTCATCCCTTATGGGGAACCTGGGTGCTTAATCTAAAAATCATAGACTTACTACTTCAGCTCCCTGATTGCCTGACCAACCGATGTCAAAGCAGAAAAAATAAAGCCCCGAATCTAGATACAGGAAAAAACATTGGCTTGCTGATTAAATCTTTTCGATCTTCTCTTTTTTATACGGCTTACTTGCCAGGCTTGATTCATTTTTTAATTTTTATAGACACTGCTTTTTTATATATCCAAAAACTCATACAGCCTTTATTTAAACCCCTGATTAACTATTTACCCACTCATCTAAACTATTTTTTAGAGTCTATTTTTCCCATACCGTTCTTATTTTCTTTAATCCCAGAAAGTCTTGTTTTTATTTCCCAAGATCTGTCTAAAACACTTCATGAAATTCATACAGGGATTCAAGCTTATTCCAACAGTATTGCGCTCACTCAGACCCTCATGACCAACCGATTTTTCAGTCCGTTTATTCGCCATGCCAGTTTATTTACTTTGGGAAATACGTGGACGCAAATTATCGAAGCGATTGGCTTTGCTGCAACGCTTTCAGACATTCAATCAGGGCTTAATACAGTCATTAAAAATCTTCCAAAACACCCCCGCTACTCTTATTCACCCATAGACAGTCTGATTGAAAAAGCGAGACAAAAAGTAGGCACATCAAGCATTCCAAAACAATTTCAAGAGCCCTCTGGAAGCACCTCGTCCCACAAGCACTCAGAGAAAACAACGGCTGCTCTAAGAGAAGCAATTCAAAGCAGTATTTTTCCCCAATCAAGTTCATCAGCTGCTCCAAGCCACCCCGAAGCAATCAAAATCAAACTCAATCCAGCTTATCAACCTCGCCCCTATGCTTTTCTTCCTGAAGACAGCTCCAGGAATATGACTCAAACTCAAAAACCAAAGATAGATCCAGAGGCATTGAAAAAATCAATTCAAGACGCTATTAGCACCTCATCTTTCTGAAAGCCCTTATCCTGGGGCAAAACCATTCCGATCAGATCGAGGGCTTGATAGTCGACTACTTGGAAAAGCAGGACTCACTGTTTGAGCGCTTTGACCAGATGGGCCACCTGCCCGATCCTCATGTACATGGGGCACTGGCGAATTATTCCCAGGCGGCACTATCAAAAGAGGCGATGTTTGGCTTGTGGTGAGCACTGGCATTTTCTCACGCTCGTGACAGAACTCTAAAAATATTCTTTCTCTCTGATGCTTAGAGCAAAAATCAGCAGGATTATCATCAAGACCTAGACCTAGTTTTTTTTAACCACACCATCAACCACTAATTCTTTTAGCTCTTGCTCCGCTTTTTTAACTTCTTTTTCAGCTTCTTTTTTATAATGCGACCACTGAGACCTACTCATCTTTTGAGGACGTTCATCTAATAAAACTAATTCCTTTTGTTTATCTTTTAAATTATCAAAACTATGCCTGACTTTTTCATCCGTGACTGCCAATTTTTCAGATTCACTGATCAATGCCGATTTAATCAGTCGATCTTGTTGAACACCTTGATAGATTTCCACGCCTTTCATGACACCTGCCACTGCAAAGCACAGGGCTGAAATCGCCCCAAAAACAATCGCTGCTGGTGGAATCACGAGAGCCAAGCCCCCTGTCAATGCACCTAGACCGACTAAAAAACTCATCTTTGCCTTATGACGATGCCCCTGTTCTTTTTGAACTTCTTTTTGAATTAAATTCTGTGTAATGACTTTGTAGGATTCTTTTTTAGTAACTTGTTTACCTTGCAAATTATCTTCACGTTGATTATCTCTTAGTATTTTTTTTGATTTTTCAACGAGCGCTTCTTTGGTGTACTGAGATTTTTTGGAGCCTTGAATCCCTATTTCTGTGGAATAAGCCAATGCTTCTATTTCGTTTAATAGTTTAATTTTGCCATGTCCATATTCTGTATTCTGATCTTTTAATGAAGTCTGTTCAGCTTCTAGTGCTTTGACACTAGATAAATCAGACTTTTTCGTCGCACTAGGATCTTGAGGCGTTGGAATTTTTCTAATTCTGCCTAATTCTTTATCTATCTCTTTTAGCCTTGAATCCAAGGCACTCACTCTTGCATCCAGCACCTCATATTTTTTAATACGATCTTCTAATAAATCAGGTGCTGTTTGCTTATCTTTAGCTTTACTGGCCTGACGCAAGTGATACACAGCCTCAAGACCTGCTGCCGCTGCCCAAAGAAAAGAACCCCCAATGGCCATCCCGGCACTTGCCACTCCAAGACCCATGGCACCCAACAAAGTAAAATCTGCTGAAAAAGAGGCCACCGCGACTTTTGGAATTAAAGTCAGGCCCGATAAAATCAAACGCGTCGCCATCCAGGTGCGCTTTTCTAGTGCATGCAACTTACTTTCAGAGGCAGCATCCCAGCGCTCCCCCATTTTTCTAATTTTTTTCCAAAACTCGACCCCTAGGGCTGGGTCCGTCGACATGACCGGCGTATCTTCTGGGTTAATATTGGCATTGATAAGATGCGCCCCTGTGATCGCTGATAAAGCAATAAATAAAACATCTGCGGCGTATTTTAAATAACTTGTTGGACTGACCTGATCAGCCCATTTTTTAAAAATCTCTTTCTCTTCATCCGTTAATACCGCTGGGCCTGACTCTTGGACTGGCGCTTGGACTGGCGTTGAGACTGGCGCTTGTTCTGCACCATCAAGCTCCAAAAGAATTTTTTTAAGCTCAGCATAAAATTCTTCATCAGTCATATCATCAATCGGATGATGGGACGCTTGTTCCTTAGGTTTGGATTTAGATTTTTTGCCAGCCATGATTTTTTAAAAACTTAATTTTTAATTTTTAATTTTTAAAAATATAGCTAATAAAAATTAATTTAATCTTGTTTTTAAATGGTTTTTTATAAAAAAACAGACGCAGGCCCACTCACGAAATAACTTGGACCATCTTCAGTTTATCGTCATACCAGCACAGGACGTTACAAATAGATTTATTAGACGATGGCCCCGTTGAAAACGGCAGAAATTTAACGCCATAAAAACAAAAAAATTTATAGAGGCAAAAAATGCTCATTTTTTTGAATTTTTATGCGAAAAGTTTCAATTTATATCTCGAATTT
>Ga0214919_10013133_pt1 | contig 10069 bp, 5 predicted proteins | sample LL1503_MetaG_FD_177994 | JGI IMG/M metagenome (GOLD analysis project Ga0214919, IMG submission 177994) | Freshwater microbial communities from Lake Lanier, Atlanta, Georgia, United States - LL-1503 | ecosystem: Environmental > Aquatic > Freshwater > Lake | place: USA: Georgia | collected 2015-03-15 | reverse complement strand
GTGTACCATTAATTTAATGTAAATTTAACATTTGTTATTAAGAATTTTATAATAACAATTAAACATCATTTTTTAATTACTAATTTTAATTATTTACTTTTTAAATTTATTAAGATTAATTAATTATTTGTAAAGTTTATTATTTAGTTTCTTCAATAAGTTTATCTATTTTATCATCTTTTATTCTTAATAACATCTATTATTTATAAACTTGAAAAATACTATAATAATAAACTATTTCTTCTAATAGTAAATAATATTAAGCATATTTTTTTGTATTTAAACTTCTCATTAATAATATTTTAAAAGTTTTTGGTGTTATATAAAAATTTATTTTATTATTTCCACCCCACTAATCTTGCCCCTCAATGTTGAGGGGCAAGATATAATCTTTATTTTCAATAAATTAATTTTTTTCCATTATTCTTTTAAAATTATAAGAATCTTTAAATTTTAATATTTAATATTCTTCAAGTTTTTTATAATGTATGCAACAATCATTACGTTTTATTAAATATAGAAAATCTTTCATAAAAGATAAATCTATATTATTTTATAACTCATTTATTCTTTAACCAAAATCAATAATGTTAATATCTGGTTATTCATAATATACTTTTTATATAAATTATTTCATTTTAATATCTTCTATTTCTTATAATATTTAACAATTCTATTCATCTTGTTATTCATATATTTCTATTTACTAGTTATCTTTTTATTATAACATCTTTTATACAAATTTATCATGGAAGATGCTTTTGTGAGATTTTATAAAACAATCATTTATAATCTCATTACATATTTTACATTTATAATATTTATTACTTATTTAATGTTCCATATTGTTTATTATTTGTTAGTATATTTAAATATATAATATATATGTTTAAATATTTTAATATTCAATTTTATTATGTAATATATAATATTTTGCTTAATAGGTAGGTATTAAACAAAAAATATTATATTTACATATTATACATTATAAAATTTTAATTTTTTTATAATTTATTATTCATACTCTTATTGAGAAGAATAATTATTTTATTAAATCTTTATATATATTATATTTTTTAATTATATTTATACATATATAAAATATAATAATAATCATTAGGATATAATCATATTATAATTAAAAATATATATATTTAATATATTTAAGATATTTATTTTCATAATAATTAATTAAATTATCAATAATATTATTATTACCACCAAACTAAATATTATTATTATTAATTTCATGACATTTATTACAATTATTCTCTATTTTCAAACATTTATTAATAACATTAATAATAATTTTTTCACTACATTTATAAAATTCCTTATTTGACTTATAAATATATCTATTTAAAAAAGCTTTCATACATATTTCAATTTCTTTAGCACATTCAGTTTTTTTATAATAAACATAATAACATTTATTAGCTTTTCCAGTATTATATATCTACAATCTTTTCTTTAAATTTTTAGTATATCCAATTTTATATAATCCATTATCTTTAATAATATAAATATGATATCCATTAGGATATTTATCTTTAGTCATATTATTTTTTAATATAGTATTATTTTTTTTTAATATTTTAATTTTATTATTTAAGATATCAATTTTATGTTTAATTTTATTATCTAATTCATATTTTCCATATTTTCTTAATTTAGGTAATGCATCTTTTATTAACCATAATTGAAAATTTTTAGCTATAGGCATTTTTGAACTTAATAATAATTCATATAATCCATATTCATTTACATAAATGGTATTTTCTTGTTTTATTTTAATTTTATTAATAATTTTAATATTTTTATATTTACTTTTATTTTCTTTAGATATTTTATCTCTTAATGTATCTTTACTACTTTTATATTCTAAAATTGTATTAACATCTTGAAATTTAAACCATATATTTTCATCTATATCAATTAAATAATTAATTTTTTTATTATTATAAGATAATAAATTATTATATATATCAATTATAGTATCCATTTATATACAATATAAAAATATTATTATTTTATAATCGAGGGGGGTGATTTACCCCCCTCGATTATATACATATATATAATATATATAATATTATATAAAAATAACGTTTGGCGGGTCCCGCCAATTGTTTATAATTAAGTAAATAATTTATTTAATCATAATATATATATATTATTGTATATAATATAATATCATTAATTAATTTATGAATATTAATTATTTTAACAATTTCTTATTGAATTTTCAATAATCTAGATTACTTAATCATATTCTAAGTTTATAATATTTGTTCTTTTATTTTATTTATAATTTTCTAGTTAATCTTTAATATACTCATTGTAAATATGTTTATTAGATATGTGATAATTTAAATATATTGAATTTACATCTATTTCTTCATAATCTTTTTATAATTTTATAATTGATTATTTTATAGAGTTGCTCTAAATATATAAACTAGAGATTGTTATTAGGATAATTTTATAACTGCTACAGCATCTTTTTGTTCATTTGGAAGATTATCTATGTTATAAATACTTTTCTATACAAGATTTTACACATTATTATCTAATCTAACTAGTGTACCATTAATTTAATGTAAATTTAACATTTGTTATTAAGAATTTTATAATAACAATTAAACATCATTTTTTAATTACTAATTTTAATTATTTACTTCTTAAATTTATTAAGATTAATTAACTATTTGTAATGTTTATTATTTTGTTTCTTCAATCAGTTTATCTATTTTGTCATCTTTTAATTATAATTATTATTCTTTTTATTATAATAATATTTATTATTTATATATTTAAAATATGCTATAATAATAAACTATTTTTTCTAAAAATAAGTAATATTCAGCATATTTTCTCGTATTTTTACTTCTCATTAAAAGTATTTTAAATATATTTGGAGTTATATAATATTCTATTATTGTTTATTATCTGCTTTTTGGATTGTCTGATTTGTGCCCGCCAATATTGGCGACCTCAAAATCTTTATTTTCTATAAATTAATTTTCATCCATTATTCTCTTAAATTTATTTGATGAATCAAATTTTAATATTCCATATTCTTCTAATTTTTTATAATGTATACAACAATCATTACGTTTTATTAAATATAAGAAATCTTTCATAAAAGATAAGTCTATATTATTTTACAATTTATTTATTCTTTATCCAAAATCTAATATATTAATATCTGGTTATTCATAATATACTTTTTATATAAATTATTTCATTTTAACATCTTCTATTTCTTATAATATTTAACAATTCTATTCATCTTGTTATTCATATATTTATATTTACTAGTTATCTTTTTATTATAACATCTTTTATACAAATTTATCATGAAAAATGTTTTTGTGTGATTTTATAAAACATTCATTTAATACTTTATTACAAATTTTACATTTATAGTATTTATTACTTATTTAATGTTCCATCTTGAATATTATCTGTTAGTATATTTAAATATATAATATATATGTTTAAATATTTTAATATTCAATTTTTTATATAATATTTACATATATTATTTTGCTTGCTCCGCAACATTACAAGTTGATAAAACTTGATAATTCAATTTTTATCTTAATTTAATATATTAACAATAAATTATTAATATATTAAATTAATTAAATGTTTTTAAAGATATGTTGCACACCTTAATATAATATTTATCAATATATTATATTATTTGAATTATATATATTTTTTGCTGAATTTATATCTCTATCACATATTAATCCACATTAACATTTATAAATTTTACTTATTCCTATGTTATTTAATATTCCACATTATGAACATTATTTTGATGTATTATATTCATTTATTAATATCAATTTTACATTATATTTCTCAGTTTATGAAATTAATATTTATAAAAATTTGTAATGTGATAGATTAACTACATTTTGTTTACTTTATTTATTAAGTTTATTTTTATTAGATATTACTTTTTTGGTACTAAACTTTCCAATTTTTATAATATCAAATTTTTAACATAATAAATTACTAGTTTTAAAATGTAAATCTTTTACCTTATTTTTTATTTTATTTGAAATTTTAAAATATGCTTTCTTATATTTTTTTCTTTTCTTTAATTTATTTTTATCATAATAACTATTTAAATTGTTTATTTTATTTTGATATTTTTTAAATTATATGTTTGTATTATTTCCAATTGTTAATATTTCTTTTTATGAATATACAGTTTAAAATGTTCTTATTCCTGGATCTATACCACAAGATATATTATTTTTAATTTCAGTTTATGTTTTTATATAAACTGGAACAAATAATATATATTATGAATTTAATGAATTATATTATAATGTACAAGTTGTATTAATTCCAATTAAACTTTAATCACTTTTAATTTATCCTAATTATGTTATACAAAAACCATTTTTCTTTTTTGAAAATTATCCACTTTCAATTATTAATATTTTTCTATTCTTATTTTTTTTCATATTTCTAACTCTAAAATTTTTAATATTTTTATTATTTATACTAGATTTATATTTAGCTACATTATGACAAATAGATTAATCTAATATATGTGCATTAATTTTTGATTTTAAAATAATATCTTTTTTTAATTATTTAGCATAATTATCTCTAATATTTCTAAAATTTAGATATTCTTTCTATTTATTTTTAATAATATTTCTATTATTATCAAAAATATTTTAATTAATAATTTTATTTGAAAAATTATACATATCAATAAAATCATTAAACCATTATTATAATATTTTAACTTATTATAAATTTGGATATAATCTTATTTATTTTGTTCTTATAATTTTTTTTTTATTAAACATTTTATCAAATTATTAATTAATATAATCTTCATTAATATATTTAAATTCATTGTAATATTTATTTTAATATTAATTAATATCAAACCAAGAATGTGAATTAATACTAACAGATTAATCTTTTAATTTAGGAATATAATTTTTATTATGTTTAAAATATTATAAATTCATTTATAATATATAAAGATATATAAACCTTTATATATCTTTATATATAAATATAATATAAATGTAATAAATATAATATAAAAGTGGAAAAGAAGCTTCATAAATATTAGGAGTACATTAAAGAACATTACATAATTGGGATAAATAAAATATAATTGATACAATAAGAACACCAGGAAACAAAAGATTATATAATGTAGATAAATATTTATAATAATATGGAAATTAAATATATGAGTAAAATAATGATAGTATAGATATAAATGAAGAAGAGAAATTAAATATATGTTATATAAGAGTTTCATCATAAGGATAAAAAGATGATTTATAAAGATAAAAATAATATATGAAAGATATATATCCAAATTATAAAATAATAGAAGATATTGGATCTGGTATTAATATTAATAGAAAAGGAATAAGAAAAATAATTGATTTAGCAATTAATAATAAAATAAATAAAGTGGTAGTAGCATATAAAGATAGATTAACACGATTTGGATTTGAATTAATTGAAGATATTATAAAAAAATATTCAAATGGAATAATAGAAATAATAAATAAGAAATAATAATAAGAACCAGAAGAAGAACTAATGTAAGATGTATTATAAATTATGAATGTATTTATAGCTAAAATGAACGGATTAAGAAAATATAAGAAAAAATAACAAAATTAATCAAGTTTAAATAATTCATTTGAATCATAATAATCATTATAATTTGAATGAAAATATAGATATTTATATATAAATTATAAAGAAATATCAACTTTTATAGCTACTAGTTATTACCCTTGGGGTCAAGCAAATATATAATATTTATATATTATGATGAATATTATAAAAAAATAATAATAAAAAAAATTATATTATATCAATTTTAATTATACATATTATATTTTACACTATTTTATTATTCATTAATATATCGTAATATTTTTTGTAATAATTCTTCTTTGTTAATTTTAAATTATTGATGATTTAAATAAATTTCATTTCCTACTTCGTTTCGTTTCACTCAGCAGACAAGTCTGCATTTTTTTAATAATATATAAAGTTATATTTTGTATATTATTATTATGGATAAATAATAATATTAGAAATAAAAAATATAATAATATTATAAAAATAAATATAAAAATAAATAGATATAAATAAATTATTAAATTAAATTTAATGAAGATATAATTTATAAAATATTAAATAATTTATAAATTAGAAAAAATAAATTTTTATAATAAAATAATATATAAATTGATATTAAAAATATTGATTTAATAGGATGTGATCCATAGTTTTTAAAAGATTATTTATAATAATAATTTACAGATGGAATGAATTATGATAATTATGGATAATGGGAAATAGATCATATTAAACCAGTTAGTAAATGTGATGTTAATAATATAGAAGATATTAAATATATATTTAATTATAAAAATTTATAACCATTATGGAAAATTGATAATATTAAAAAATCAAATAAATATAATGAAAAAAATGCAATTGAAAATTGCTGAGTTTTATTTTTAATAAAACGAAAATAAACGAAGTGTTTAGGTTGATAATTTTATTATAATTAATTTATATTATAAATTGAATGTTTTATAATTTATAAATTGTTATCAACATTATTTAATTTCTACATTAATAATTCTAGTTAAGAAGATTATTGAATATTAATTTATTTAACTTCTTAAATTTATTATGTTTAATTAACTATTTGTAATGTTTGTTATTTTGTTTCTTCAATTAGTTTATCTATTTTGTCATCTTTTAATTATAATTATTATTCAATTATTTTTAATTTTTTTAATCTTAAATTATGTAATAATTCATATACAAAATCTTAAAATTATTCAGCTATTTATGTCCTTGATTTATATAATATTTTATATAAACCTTTTTCTGTTAACATATTAACTCTTGCATATCCAGAATTTGAAAGGGTATCGGAGATATCTATACCCTTTAAAAGTTCATTTTATTTATATTTACTAATAGAATCATTAATATTTTTTATTTATAAAATTATTCCAATATCTTTAGCTACAAATAATGGTTATTCATATGTACCAAATATTCTTACATTTTTAAAAAAATCATTCATTTATTATATTCCATCAAAATCTAATTATATTTGTTATTATAATTATAATTATTAATTATTTATTTAAATTTATTATTCTTATTAACTATCTTATTATAACATCTTTTATATAAATTTATTATGAAATATGTTTTTGTGTGATTTTATAAAACATTCATTTAATACTTTATTACAAATTTTACATTTATAGTATTTATTACTTATTTAATATTCCATCTTGTTTATTATCTGTTAGTATATTTAAATATATAATATATATGTTTAAATATTTTAATATTCAATTTTTATAATAATTAACAGTTATCTACAAATATATATTATGAATATTATAAAAATTAATAAAAAAAATTATATTATATCAAATTCACATTTTCTATTCTAATTACATTATATATTCTAATATATCATCTTAAAATTATTCTATATCTAATAATCTATTAAATATTTTATTATCTAATATATTATTCTTTTTACAATATTATATTATTCTATCAATAAATAATTTTTATGTTCTTATTTCTTTATTTGCTTTTGTTATACATTATTATATTAATACATCTAATTCTTCATATATTTATTTATTATTATCTTTTTTATTTTCAACTATTGAATTATCAACTATTGAATTATCAACCATTGACTTTTCAACTATTGTTTTAACATCTTTTGTTTTAACATTTTTTGTTTTAACATCTTTTTTATTTTTAACTATTGACTATTCAACTATTGAGTTATCAAGTATTTATTTAACAACTTTTTATTTCTTAATCACTTTCTATTTACTTTCTATTTATTATATCAATTCTGATTATTCTAATATTGATTAATTTGTTTCATCATTTTATTATATAGTTAATATTTGTGATAAATCATTATCTTCTTCTAATTGATTTTTAAAATATTATTTGTATTCTAATCTAAATTATTTGTATATTTATCTTTTATCATCATCTAATGATTAGTTTTTATAATTTGTATTTTAACGTTATACCCAATAACAAAGTTCTTTATTTGTTTTAGCTGTTGGAGTTTTGTTATTTTATTTAATAAATTCTTTCAACTAGTCTAATTTATTGTACCAATCGTTATTTTTATTTATAGTTTGTGATTGGTTTATAGATTGTGATTGGATTATAGATTGTGATTAGATTATAGATTATGATTCTTCATTAGATATACCATTTATTTAATTAAATTCATCAATTGAATAAGAAAGTTATTCATTTTGTTCATCTAATGGATATTTAAAATATTATTTATATTCTTCTTTAAATTATTTATAAATTTATCTACGTTCATCATTTAAAGACATAGATTATATTTAATTTTTATAATTTCTATTTTAATCTATTATCCAATAATTAAATTATTTATTTGTTGTTCTTGATGGTAATTTATTATATTGATTTATAAATTCTTTCACTTATTATAATCTATCATACCATTATTATATTATATCATCTTTTGTAATAAAATATTATTTATATTCTTCTTTAAATTATTCATAAATTTATCTACGTTCATCAGTTAATTTCATAGATTATTTTTTTTTATTATAATTTTCATTTTAATGAGATAACCATGAACCTAATGATTAAATTTATTTATCTTTATCTTTACTAGATGGTATTTTATTATTTTTATTTATATAATCTTTTACTTATTCTAATGTATTATACCATTATTCTTCATTCGTAATAAAATATTATTTATATTCATCTTTAAATTATTCATAAATTTATCTTCTTTCATCAGTTATTTTCATAGATTCTATTTATTTTTTATAATTATTTTATTAACTTGATATCCATTAACCTAATTTTTTTATATCTTTATTTTTATCACATATAGATGGTAATTTATTATTTTAATTTATATAATCTTTAACTAATTTTAGATTATCAAACCATTTATCTTCATCCGTAATAAAATATTATTTATATTCATCTTTAAATTATTCATAAATTTATCTTCTTGTATCATTTAATTTCATAGCTTATATTTATTTTTTGTAATTTTTATTTTAATCAGATAACCAATAACCTAAAATTTTTATTTATTCATTTTTATCATGATTAGATGGTAATTTATTATTTTAATTTATATAATTTTTAACTTTTTCTAAATTATTATACCATTTATCTTCTTTTGTAATAAAATATTATTTATATTCTTACTTAAATTATTCATAAATTTATCTTCTATTATCATTTAATTTCATACTTTATATTTATTTTTTATAATTACCATTTTAAGTTGTTATCCATGAACCTAATGATTAAATTTATTTATTTTTATCCTTACAAGATGGTATTTTATTATTTTAATTTATATACTCAATAACTTATTCCAATATATCCATCCATTACTATTCATTTCTATCTTAAAATCCATTAACTATTTTACTCTACAACTTTTATATATATTTATTATCTTCTTCATTATAATTTATTATTATTTCTTCTAACACCTATTATTAACTCACATAATGATTATCAATATAGATTATGTTATTAAATAATTATTTTAGCCATTTCATTTATTTCTTATTCATTTTGATATTTAATTTCTTGTCTTCATATATCATTTCTTAATTAATTATTTTATCTTTATATTGTGTTTAATCATCATATTATATATTTAATTTGTGTTCTAAATTATCATTTGATTTTATTTCTTCTATTTCTAACAAGTTAATTGGAATATATATGGTTGATTTATCTTGCATCTTATTTCTTCTTAAACATCTACCTATATTTTATGTAAATTATTATATACTATATCTTGGATCTAGAAATACAACTGTATCACAAAATTTAGTATCGACACCTTCTTATAAACATTTTACATTAAAGATTATTTATATGTTATTATCATTTTCATAATCTATTTTATCATTAAATAAATCTATAACTTTTTATCTTTATTTAGATTATGTTTTTCCATCTACAT
>Ga0214919_10013132_pt1 | contig 10071 bp, 9 predicted proteins | sample LL1503_MetaG_FD_177994 | JGI IMG/M metagenome (GOLD analysis project Ga0214919, IMG submission 177994) | Freshwater microbial communities from Lake Lanier, Atlanta, Georgia, United States - LL-1503 | ecosystem: Environmental > Aquatic > Freshwater > Lake | place: USA: Georgia | collected 2015-03-15 | reverse complement strand
CGCGCGCCCGAAGGTGCAGGAAACCCTCAAGGCCGAAGGCCTGGTGAAGTAAGCCTTCCCGCGGAGATTCGCGATGTCCCGCCTGCCCGTTGCGTTCGTTTCCCACGGAGCCCCCACCCACGCACTAGAAGCTGGGGCGGCGGGCAAGGCCTGGGACGCACTCGGGCCTTCGCTGCCGCGGCCGCAGGCGGTGCTCGCGATCTCCCCGCACTGGGACACGGAGGCGCCGATGGTGAGCGCTGCCGAGCGTCCCGAGACGATCCACGATTTCTACGGATTCCCTGCGCCGCTGTACGACATCCGCTACCCGACGCCCGGCGCGCCGCAACTCGCATGCCGCACGACCACCCTGCTCGAAGCGGCCGGCCTGCACACGGCGGTCCATCCCAACCGCGGCCTCGACCACGGCGCATGGGTGCCCTTGCGCAGGATGTATCCCGCCGCCGACATGCCGGTGGCGCAACTGTCGACGCAGTTCCGCAAGGGCCCGGAATACCACTACCGGATGGGACAGGCATTGGCCCCGCTGGCCGATGAAGGCGTGCTGGTATTCGGCACCGGCGGCATCACGCACAACCTGCGCGACTTCTTCAACGACATCCCGGCGGGGCAATCGGCGCCGTACGTGGACGAATTCCGCAACTGGATGCTGGAGAAGATGCAGGCCGGCGATATCGACGCGCTGCTCGACTACCGCAAACGCGCACCCCACGCCGCGCGCGCGCACCCGACCGACGACCACCTGATGCCGCTCTACGTGGCGCTGGGGGCGGCGAACGGAGCCCCGGTCAAGCGGGTGCACGACAGCGTGGACCGCGGCGTGATGGCCATGGACGCGTACGTTTTCAAATGATGCAAGGCCGCATTTCCTTTCCTTGACCGGCGGCGGTGCTTTCCTGCACCATGCACCGCACCTGACGGACCGCCACAAAAGGCCGCCGCGATCGATGTTCGCGAGCGCTGATCCGCAACCCACCAAAGGAGAAGTCATGCGCCATCTCACCCGCGTCGTTGCGGCCGTCCTGACCGCAGCCGCTTTCGTTCCCGTCCCCGCGCAGTCCCAGACGATCAAGATCGGCATCGTCACGTTCCTGTCGGGCCCCGCGGCCGCACCATTCGGCGTCCCGGCCAAGAACGCGGCCGAACTGATGGTCGAGGCGCTCAACGCCGGCAAGGTGCCCGGCCCGTACGGCAAGAAGGGGTTCGGTGGCGAGGCGGTGGAAGCGGTCATCATCGACGAGGCCGGCACGACCACGACGCAGGTCACCGAGTTCCGCAACCTGGTCCAGCGCAGCAACGTGGACGTGGTGATCGGCTACGTGTCGAGCGGCAACTGTCTGGCGGTCGCCCCGGTGGCCGAGGAACTCAAGAAGCTCACCAACTTCTTCGACTGCGGCACCCCGCGCATCTTCGAGGACGGCAACTACCAGTACGTGTTCCGCACCTCGCCCACGGCGACCATGGACAACGTCGGCGCGGCGCTCTACGTGAGGGACGTCAAGCCCAATCTGAAGTCGATCGCCGGGATCAACCAGAACTACGCCTGGGGCCAGGATTCGTGGGCCGACTTCGAGGCCTCGATCAAGCAGTTCTTCCCCAAGGTGCAGGTGAAGACCTCGCAGATGCCCAAGCTCTTCGCGGGCCAGTACAACACCGAGATCTCCACGCTGCTGGGCGAAAAAGCCGACGTGATCCACTCCAGTTTCTTCGACGGCGACCTCGAGGCGCTGCTCTTGCAGGGTGCCCCGCGCAACCTGTTCAAGACCAGCATGGGCGTACTGACCACCGGCGAGACCGCGATGCATAAGCTGCCGGCACAGATCCCCGACGGCACGCTGCTCGGCGCGCGCGGCCCTTTCGGTCCCTACGCCCCAAAGAGCGCCCTCAACACCTGGTTCGTGAAGGAGTTCGAGGCAAAGAACAAGGTCACGCCGAACTACGCCTCCTACCAGATGGCCCAGGCGATCCTCGGGATCAAGGTCGCGTGGGAGAAGGCGCAGGCGGCCATCGCCGGCAAGCGCCCGAGCAACAACCAGGTCGCGGCCGCGTTCGAGTACATCAAGTTCGAGGGTCCCGGGGGGCAGGTCGACATGGCGAACGGCAAGGGCCACCAGGCGATCATGGAAACCGCGTACGGCACGACCAAACTCGTCAACGGCAAGATCACGCTCACCAACGTGAAGCGCTACCCGGCCGAGAAGGTCAACCCGCCCGAAGGCGTCAAGGCGGCCGACTGGATCAAGGGCGGCTTCAAGTAACGGGTCGGGCCGCGCGCCTGCACGGTCGCTTCCACCTTGGAGCACATCGCTGCCGTACTCGTAGACGGCATCATCTACGCGGCGTGGCTGTTCGTCGCCGCGGTGGGCATGACGCTGATCTATGGCGTCATGAAGATCGTCAACATCACGCACGGCAGCTTCTATGCGCTCGGCGCCTACGCCGGCGCGTCGATGGCCGGCGCGTGGCTGGCCCGCGGCTACCCGCCGATGCTGTCCTACGCGGTGCTGCTCGCCGCCGGGGTGGTGGTCGCGCTGGTGGTCGCCCCGCTGATCGAGCGGGGGCTGCTGCGCTTCATGTACGCCAAGGACGAGGTGGTGATCCTGTTGATCACCTATGCGTTGTTCCTTGTGCTCGAGGACGTGATCAAGCTGGTGTGGGGCGTCGATCCCTACTTCATCGCCGAACCGTACGGGCTGCTGGGCAGCTTCGAGGTCGGCTCGCTCTCCTACCCGACCTATAACCTGATCCTCGTGGGCCTCGCGCTCGTCTCGGGCGCAGGCCTGGCGTGGATGCTGAACCGCACCCGCACTGGCAAGCTGCTGCGCGCGGTCATCCACGACCCGCAGGTCAGCAGCGCGATGGGCGTGAACGTGGACCGCTTCTACCTCGTGACCTTCACCTTCGGCTCGATGCTCGCCGCGCTGGGCGGCGCGTTCACCGCCCCCACCGTGTCGGTCGTGCCGGGCCTGGGCGTGGAGGTGGTGGTGCTGTCGTTCGCGGTCGTGGTGATCGGCGGCCTGGGCAGCCTGCCGGGGGCCGCGCTCGGCGCCCTCATCGTCGGGCTGGTGCGGTCGCTCTCCATCCACTACTTGCCCCAGGTGGAACTGTTCGTCATCTACTTCGTCATGGCGCTGGTGCTCGCCGTACGGCCGCGCGGCCTGTTCAGCCTGGCCGAGGCCAGAAAGATTTGAAGCTCGACCGCACGCAGCTGGCGCTCATCGCCATCCTTGTCGCCGTTGCCGCCGGCGGGCCGTTCCTGCCGAAGTGGGCCCTGTTCCTGCTGACCATAGCGGTGGCCAAGGGGTTGGTCGCGCTCGGGTTGATGCTGCTCTTGCGCGCCGGCCTCGTGTCGTTCGGCCAGGCGCTCTACTACTGCCTGGGCGCCTATGCCGCCGGCGGCATAGGCCGCGCCTTCGGCATCAGCGACATCTTCGTGCAGATGCTCACCGGCGCCGTCGTTGCCGCCTTTTTCGCGTGGCTGTTCGGATTCCTGCTGGCCCGCTACCGCGGGATCTTCTTCGGCCTGCTCAGCCTCGCGCTGTCGATGATCCTCTACGGCCTGATCGTCAAGAACGAAGCCCTGGGGTCGACGGACGGGATCAATGTCCTGCCTTCGACGCTGTTCGGCATCCGGCCCGGCGAGGCCACGCTGCGTTATGCGGTGGCTCTGGCCGCCGTCGGGGTGGCCGTCCTCGCCGCGCTGCTCGTCCACCGCTACATGAACACGCCGCAGGGGCAACTCGCCCCGGCGATCAAGGACAACGAGATCCGCGTCGAGTACATGGGCGCCTCGGTACAGCAGGCAATCCATGTGATGTACGTCATCGCCGCAGCGCTAGCGGGCATCGGGGGAGCGCTGGCTGCCACCGCGGTCGGCCACATCGACCCGGACATGGCGTACTGGACCAGTTCCGGGGAGTTCATCTTCATCACGATACTCGCCGGCACCGGCAGCGCGATTGCACCGTTCCTCGGCGCGGTCATTTTCGGCATCATCCACACGGTCGCCTACGACGTGTCGCCGAACACCTGGCAGTTGACGCTCGGACTGTCCCTGCTGGTAGTCATCGTGTTCCTGCCCGAGGGCCTGTGGTCCCTGTTCAAGCGCCGCGCAGCGCGCAAGGCAGCCTGAGATGGCCGTGATCCTCGACGCGCAGGGACTGCAGAAGACGTTCGGCGCAGTGACCGCCGCGAGCGACATCAACGTCGCGATCGAGAAGGACTCGGTGGTCGGCCTGATCGGCACCAACGGCGCCGGCAAGACTACCTTCATCAATATGATCACCGGCTACCTGAAGCCGGATGCCGGCAGCATCCATTTCGACGGGCACGACATCACGGCGCTCGAGCCGCGCGAGATCACGCGCCTGCGCATCTGCCGCTCGTTCCAGATCCCGCAGCTCTACCAGTCGCTGACGGTCCACGGCAACATGATGGCGGCGCTCGGCGTGCTGCTCTCCAATGCGGGGCTGGGCGGGTTCTTCTCGCGCGGCACGCCGCTCGTTCCCGGGCACGACGCCGGCGCCGAGGAGGTGGCGGCGCGCACGCTCGAGCGATTCGGCCTGTCGGCGTACCGCGACAGCAACGCGCAGACGCTGCCCGGCGGCGTGAGAAAGCTCCTAGACATCGCCCTCACCATCGTCGCAAAGCCCAGGATCCTGCTGCTGGACGAGCCCACCAGCGGCGTATCCGCCGACGAGAAGTTCGGCATCATGGAGATGGTCATGAAGGTGGCGCGGGACGAGGGGGCGACGGTGCTCTTCGTCGAGCACGACATGGAGATCGTCAGCCGATTCGCGCAGCGCGTGCTGGCCTTCTACGACGGCCGCATCATTGCCGATGCGCCGCCCGAAATCGCGCTGAACGACCCTGAAGTCCGGCGCTACGTGGTTGGTGGCGCGCTGCAGCGCCTCGGCCAGGGAGCAGGGGCGGAACATGCTTGAGATCCGCAACCTCGACGTCGCAATCCAATCGGTGCAGATCCTGCGCGACGTGTCGCTCGAGCTCCCCACCGGGACAATGGCGGGCCTGATCGGGCGCAACGGCGCGGGCAAGACGACACTGATGAAAAGCATCATGGGGTTGCTCAAGGTGCGGGGGGGCTCGATTCAATTCGACGGCACGGACCTGCTGTCCGTGCCCACCCATGCCCGCACGCGCCTCGGGATAGGCTACATGCCCGAGGACCGCCGCCTGATCCCGGACCTGACCGTCGAAGAAAACGTACTGGTGCCCGCGTGGGCGGCGCACCTGCCCGACAGCCAGGCGCGGCTCGACAAGGTCTACCGGATGATCCCCGAATTGCGCGAGTTTTCCGCGCGCAGGGGCCTGCAGCTCTCGGGCGGACAGCAGAAGCTCGTCGCGCTCGGCCGCGCACTGGTGTGCGGAACGAAACTCCTTTTGCTCGACGAGCCTTTCGAAGGCGTCGCCCCCGCCCTCGCCCACCGGCTGGTGGAGGTGGTGGCCGACCTGAAGCGCGACGGCATGTCCGTGATCCTTTCGGAGTCCGACCTGCAGCACTCCGAGCGCATGGTCGACCGCATCATCGTGATCGACCGCGGCGCCGTTTCGCGACCGGCCTGATTCGGCGCCGCGCGATCTAGTAAACTCGGCTCTCCTGAGCCTCCTTGGATAGCACCCCGGAAATGAATAGATACGATGTCATCGTCGTGGGCGGCGGCAACGCCGCCTTTTGCGCGGCACTGTCCGCGCGCGAGACTGTGCAGCGCGTGCTCGTGCTTGAGCGCTCCCCCGAAGACGAAGCCGGCGGCAACTCGCGCTTCACCGCGGGCCTTATGCGCGTGGCCTACAACGGGGTCGAGGATTTGAAGCGCCCGATCCCGGACCTCTCCCCCGAGGAAATCGAGCGCACCGACTTCGGCACCTACACCGAGGACCAGTTCCTCGACGACATGGCGCGGGTCACCGAATACCGCTGCGACCCGGACCTGACCGAGATCCTAGTCAAGAAGAGCCTGGATACCGTGGCGTGGATGCGCTCCAAGGGCGTGCGCTTCACGGCGGCCTGGGGCCGGCAGGCGTTCAACATCAACGGGCGGTTCAAGTTCTGGGGCGGGCTGACGGTGGAAGCCGTGGGCGGCGGGCCGGGGCTGGTAGAGAACCTGACCAACGCCGCAAAGAAGAACGGCATCGAGGTCTGGTACGAGGCCCGGGCCACCAGCCTGATCGCCGACGACGACGGCGTGAAGGGCGTGAAGGTCAAAGTCAAAGGCAAGACCACCGAGGTGTTCGCCAAGTCCGTCGTGCTCGCCGGCGGCGGCTTCCAAGCCAACCCGGAGATGCGCGCGCGCTACCTCGGGCCGGGCTGGGAACTGGCCAAGGTCCGCGGCACGCGCTTCAACACCGGCGACGTGCTGAAGATGGCGATGGACATAGGTGCGGCGCCGACCGGCAACTGGTCGGGCTGCCACGCGGTGGCCTGGGAGCGGAACGCGCCCGAGTTCGGCGACCTCGCGGTGGGCGACCAGTTCCAGAAGCACTCCTACCCGTGGGGCGTGTACATCAACGCCGAGGGCAAGCGCTTCGTGGACGAAGGCGCGGACTTCAGGAACTACACGTACGCCAAGTACGGGCGGGTGATCCTGAACCAGCCGGGACAGTTCGCCTGGCAGATCTTCGACGCGAAGATGAAGCCGCAGCTGCGCGACGAATACAAGATCAAGCAGGTGACCAAGGTCACGGCGAACACGCTGGAAGAGCTGGTGAAGAAGCTCGACGACGTGAACGCGGAGGTGGCGCTCAAGGAACTGCAGGACTACAACAAGGCAGTGCAGACGGACGTCCCGTTCAACCCGAACGTGAAAGACGGGCGGGGGACCAAGGGCCTCGCGATCCCGAAGTCGAACTGGGCGAACACGCTGGACACGGCCCCGTTCGAAGCTTATGCGGTGACGTGCGGGATCACGTTCACGTTCGGCGGCCTGCGGATCACGACCGACGCGCAGGTGCTGTCCACGGACGGCCTGCCGATCCCGGGGCTGTATGCCGCAGGTGAACTGGTCGGCGGGATCTTCTACTTCAACTACCCCGGTGGCACCGGCCTCACCAACGGCGCCGTGTTCGGCAAGATCGCGGGGGCGTCCGCGGCCAAAGCGGCGGCATGAAAAAGAAGCCGGGCACCGGCGACATCAAGGCCGCCTATCCGGAACTCACCCCGGACAAGGACTACCCGCCGCTGCGGTTCAAGTCCCTCAAGGGGAAGGTCAGCGCCGCCGAATGGGAAGCGCGGGTCGACTGCGCATGCGCCTACCGGCTCGTCCATCACTACGACATGGACGACATGATCTACAACCATATCTCGGCGCGCATCCCCGGCACCGAGGAATTCCTGCTGAACCCGTTCGGCCTGACCTACGACGAAATCTGCGCGTCCTCGCTCATCAAGGTCGACATCGAAGGCAAGGTGCTCTGGTCGCCGCAGTTTCCCAAGGGCCTGCCGTACAAGTTCAATCCTGCGGGTTTCGTGATTCATGGCGCGATCCACGAAGCGAAGCCCGAGGTCCAGTGCATCATCCACACCCACTCGCTGGCCGGCATGGCCGTGGCCTCGCTGAAGCACGGGCTGCTGCCGATGACGCAGACCGCAATGCGCTTCGACAAGGTCGCCTGCCATGACTACGAAGGCGTGGTGCTCGACACCGCCGAGCGCGGACGGCTGCTGAAGAACCTCGGCGACTGCGACGTGATGCTGCTGCGCAACCACGGCATCCTCGCTGTGGGGAAGTCGGTGGCCGAGGCGTTCAACAACACCTATCGCATCGAGCGTGCGTGCCGCAGCCAGCTGATGGCGCAGAACGGCGCCGATGAAATAGTGCTGCCCCCCAAGGCGGTCATCGCGAAGACCAACCACATGTACAGGCCGGGCACGCGCCGCCCCTACGGCGTGCTCGAATGGCCCGCCATGCGCCGCCTCGCCGACCGCATCGACCCCTCTTACAGGAAGTAGGACAGACCCATGAACGTTTCCGAACTGATCGTCCGTTACCTGCGCGCGCTCGGCGTGCGCCACGTTTTCGGCTACCCGGGCGACCCGTCCGTGGAATTCCTCGAGGCTGCACGGCGCGAAGGGCTCGAGTTCGTGCTCGGCACGCGCGAAGGCACCGCAGGCCTGATGGCCGAAGCGACCGGCATGCTGACCGGGCTGCCGGGCGTGTGCCTGTCCACGCTCGGGCCGGGTTCGTCCAACCTCGTCAATGCCGTGGCCAACGCGTGGCTCGACCGCGTGCCGATGCTCGCGATCTCCGGGCAGATCGAAACCCGCCGCCAGCCCTTCTTCACGCACCAGGTGCTCGACCACGAAAGGCTCTTTTCCCCGGTCTGCAAGTGGGCGACCACGCTGCAGCCCAACACCGCCGGGATCATCCTGCGCAAGGCCGCGCGCATCGCAATGGCCGAACGGCCCGGGCCGGTCCACATCACCACTGCAGCGGATGTCGTCGGCGCCAAGGCGATCGACGACCAGATCCTCATCCCTCCGCTGCAGGTGCAGGCCTTCCCGATGGCTTTTGCCGCGGACGCAGCTTCGGCCGACGCAGTGGCCCGGATCGGCAAGGCACGCCGCCCCGTGATCCTTGCAGGTATCGCCGCAGTGCGCGCAGGGGCGCAGGGTAGCCTCGCACGCCTCGCCGAGAAACTCGGCTGCCCCGTGGTCGTTGCGCCCATGGCGAAAGGCGTGCTGCCCGAGGACCACCCGCTGTATGCCGGGACGCTCGACATGGCGTGCAACCAGTTCGTCTGGAAGTTCCTCGCCGGATGCGACCTGCTGCTCTGCGCCGGCTTCGACGCGGTGGAACTGATCAAGCCGTGGGAACTGGACATTCCCGCGATCCACATCGACGCCACGCCGAACACCGACCAGATCTACCCGGCCGAGCTGGAACTCGTCGGGCCGATCGGCGCGATCCTCGACTCGATCGCCGAGGGCTATCGCGGCGAGCAGCGTTGGACCGAGCGCGAGGTGGCCGCGCACCGTGACGGCCTCAAGGCGAAATACTACGAAGGGCGCACCGCCGGCCGGCTGAACCCCACCGACGTGATCGACGTGGTGCGCGCCGCCATGCCACGCAACGCCATTGCCACCAGCGACGTCGGCTCCCACAAGCTGCTGGTGGGCCAGGGCTGGACGACCTACGACACGCGCAGCACCCTGATGACCAACGGGCTCTCCTCGATGGGCTTCTCGCTGCCCGCCGCCATCGCCGCCAAGCTCGTCCACCCGGACCGCCCGGTGGTGTGCTTCACCGGCGACGGGGGCCTCGCGATGGTCCAGGGCGAATTGCGCCTTGCCGCCACCCTGAAGCTCGACCCGGTCGTGGTGGTGTTCTGCGACAACAGCCTGAACCGCATCGAACTCAAGCAGGCCAAGCGCAACTACCCCAGCCACGGCACATTGATCGAGCCCACCGACATAGTGAAGCTCGCCGAATCGATGGGGTGCGCGGGTGCGGTCGCGGATTCCAGCGCGGCTCTCGAACGACTGCTGTCCGGACCTAGGCCCGACGACCGGCCGCTGGTGATCGGCGCGCAGATCGACCCGGCGCAGTATGCGGCGCAGTTCTGAGCCTATGCGTCCAATGAAGAACCTGCTGCTGGGCCTGGGCGCCATGCTTGCACTGGGCTCGGCCCAGGCGCAGGTCTGGCCGACAAAGCCGCTGCGCATCGTCGTTCCCTTCGCGCCGGGCGGATCGACCGACATCGTGGCGCGCATCCTCGCCGACAAGCTTGCTGCGCCGCTTGGGCAATCGGTGGTGGTGGACAACCGCGCCGGGGCTGCAGGCAACATCGGCGCGGAGGCCGTGGCCAAGGCTGCGCCGGACGGCTACACGCTGCTGATGGCCACCACCGGCGTGATGGCGATCAACAATGCGTTGTACAAGGCCATGACCTACGACGCGGCGAAGGACCTCGAACCGGTCTCCTTCACGACGTCGATTACCAATGTGCTCACCGTGCCGCCGGACGTCCCGGCGAAATCGGTCGTCGAACTGGTGGCGCTCGCAAAAGCACAGCCCGGCAAGCTGTCGTTCGCTTCGTCGGGCGCGGGCAGCTCCA
>Ga0214919_10013131_pt1 | contig 10071 bp, 8 predicted proteins | sample LL1503_MetaG_FD_177994 | JGI IMG/M metagenome (GOLD analysis project Ga0214919, IMG submission 177994) | Freshwater microbial communities from Lake Lanier, Atlanta, Georgia, United States - LL-1503 | ecosystem: Environmental > Aquatic > Freshwater > Lake | place: USA: Georgia | collected 2015-03-15 | reverse complement strand
TATTACTATTTAAATCTTTTCGCATTTATTAAATATAGCTTTTTACACCTTTGTACATTTATTATTACTATTTAAATCTTTGTACATTTATTAAATATAGCTTTTTACACCTTTACATATTTATTATTACTATTTAAATCTTTGTACATTTATTAAATATAGCTTTTTACACCTTTGTATATTTATTATTACTATTTAAATCTTTGTACATTTATTAAATATAGCTTTTTACACCTTTACACATTTATTAAATATAGCTTTTTACACCTTTGCATATTTATTATTACTATTTAAATCTTTACACATTTATTAAATATAGCTTTTTACACCTTTACACATTTATTAAATATAGCTTTTTACACCTTTGCATATTTATTATTACTATTTAAATCTTTGTATATTTATTAAATATAGCTTTTTACACCTTTGTATATTTATTATTAATATTTAAATTTATTATTACTAATTAAATTTAAATAAAAAATTATTTTACTTTATTATTTATATAATTAAATATTAATAAATTATAATATTTTAATTATAATAAATATAATAGATATAAATAATAAATTTATTATTTATATCTATTATTAAAAACCAAGTTTTTATTTATATTGTTAGATATAAAAAATATTTTTATGTATTATTAAAAAATTTATTTCCATTAATATGAAGATTTGATACAGCTATTATAAAGTTATTAACATTTGGAGCTGTACTAAACCATGAAAACTGGTAGTCTATCATGTTTGCGATTATTTTTAAGTCATTAAGCATAATAGAATAATTTGTGTCCCCAAAAAATACCTCATTAAGACCTTTCATTTTGTCTATTAGATTCTTAAATTTTAATTTATTTGTACTTTCAAGAAACCAATTATTAACTTCTTCTATAGTTTTCAATTTTAATATATTTTCAAATAATACTAAATTTTGGTGCCAAGTCGTTTTCGTATCACTTAAAAGTGAGGTAGCCTGTGGATCAATATGAGTTCCACCATTTAAATAATATTTCATTTTTATGTACTTTTTTTTATATTTTTGATGTTTTGCATTAAAATCAACATTTTTACTCATTATATATATAAATTTAGAAAATATAATTTAATTATAAAAAAAATTACATTTTTATAATTAATTTTTATTAATTTTATTGTTATATTATTATTATTAATAATTATTATTATAATTAATATTTATATTCTAATGTTATTTGTAATTTGCAATTTATACTATCTTTCCTAGATAGATGGTGTAAAGATTGTGTAAAGATTGTGTAAAAAAGCATATTTAATTTATATTTTATAACTATTAATAACAGATAAAATTATATTATAAATTAATAATTAATTTAATTATAATTAATTATTATTAAAAATAATTAATTAATTTAATATCTTTATAATTTTTTATTTCTATGGTTTTTTAGTAATATATATTTTATATTTTTTTAATGTATCTAGATGTGAATCATCTAGTACAAATATTTTTTTTTCAAATTGTAAGGTTGTACTTCCACTTTGATAACCACTAACCATTTCTAACCCGGTAAAATACCCTAATTGATTTGTAGGGATATTTTCATTAAAAAAATATTTTACATCATTATTTGGTTCCATATAAGTGAAATCTATTAACTTTAATGGTTCTCCCTTAAATATCTTATTTTCTATTATGTTTCTTTGTTGTATTTTTAATGATAATATTAAAGATTTGTTTTTTTCTAATCTTTCTTTTTCTATTCTTTCTTTTTCAAATCTTTCTAATCTTTTTTTTTCTAATCTCTCTTTTTCTAATCTTTCTAATCTTTCTTTTTCTAATCTCTCTTTTTCTAATCTTTCTAATCTTTCTTTTTCTAATCTCTCTTTTTCTAATCTTTCTTTTTCTAATCTATTTAATCTTTCTTTTTCTAATCGTGGAAAAAAAAAAGAAACCAAACTATTACTACCACCTGTTAAATTTACATATTTTTGTTTATATTTTAAATACTTTATTTGATTATTATACATATATATATAATAATGCACAAAAAATTATTATATAATATATTTTTTTGTGTCTAATAATATAAAAAAAATCTAATAAAAAGTTTAAATATATTTATTAATAATATTATTAATTGATTATTTTATATCTTTCCATTCAAATATATATTATTAATTACTATTTTATTTATATTTTTTACACCTTTAGAGATTTAAAATTAAAGAATAAAATTATTCTTGTTTAAGTTTAATATTATATATAATACTAAATAAAATCTAAAATAATTAATTATAAATAATTTAAATTTAAATTTCATTATTAATGAAATTTACTTTATTTGATTTAGATTTGAATTATACACTACATACTTCATGTATTTAATCTTTATATGATGTATAAAGTGCATTATGATATTTTGTTATAGATGTTAATATTAAAATAACATTATACTTTATTATTTTATTATAATTAATTAATAGTCTAATAAATAGTCTAATAAATTTTTTGTTTAATTTTATTTTTTACTATTATCTTGATATATTTGTAGTTTACTTAATGTCTCGGATTCGACAATCCGTTCACCTAATATAAAGTGGTGATTTTTAAAATTAATATTAATAGACGCATCATTAAATCTGTCGATATGATCTTCGGATATCCCTAAAAAATTACCCAATGGAGTATTTTTTTTCTTGTCATTAAAATAAAAATATTTATCAGATTCATTTGGTAACACATTTAGAAAATCTATTAGTTTTATACTGTCTCCGCGAATTAGTGTTGCTTTTAGTTTTTGTTTTAATTCTAATTCTTTTTCTTCTTGTTTTAGTGTTAATTCTAATTCTTTTTCTTTTGCTTTTTGTTTTGCTATTTCTTTTTCTATTTGTGCTTTGGCTGCTTGTTGTACTTCAATTTTTTGTTTTGCTTTTAATACTTCTTGTGATATGGGTACATTTGGTGGTATGCCTAACTTTAGGTATTCTTTAAAACGTTCATAGTGGTCTTTAAACTCCAGATATTCAGGTTCATTACATGGAGCTTTAAATAAATTAAATAAACTACCTCCCGTTAAATTTATATATTTTTGTTTATATTTTAAATACTTTGCATGATAATTTAACATATATATATAGATAGATATTTTTTTTTAAACAAAATCTTTATTTTAATAACTCAGTTTATTTAGATAATAAATACAAAAAAACTTTATACTTTATTATCAAAATTTATAATATTAATTATTTTGACTTTTTTAGATTTATACATTTATATATTTTTACATTTGCACTTTTTTACATTTATACATTTTTACATTTATACATTTTTACATTTATACATTTTTACATTTATATATTTATACATTTATTTATTATATTAATTCATAATTTTTTTTATTATAAATAAATGTAGAGTTATTTAATTATTTTTATAAATATAATTAATATTTTTTAGAATATATCTATATTAGATTTTTAATTAGGATTTAATAAATTTAAAATAACGTAATTGTGTTAATTTAAAAATTAAAAACTTTATTTATATTAATTATGAAATTTACTTTATTTGATTCAGATTGGAATTATACACTAATTATAACCTTAGATGGTTACAAAGCACATTATGATATTTTTATAGATATAAATATTAAAATAACATTATTAATTAATTATAATTAATTAATAGTCTTATAAATTTTTTGTTCCTATATTTCTTTATATATTTCTAGGTATCTTAATTTGTTCCTATAATTCTAGAAATGCTTGGTTTTTAAAAATATATTTAATATGCAAACTATTATTTAAACCACTAGTTATTTATTATACATTATTACCCTATTAATTTTTTTTTTTTTCATAAACTTTATAATAATATAAAGATTTATCATATCTTTTTTATTATAATTATTATACTAATAGGTTGGTGAATCAATTATTTAAGCTAGCTAATAGTGCGTCTAATCCATTTGTTACATATATTTGTATATTATTAGGGTCACCATCTATTTCAAATATTTTTTCATTTTTAAATTCAAAGACTCTGACACGACCATTACTATATACTTTTAAAAAAGAACCTAATTCTTTTATTTCATCATTAAATTTATAATAATATGTAGTATTTGTATTAGCTTTTATAACTTCAAAATATTTAAGCGTGATAGGAGTGTTATGATCATGACTTAAAAGATTATATAGTTCTTTTGGTAAAGCTAATTTTTCTGAAACTTGTGCTCCGGATTCAGACCGCAACAACTTTCTTTCTTTTTCTTTTTCTTTTTCAAACTTTAATCTTTCTTTTTCTTTTTCTTTTTCAAACTTTAGTCTTTCTTTTTCTTTTTCTGTTTTATATTCCAAATAGGCGGCTTTTTCTGTTTTATATACTAAATAGGCGGCTTTTTCTGTTTTATATTCCAAATAGTCGCGTTCCCTACAAAAAAATTTTGGCAAAAAACTAGCACCACCTGATAAATTTACATATTTTTGTTTATATTTCAAGTACTTTTCTTGATAATTTTTTTTCATATATTAATAAATAAAAGATTTAAAATATTATTATTAAATTATAAAATTATAAAATATTTATAGAATATATTTATAATTTAATATTTTTGATTAAATATTTTAAATCTTTTATTTATTAATTTAATATTATTATTAAATTATAAAATATTTAACAAATTAAACCATATTTTTTTTACAAATAGACCTTGCAACATATTATAGTTTATTTAAGTATTTAATAAATCTAAAATAACTTAATTGCGTTAATTTTAAAATTAAAAACTTTATTTATATTAATTATGAAATTTGCTTTATTTGATTCAGGTTGGGATTATACCCTAGATACTCCATATATTTCACCTTTGGGTGGCACACAAAGTGCAATATGTTATTTTTTAGAAGAAATGAAGAATAATAAACATGATGTATATTTATTTAATAAAATATCAGAAGAAAAAGAAATCAGAGGTGTTAAACATATTCCAGCTACACAATATTTAAATTACATTAAAACAAATAATATAAATTTTGATTTTATTATAGTTAGTTGTTTGCCACATGATTTATTTCAAATTAAAATAACATTAAATAATCCCAATATTGTTTATTGTTTATGGACAGGTCATGACATTGACCAACAAGCATCCCAAATACTTAAAGATACAAAAGCTAAAGATATGATTGATTTATTTATATTTGTTAGTGATTGGCAAAGAAAAAGATATATTGAAACATATTCTATTAATTTTGGTAAAACATTAATTATGTTAAATGGTATTGGCAAACCATTTGATAAATATTTAAATTTACCAATAAATAAATTAAAAAAGTCAATGACTTACTGTTCAATACCTTGGCGTGGATTAGAATTATTAAAACCAATTTATCAAGAAATAAAAAATAAACATAATGATGCATCATTACAAATATATTCAGGAATGAATATATATAATCAAGAAGAAAATAATAATTATGATGATTTTAAAACTTTACCTAATGTATCACATACATTTGGTATAGGACAGGAAGAATTAGCTAATAAATTATATAATATAGAATTTTTAACATATCCAAATATTTTTCAAGAAACTAGTTGTATAACAGTTTTACAAGCAATGGCATGTGGATGTTTAATAGTTACATCAAATTTGGGTGCTCTAAAAGAAACTATGAATGGTATGAATGAATATGTAGATATTAATATTTATAATTTTGATAAAGATACATACATAAACAATTTTGTATATAAATTAGATAATTTAATATTATACAATGATGAAATTAAAAAATTATTAATTAATAAAAATCAAGATTATATAAAAAATAATTATACTTGGACAATTATTACTAAAAAATTTGAAACAGATATTCTTAATTATATTATTAATTATAGAAGATATATATCAACTGATTATACAACAAATTTACAATCATTTTTACAATTATTTAGCGAAAATAAATGGCAAGATGCTTTTATTGAAAATAATAAAATAAAATATTATCCTAATATTAATGAATATTTAATTATTAAACTAAATTTAGGAGTTTGTTATTATCAATCATTAAATTTTGATGATGCTAAAAAATGTTTTAAAATTTGTAAAGAATTGAAAAATGATTTTAATATTAATAAAAATTTAGCATTATTAGAATTACAACGAAATGATATAAATAAATTTGTAAAATATGCGAGATTTGCACTAAGTCATCAATTTGAAACACTATTAGCAAATTTATTAGCTGAAAAATATGAATTATTAGGATTATATAATGATGCAATTGGATTATATGAAACAATTATTTCTTTAGATCCAACAAATATTAATGCTTATAATAATTTAGGTAATTTAAAATTATTACAAATATCGCAAGTAGATGATATTGATAAAATAATTGATGAAACTTATGGAAAAGCATTAGAATTATCTATTAGTTTAAACGAAAATAGAAAAAAAGAATTAATTTTAAGTAATATTATTTTTAATAATTTATATAATTATAAATTATCAGATGAAGAAATTTATAATAGATCTTGTGTTTGGTATAAATATTTTCCTAAAGAAGATAATTTAATTAATATTGCTAATAAATTAAATAGAACAAATATTAATACAAGTGGAAAAATAAAAATAGGATATATTTCATGTGATTTTATTACACATCCAGTTGGATTTATGTTTGAAAGTATATTAAAAAATCATGATACATCTAAATTTGAAATATTTTGTTATGATTGTTGTGATTTAGGCAAATCTTTAGGAGATTCAACAGCACAAAGATTAAGAGGATATGGCAATGCAAGTTGGAGAGAAATTACTGATAAACCTGACTTGGATGCACTACCAATATTAATTAATGATGACTTGGATATATTAGTTGATATGATGGGTCATACTAGAAATACTAGAATGAATTTATTGCAATACAAACCAGCTAGAATAATAGTATCATATTTTGCATATCCCGCAACTAATGGATTAAATGAAATTGATTATAGATTATGTGATAAATATACATGTCCACCTGAGTGCCAAAAATATTTTGTTGAAAAATTATATTATTTACCTAATGGATTTCAATGTTATACTCCTCCAATGGAAATAGATTGCACTAAAGATTATACTAGAGAAGAAAAATATCCAATTCATTTAGCATGTTTTAATAATCCAATTAAATTATCAATTCCTACTATTGATATTTTTGCTAAAATATTACATAGATTACCAGAAGCAAAATTATTTTTAAAATATTGTTATTATAAATCTAGTTATTATAGAGAAACAATATATAAATTATTTAATGATAGAAACATAGATCGTCATAGAATTGAAATATCATATGAACCAATTTTAGATGCATTAAAATCTTATAATAAAATAGACATAGCATTAGATCCATTTCCTTATAATGGAGGCACTATTACAAGTGAATTATTATATTTATCATGTCCAATGATAACTATGGAAGGAAGTAATTATGTATCTAGAGTCGGTATATCATGCTTAAAACATCTTGAATTAGATAAATATATTGCGCATAATGAAGAAGAATATATACAAAAAACAATTGACTTAGCTAGAAATAAATCTGAATTAAAATTATTGCATCAAACTATAAGATTAAAATTTATTAATTCTGAATTATTTAATTCTAAAAAATTTACTGAATCCATCGAAACATCATTTAAAGATATGTGTTCTAAATTTTAATTATTTATATGTTAATTTATATAATTAAATAACATAAATTTGAAAAAATATTTTTTTTCAAATGTTAGTGTATCCAATATTACTAAATTTTTTTATTTAAAATTTATATTATTTTGTTATAATCAAATGTTAAATATTTATTTTTAAATATATATAATCTAACTCTTAATTAATTAAAAATTTAATACTTTATAAATTATCTTATAATTAATTAATTATAAAAATTAATATTTATAATGTTTAATAAAAAAATTGATAAAATTTTAATCTAAAGGATAAAATATTAATATAAAATATGACTGACGTTATTAAAGAAAAAAAATCAAAAAAAAAAGATAAATTAGATGACGAAATAATACATACTGAAAATAAAAAAATAGAAAAAGTAAAATCAGACTTAAAAAAAAAAAAACTTAAAGATACTGAAGAAAAATCGGATCTTGATGATGATAATTCTAATATTAAGTTAATTGATGATGATTTATCTCAAAATCATAAAGAAAATATTAAAAAATTAAGTAAAAAAGATACAGAAATTAAATCAAAAAAAAATATTACCAAAAAAGAAATCAATAATTCAGATAATGAAACTACTGTATCTTTACTCAAAATTAAAACTACTAAAAAAACTAAAATTACAGCAGATAATGAACAAGAAACAGAAACAAATACAGATAATACAACAGAAATTTTAGAAAAAACAGAAATTAATTTAGAAACTCTAAATGATACATTTGAAGAAATTCAATTAACAGCTGAACGTAAAAAATCTAAATCAAAAAAAAAAGAAGTATCATCAGATATTATTTCTAAAAAATTAACAAAGAAAGATGATATAATTGTTATAAAAAGTAAAAAACAACAAAAAATACCTGATAAAAAAGAACAAATTGCTAATATAATTATTGAAGATAATATATTTAAAAAAATAGATATTCCTGAAATTGATAACGTTAATAATGATGAAAATCTTGATATTAAAGAATTAGAGTTAGAGTTGCAAGATATTAAAAAACAATTAGAAGTATTGATAAAAAAATCAGAAGATTTAGAAGAAGAAAAAATATTATTAAAAAAAAAATTTGAAGAATTAGAAAAAGAAAAGAATAAAAGTATTAATAAAGCCGAACAATTAATAGGTAAAATAGATAATGAAAATAAAAAAAAAGGAAAATTAAGTCTAGAAGACCAAATGGCTGCATTAAATAATATAAAAAATAAAGCTTTAGAAACTGAAGAAACTAGTGAAAATGAATCAAGTGATGAAAATTTATTACATAATAAATTTAATAAATAAGTATTAATTTTTTACTTTTTCAACTATTAATTTAATACTTCTTTTTTTCATTATACTAAAAGGATCAAATACTTCTATTTTTTTATTCCAATTATCATCATATGTACTTTCATGAAATCTTTTAAATTTATTATTACCTACCATAAATTTTGGAACTTTCTTAGCTTTATACCAAAATACTTTATCGGTGATATTTTTACTATGAATTCTATTATCAATAACCATCACACAATAATTTTCAGTTAAATCACTAAATACCTGTTGAAAAATATCAAATGTTGGAAACATTCCTGCATAATGATCATATAATTTTCTTCTATTAGTTATTGTATCTTCTGCTAATAAAAAAATATAATCAAAATTAGAACGTAATTCTGGAGGTATACCAACTGCATATTGTAATGTTAAAATAAATGAAATTAAACTATGTCTTCCATTATAAAATAATTCTAAAATATTACTATCTTTAGTCCAGCCTTTTGAACTAAGACAATCATCCATAATTAACATTACTGACCCATCTTTTGGTTTAAGTTCTTTTTTTTCTCTTAATTCATTATCACCAATGATTTTTGCTTGTCTATTAAAAAGTCTAGTTAACATGTCAGTAGAAAATTCAGAATATATATAAGATTCAGGAATAAAATCTGAATAAAAATGATTTAATTTTTCAGTCCTACTAATGGCTAAAGCAGTTGCAATATTTCGTTTATGATACATTATTTCTTTAACTAAAAATGATTTACCAGTTGCTCTTTTTGCAATCATACAAATAGTCGCATGTTCGCACATTTTACTTAAATTAAATTTTTTAATTTGTAATTTAGAGGCTCCATAATTTATTTCTTTAAAATTATTTGACATAATAATAGTATTTAGAAAAATATTATTATTATTATTATTATTAATTTTATCTTATAATTAAAATTATAAGATAAATATTATTATGGAAATGGTTTATAATTATAATTATAAGATAAATATTATTATGGAAATGGTGGAGGAAATGAAATAAATTCATCTTTATCAAATATATGTTGTGGTTCAAACATATAATTTTTTTTGAATATTTCATTAG
>Ga0214919_10013130_pt1 | contig 10071 bp, 12 predicted proteins | sample LL1503_MetaG_FD_177994 | JGI IMG/M metagenome (GOLD analysis project Ga0214919, IMG submission 177994) | Freshwater microbial communities from Lake Lanier, Atlanta, Georgia, United States - LL-1503 | ecosystem: Environmental > Aquatic > Freshwater > Lake | place: USA: Georgia | collected... | reverse complement strand
TTGGTTCCATGGTTTAATGAACTTGTGACCGAATTTATTGGCGATACCAACACACTTCTCGAAGCACGCACCGAACAGCAAACTGATTCAGGCGATCACGATCGATTTGCCCACTACGTTCGTAAAGAGAAAATAGTCGAGAGTGCGGTCACTGGCACAGCGGTAATTGCCTTGTGCGGCAAGGTTTGGACTCCCTCACGCGACCCAAAAAAGTTCCCTGTCTGTCCAGAGTGTAAAGAAATCTATGAAACGCTTCCCAAGAATCCGAAGGAACCTGCTGAATAATTGATATCGGAAGTTGATCCCCCAACTTTCTTTGATTAGCAGGAGAAGACATGTCTTCAGATGTTCAAATAAGTGATCCATTAACTGACAAAGTAGATTCAATCGGCAAAAGTTGGCTACTGGTTTTACTACTAGGCGTACTTACCATTGGCGTAGGCGTTTCTTCGCTCAACCATCCGGTAAGCGCGTATCACACAGTCGCAGTTCTCTTCGGAGTCTGGTTACTTGTTTCGGGTGTTGCCTCCATCATTCGTGGTCTTGGCTCGCACTTGGATGGTGGTGCTCGCGTTTTGTTAGTACTCAGCGGAGCTTTGAGTCTTTACTTGGGCTCAATGTTTTTGCATGCATCGATTGTTGAGAAGGTTGCATTGCTTAGCCTTTACATCGGCATCGTATTTTTATTCCGCGGAATTGTTGACTTATTTGCGGGCTTTACTGCTAAAGGCGGGCCGGGCCGTGGTTGGGCAATTTTCATGGGCATTGTCGGAATGAGCGCAGGTTTGTACATGATCAATCATCCGTTTGCTGGCGCAGCTACTTGGATTTCCGTTGTGTCTTGGTTCCTGATCATTCTCGGAATTATGGAACTTGTTGGTGCTTTCCAGATTCGCTCAGCATCCAAGCGCTAAACCTTTTGTAAAAAAACTGAACCATGTGTTGTGCCCCGCAGTCTTTGAGATTGTGGGGCACAACTGTCAGTCGAGATGCCACAATAGTTAAGTGACTGTTGCACCCGCTGAACTTGCAGAATCGCATACAAAGATTGATAACCCTTGGATTACCGTGGTTTGGAACGATCCAATAAACCTTATGTCTTATGTGTCTTACGTCTTTCAGACTTATTTTGGCTACGACAAGACCAAAGCTGAGACTTTAATGCTTCAAGTACATAATGCGGGTCGGGCTGTTGTTAGCGCTGGTGGGCGTGAAGAAATGGAACGGGATGTTTCGGCCATGCATTCCTATGGCTTATGGGCAACAATGGCCAAGGATGGCGATGTTTAATCAGTCCGGCCCAGACGTACTACTTGATTTGGAAGAAATTGAAGTCGAACTTCTGAACAGCCTTATCGGCCAAATTCTTGAACTACTGCATGATCCTGAACAAGAGGAGCATGTTGATCCGCTAGCCCAACTTGTTGGCCTTAATGGACCAACAGTTATTTCTCAAGACCCAGTGTTAGCTCGGTTGTTCCCAGATGCATATCCGGACGATGAAACAAACTCCGCTGATTTTCGTCGCTATACCCAGCCGGACTTACAAAAACAAAAAATTGCTAACGGACATGTTGTACGAGATGACCTTGCGATTTTTCCAGGCCAGCATGCTGTAGATAAAACCCACTTAAATGCCTGGCTACTAACATTGAACGACCTGCGGTTGGCTCTTGGTACGCGCATTGGTCTGGATAATGAGACTGAAGTGCAGTTGGGCGATGAATCCCTAACACCGATCTTTGGTATTTACGACTGGCTCACTGGACTCCAGGGCTCGCTCATAGATGTAATTGCCCAATAAAAATAGCCCCCGAGTTTCCTCGAGGGCTATTTTTATTTAATTATTTAGTGCATGCCTTCTGCAGCAGCGTATGCAGAATCATCTGCAGCGCTCTTTAGACGGGCAATCTTGTAGATGGTTAGACCAAATAGACATTTAGCCAAAACATCCGCAACGGTGTAACCAACCTGGCGGCCAACGAATGCGCTAGCGCCACCTGCTGAGTCACCCATGATGACTGGAAGTAGGTAAGAGATTGGGTAAACGCCCCAAGTAGCGATTAGAAGTAAGCGCAGGCGCTTCACAGTTGCAGAAACTTCTGCTGGCTGTGTTTCTAGTGACTTGGTTAGCTCTACGAACAAGATGTAAAGGATGTATAGGAATGGCAGTGTTGAAAGCGCACCCCACATCATCTTTGGACCGTTGTCAGCAGCAATTTCACCTGGGTAACCCAAGATGATCATTGCTGCAGAAGCTGGAACTAGGCGGCTAACAAGTGACTTGCGCTCGCCAGCTGGAAGGTTCAATACTGCGATTGTTTCCAACAGCAATAGTGGAACAGTTAGTAACCAGTCAACGTAGCGGTATGCCTCGTTGAATGAACTGCCTGCAGTTGCGTGTGCGTCTACGAATGAATCGAAGATTCTCCAGTAGTGGTAAAGCGCAATCAGGGTAACTGTGCCCGAGATTACGATTGCCTGACGGTATTTTGCTAACACTCGTGCCTGGCTGATGTAGAGGTAGATTGTCGTGGCTAGCATGCTTGCAAAGCCGAATGACAAAATGTTGTACACAGCGTTGAACTGGTCAGCACTTAGTGTCGTGACATCAAACATTCCGTTCATATGTCGCTACTCCTTTGTAGTTGTTCGACAGGTTTCCCTGTCTTGTATGCTCCAGAATTGCGTAGGTATGAGCACTCCGCAACACGACACGCGGTAAAGTAATTCACAAACGCACAAATAACATAGAGAAATTACGTGAAATGAGGACCAATAATGCTGCAAATTAGCCAAAAATTGGTTGATTCTATTGTTTCTCATGCCCGTAAAGACCACCCAGACGAAGCTTGTGGTGTTATCGCAGGTCCAGCTGATAGTGATAGTCCGCAACGGTTTATTCCTATGATTAACGCGGCCAGATCTCCAACATTTTATGAGTTTGATTCAACCGATTTGTTAAAGCTCTATCGCGAACTTGATGCGAATAATGAAGATCCTGTTGTTATTTACCACTCACATACGGCCACCGAGGCATTTCCGTCGCGCACCGATGTCAGCTACGCCTCTGAACCATTTGCTCATTACGTTTTAGTGTCTACGCGCGAAACTGGTAATGAAGACGGTCCGTATGAATTTCGGTCGTTCCGCATTGTTGACGGCGAAATAACTGAAGAAGAAGTCGTTATAACTGGCTAAGCCCAGAGTTGTCCATCAAGCGCATCTTCAGCTTGATCTAGAGTTCCTTCATAAGCGCCAGTGGATAAGTACTTCCAGCCGCCATCACAAACAATGAAGGCGATATCGGCTTTTTCACCAGCTTTAATGGCTTTTTGGGCCATACCAAGAGCGGCATGCAAAATTGCGCCTGTTGAAATGCCAGCGAAGATACCTTCTTTTTCTAGAAGAAGGCGAGTGCGCTCTACAGCTTCACGAGGGCCAACCGAATAGCGAGTGGTCAATACTTCTGCGTCGTACAGTTCCGGTACGAAACCTTCATCAAGGTTGCGCAAGCCGTAAACCAGCTCGCCATAGCGTGGTTCAGCAGCGACAATCTGCACATCAGGGCGATGTTCGCGCAAGTAGCGTCCAGTGCCCATAAGTGTGCCTGTGGTGCCGAGCCCAGCAACGAAGTGTGTGATGGTTGGCAGATCGGCCAAAATCTCTGGGCCAGTTCCACGGTAATGCGCATCAGCATTTGCCGGGTTGCCATATTGGTACAGCATTACCCACGAAGGATTTTCTGCAGCAAGCCCCTTGGCTACACGCACCGCTTCATTTGAGCCGCCGGCTGCTGGCGAGGTAAGGACTTTTGCGCCCCACATGTTAAGTAACTGAGTACGCTCAGGGGAGGTGTTCTCAGGCATGACACAAATTAAGTTGTAGCCCTTTAACTTTGCCGCCATGGCCAGCGAAATTCCAGTGTTCCCGCTGGTTGGTTCCAAGATCGTGCAACCAGGCGTAAGTAAGCCATCTCTTTCTGCCGCTTCAATCATGGCTAGGGCAGCACGGTCTTTAATAGAGCCAGTTGGGTTGCGATCTTCGAGTTTCGCCCAAAGCCGCACATCAGCAGAGGGTGACAATGTGGGTAAACCAACTAGTGGGGTATTTCCCACTGACTCAAGTAATGAGTTGTAGCGCATGCTTAGCCACCTGCAACGGCAGGCAAAATTGTGATGTTGTCGCCATCAGCAACAGCAGCTTCAAGACTTCCAAGGAATCGAACATCTTCATCGTTGATGTAAATGTTTATGAATCTGCGCAACTGACCATTTTCGATTAGTCGCTCACCGATTCCAGTGAACTGAGCTTCAAGATCTGCGATTACGGCCGCGAGTGTTGCGCCAGATACCTGAACTGATCGCGCGTTATTTGTGTAGGTACGCAGAATGGTTGGGATGCTGACGTCTACAGACATGATTACTCGCTCAATTTTCTTGGGGACTCTTCTAGCCTAGACGAATTAGGCTCGCTTCACATAACCGAGATTTGTTGAAAAACATTTCCAAATCAACTATTGCAAGAGGTTTGCAGTAGTGCCGATTCGATTCAATGAATTAGGCTATTGCGGTATGGATAACAGGCCAATTGGGGTAATGGACTCGGGCGTGGGCGGTTTAACCGTTGTGCGTGCCATTCTCGACCAGTTACCCAATGAGCCAGTGCTTTACATTGGCGATACTGCCCACAGTCCTTATGGCCCTCGGCCCATTGCTGAGGTCCGTGAGTTGGCACTTGATGTTTTGGACACACTTGTAGAGCGCGATGTTAAGGCTCTTGTTATCGCCTGTAATTCAGCAAGTGCTGCTATGTTGCGAGATGCCCGCGAGCGCTATTCAATTCCGGTCATTGAAGTAATTCAGCCAGCGGCAAGGCGCGCAGTTGGAGCCACTCGCAATAACAAGATTGGCGTTATTGCAACTGCTTCAACAGTTGCTAGTGGCGCGTACTTAGATGCATTTGCAGCTGCCCCACAAATTGAAGTTTTCCAACAATCTTGCCCGCGCTTTGTCGAATTTGTTGAAGCCGGTATTACCAGTGGAGCCGAACTAACAGCTGTGGCACACGAGTATCTCGACGCAGTATTGGCACACGGCGTTGACACCGTGGTTCTTGGTTGCACGCATTACCCACTTTTGACTGGCGTCATTTCAATGATTGTTGGAGATCGAGTCACTCTGGTTTCGAGCGCGGAAGAAACCGCAAAAGATGTCTACCGAACTTTAGTAGAAGGCAACCTCATGCGTGATTCTTCGCTTCCGCCTCCGCAGCACGAATTTTTAGCAACGGGCGCACCATTCACAAGCCTTGCCCGAAGATTCCTTGGTCCCGAAGTTTCTGAGGTAATCCCGCTCTAGATAGCAGTGCAATAGAGTCTGATGTATGACAACACGCTCTGATGGCCGTTCGAATAGTGAACTGCGCAATGTTAAATTCGCCCGCAACTATTTAGATCATGCTGAAGGCAGCGTACTTGTTGAGTTCGGTGCTACTCGGGTGTTGTGTGCAGTTTCGTTCACAGCTGGAGTGCCTCGTTGGAAAGCTGGCAGCAACGAAGGTTGGCTAACCGCTGAATATTCGATGTTGCCGCGCGCAACTCATACACGTAACGATCGCGAGAGTGTTAAAGGCAAGCTTGGCGGCCGCACACATGAAATTTCCCGTTTAATTGGCCGTAGTCTTCGCTCCGTTTTAGATATGACTTCACTCGGTGAAAACACCATCATGATTGACTGTGATGTTATTCAAGCCGATGGTGGTACTCGTACTGCTGCCATTACTGGTGCGTATGTAGCAGTAGCGGATGCAATTGAGTGGGCCCGCACTTCAGGTTTGGTCGCGCCATCTGCAGTTGTATTGCGTGACTCGATTGCCGCGGTTTCTGTGGGCATTGTTGATGGCATGCCAACTCTTGATTTGCACTATGACGACGATGTTCGTGCCGAAACAGATATGAATGTTGTAATGACTGGTGCTGGCAAGTTTGTAGAAGTTCAGGGAACAGCCGAGCGTGAACCATTTGATCGTGGACTGCTAAATGAACTTTTGGATCTAGCAACTACAGGTTGTGCGCACCTGACTAATTTGCAGATTGCCGCGTTGGCGTCAGGTAAATAAACATGTCCACCAAAATTGTGTTGGCCACGCGCAACCTGCACAAGGCACAAGAGCTCGCTCGAATACTTGAAACACTTCATAGCGAAATAGAAGTGCTAACTGTTGCCGATTTTTCCGATGCTCCTGAAGTTGAAGAGACCGAAGCGACTTTCGAAGGTAATGCTTTGCTGAAAGCTCGCGCATTAGTAGCGCACACAGGATTGCCCACGATTGCCGATGACTCTGGACTATGTGTAGACGCGTTAGCCGGCGCACCAGGCGTACTTTCAGCACGATGGTCGGGCGCTACAGAGAATGTCGATGAGGAGAACCTCAACCTGGTTCTAAAACAATTACTGCACACTCCAGATGAGAGCCGTGGAGCACAGTTTGTTTGCGCAGCTGTTCTGGTGCTGCCTGATGGCACCGAAGTTGTTGAACGAGGCGTTGTTGAAGGGTCATTGCTTCGAGAACCTCGCGGCACTGAAGGTTTCGGCTACGATCCAATTTTTGTTCCAACAGGATTTTGCGTGACTACGGCCGAGATGTCGGCACTAGATAAAGATGCCATTAGCCACCGTGGCCAAGCGTTGCGAAAACTAGCAATTTCAATGCAAAACCTTGTTTAAAGATTGACCTAAATTAACTCATAAAAGTTCATTAAATCGTTATCTTCTAGCAGTTGCGACCCTATTCATGCTGGGTAAGACTGATAGCAGTTCCACTCACGTGTGCGCAGGAGGAAAGCAAATGTCGGTACTGGCTAAACATCTAAAAGTTCGAAGTTTTATAATTTTTTCAGTTTTATGTGCTGGCTTCGTCGCTGTACCTTCTGGCGCCCAGGCCGCTGGTGCGACTTGTAATGGCTTGGCAGCGACAATCACCTCATCTGCACGCATTATCAACGGCACAAGTGCAGCTGATGTAATCGTTGTGCAGGGAGCTGGAAAACATTCGGTCAACTCCGGAACGGGCAATGATGTCATCTGTGGTTCAGTGGGTGACGACACTATCAATAGCGGCCCAGGAAACGACACAGTACTTGCTAGCGATGGCAATGATGTTATTTCAAGTATTGATGGCAGCGACATTGTCAACGGCGGTGCTGGCAATGACACAATCTCATCTGGCTCAGGAGATGACACAGTTACTGGTGGCGATGGAAACGATGCGTTAGCGACAGGTGATGGTACAGATTCAATTAACTCTGGTTCCGGAAACGATTCAGTAACTGCTGGAGCCGGCGACGACACAATTACTGCTGGAGCAGGTAACGACTCGGTATCTGCGGGAAATGGAAATGACACGGTTACGGGCGACGCTGGCACTGACTCAATTCAGGGCGACGCTGGTACTGACACTATTTCCGGTGGCGGGAGTAACGACACTATTTCCGGTGGCGATGATCCCGATCGACTCAATGGTGATGCTGGCGCTGATTCGCTTTCGGGTGGCGCAGGTAATGACACACTTCAGGGTGGAAGCGATAAAGATAATTTAAATCCTGGTGCTGGTACAAACTATTGCGCATCTGACTCATCAGACTCAATAGTCGGTTCATGCACTATTGATTCTTCGGGTCCTGGAGTTTCCAACGTAAGCGTGACACCAAACGTGACAGCTGGATCAACTTTAACTTTCATCTGGTCGGTTAATGACAACTCAGCCATTGATAGTAGTTGGGTAAAAATTGGTGGCCCGAGCGGCTGGGTGACTACCTGGTGTGGTTTTGGTCTTGAAGGAACTCGGGTGTCGGGTACTAGCCAAGGTTCCGTTTTTTCCGCAAAATGTGATGTACCACAGAATGCCGTAAACACTGAGTACACGGCTTTCTTTGATGCTACTGATGTATTCGGGCAAATGGCTCAGTCTTCAACTGCAACATTTCGAATCATTGGCGGGGCTGCTGATTCGAGCGCACCAGTTGTAACAAATATTGCAGTGTCCTCTCCAACCCTCTCCTATGGCCAAACTTTAGACATCACATATGACGTAGCAGATGAAACGGGTTTGCAAGGAATCATCGCATGGGTTGCATTGGATGGATATGGTTTCGCTAACAACCAAGGCCGTTCTTACGTTGACTATGCCAATTCTTCTGGTGCATTTGCAGTTGAACGTACAAGTGGCGATGAAAAAGATGGAAAGTACTTGCAGCAAATATCGCTAAACAGTTTTGCGCCGGCTGGCGAGTACACACTGTGGATTTCGGTGATAGACAAACTTGGAAATAAAGTTTTCTATCAGACGAGTACAAAATTTAAAGTGAGCTAATTAGCCAAGAAAAACTGTGGTGCGGGAGAGGGGACTCGAACCCCTACACCCAAAGGCGCTAGATCCTAAGTCTAGTGCGTCTACCAATTCCGCCACTCCCGCACGCAGACTCTATTCTGTCAGATTTCTCAGTGTTCTTCCAACGGGCGGGTGCTATGTGCGATAAGTAGTGCAATCGCACCCATTCCAGCTAGCCCACCAGCGATCGTCATTGGCAAAGATCCATGGCCAGATCCACTAGACCAGAGAACGCCTGCCCAGATGCCAGCAATCAAAATTGCCCCACCAGAAAGGGACTGAAATACGCCCTGAGCACGTCCATGCATGGTTTTTGGCACAGTATGCGAGACCACAGCCTTGCCAATTCCGTCAGTTAACGCTGGGAAAAATCCGTAGAGCGCAACGGCAAAGTACATTGCGGGTGATGGCTTATCGAGTTGGCCAATAGTTATGTAGGTGACGGCAAAAGCGACTAACCCGATTGCATAGACCGTGTAGGCAGAGAGCCGGTCGGCAATAATCCCAGCTGGGTAAGCCGCGAATGTGTAAACCAAGTTGAAGCCGATGTAGGCGAGTACAACATTTGTCATAGAAGTGCCGATTTGAGAGAGCCGCAAAAGCAGCATCGTGTCGGGCAAATTGGTCAAGGCAAAAATTACGAATGGAATTACTGCCAACCAGAAAGGTCGCGGTAGTGGGTCAAGCTTCTCCTTGGCGCCATTCACAATCTCTTTTGATTCTTTAATTCGGATATCTTTGACGAATAATGAAATGACTACCGACAGCACAGCGGGAATTACTGCCCACCACATCACGGCTCGAACGTTGTTGTCTAGAAGAGCCAACCCAATCAGTGCGACGATTGGCCCGATAACTGCACCAAAAGTGTCTGCACTTCGATGAAAGCCAAATGCTCGAGCGTAGTGAGTGGGTTCAACTGACTTGGTAATCAGGGCATCACGCGGTGCAGAGCGAATACCTTTTCCTACTCGGTCGATCATTCGACCAAATAGCACCATTGGCCAGACGATGGCGCTGGCCACAAATAATTTGCCGATGCCAGCAAACGCGTAACCAGTTGTTATTAGTACTTTGCTACCAATGCGATCTGATGCTTTGCCCGCAAAGTATTTTGATGCGCCAGCGGTTACTTCAGCTGCGCCTTCAACAACTCCCAGAACGATTGCCGGCGCTGCTAGAACTCCAGTTAAGAACAGCGGCATGAGTGGATACATCAACTCACTGGCAGCATCTTGTGTCAATGAAACCAAACTGAGAACTATCAAATTACGGGTGATCCATTTTTGTTTGGTTTGCGAAGACAGCATGACCCAAATCCTACGCAACACCTACATTAGTTTCAGTAAATTTAAACGTAGGAGCGTAATTGCTCTATCGTCTTGTCGATCTAGTCAATTGTGAATGGTTTGCCAATTGGTCCAAGTTCAATACCGGCAGCCACGTGGTCTGTTTCTTCTCCTCGGGCAAGTTGTGCTGCGTGCGCCCTCTTGTGCCAACGTTGTTCAATTCGACCGTAGCGCCAGACTGCAATTGCAACCAACCAAACAATCGCGAATGCTGCAACGATGATGTAGCCAGCTTGGTTCAGATTAAATTGGTTCGCATAATCCCAGAATCCACCCGACAGATTCAACTGTCCCGAAATAACCTGTGCAACTTCCATTCCGCCAATGAATA
>Ga0214919_10013129_pt1 | contig 10072 bp, 9 predicted proteins | sample LL1503_MetaG_FD_177994 | JGI IMG/M metagenome (GOLD analysis project Ga0214919, IMG submission 177994) | Freshwater microbial communities from Lake Lanier, Atlanta, Georgia, United States - LL-1503 | ecosystem: Environmental > Aquatic > Freshwater > Lake | place: USA: Georgia | collected 2015-03-15 | reverse complement strand
TTGATGAAATGGATAAGAATGTCTTTGTTCTTCTCAGTGCCGAATATACGGCGGAAAGCGACATCATTTTTTGGGTCAAGAAATTTTGATAAAGCCATATTATTTACGATAATTTATTTAACCAATAGTAGCAGATATATAGCTCTATTATCAAGTTTTTTTAGCAAATTTAGGTTGTTGATTTATATTATTAACACTGATTTATATAATGCAAATTTTCTGTCTTTTATCATCATTATAGGTTGTGTTTCAGTTACTCACTCATCTTACACAGAAAAAAATCTTGATAAAAATATGAGAAAAGATAAATATATTTTATAAACAAAAAAATTAATGAAATGCATACAATTTTAGATATTTATACAGACTATTTAATTTGCTAAAATATTTAATCTTCCATTTATGTAAAGAGGTGATAAAGTGTATACAAATATAAATTAGCTAACAGCCAAAAATTATTGGGATGTAAATTTATTATAAATTACAATAGGTACACCCCAATTAGATTAGAATATTATGGTGCCGATAGAGGGAATCGAACCTCCGACCTACGCGTTACGAATGCGTCGCTCTGCCAACTGAGCTATACCGGCTAAAAATTTTTGCTAATTTAAAGTTCTCGACCAATCTGGATCAGAAGCATCCATAGGAGTCGCAAGCACCCTTTCATTATAGCCTGTTAAATCAATAGAGTAAATACGATTTTTTCCTGCTGATTTTCCTCTTGGAGGCCATCCTTTAGCAAACATAATAATTCTACCATTTGGTGCCCAACATGGTCCTTCGACGAGATACCCACTAGTGATAATTCTCTCGGTATTTTCGCTGCCAAAAGTAATTGGTTTCATGACGCCAATAGTAAAACCATTTTCTCGAGACATTTTTGTAAAAGCTATGTAATCCCCTCTAGGTGACCAGCAAGGAGTCGCATATGATCCCCCACCAAAACTAATACGTTCGACATTCGAACCATCAGAATTCATTATGTATAATTGCCTTGATCCACTCCTATCAGAGTTGAAAACAATTTTTTTACCATCAGGTGAATAGCTAGGGGAAGTATTGATGCCAACACCACTAGTCAAAGGCCTAGTTTTCATTCGCTCCAAATCAATTTCAAAAAGATGAGTTGTACCATTCCGAGCTATGGACATTAAAGCTTTTGTACCATCAGGAGAGAATTTTGGAGCAAAAGACATGCCTGGAAAATTACCGATTAAACGTTCTTTACCAGTTTTAAGATCCCGAAGATAGACATGTGGCTTTTGTTTCCCTGCATAGAGCAAATAAAGCATTTTGTCAGCTTTAGGTGAAAACCTTGGAGTTAAAACTAAATTTTTACCGTCTGTAAGATATTGATGATTAGCCCCATCATAATCCATTAGGGCAATTCTTTTGACTCGTTTTAGATAGGATCCACTTTCTGCAACGTATAATACCCTTGTATCAAAATAGCCAGAATCTCCTGTGATTTTTTCATAAATTTTATCAGCTATTTTATGAGCCACTCGACGCCACAGATGTTCTGGAACTTCAAAAACTTCACCTATAAGATCTTTTTCTAAATTTATATCCCATAAGATAAAACTAACTTTTATTTTACCAGAAGATAATTTGGTAACTGTTCCATTAATCAATAGATTGGCGTTGATCTGCCTCCAAGCGACAAAAAGTGGCTTATGAGAGATGCCAACAGTTTGTTCAATAAAAGACGTATGGGAAATTGGTCGAAAGTTACCAGAATTTTTCAGATCATTGGATACTACACTTACTATGTCCACGGCCATTACATCGTCTTTCCTATCATCAGCATCAAATTTATTAATTGCTATAGGTATTGGCTCTGCATGACCATGTTCTATCGATATAGTTTCTATAGCATAGATATTGAAGGGCAAAATCAATAAGATTATACTACATAAAAATTTACTCACTAATGTAATTCTCGAAGTTTATAGGTTAATTTTTTACAAAAGCTAATAATAGCATAATAGCCTTATCACTACAACTGCAAAGAGTAAAAAATTGTGGCATTGCTAAATCATGCAATAATTTTAATTATTTTTTATTATATCACTTAACAGTTATAATAATATATATTATAGTCCAATTGACATAATTTACATCGTATAATTTTTTTTAAATATTTAAGTTGGTAAACTAATAGATTATATGCAAAAGGCTTTAAGTTTGATAATTGCTGCAGCAATTATTTATTCTATCGTACAAATGAAAATGCAGTCTCCTAAGGAAACTAGCCCAACCACTAAGGCGGAAGAGGCTACTGAAGAGGTGCAAACTGCCCAGAATGTTCAAGATATTTCTAGTGCTGAGCAGGATAATGTACCAGTGAGTGGTAATTTTTTTGAAAAAACTATTAGCAGAGTTTTAATCAATGCCTTAAAAACAGAGGAAGGGCGGTTGTTTTTTGAAAATTTGTTACAACCAATGAATAAACCTATTACTGACGGTCAATATACTATAAAAGTTGATAGAGATTTGATTCAATCAATGTTTAAGATTAATAGTTTTGGTGAAGGGAAAATAGGTCACGCTACTTGCGGTCATATAGTTAGCGTAAAATACCAATTATTGGATATTAATAATAGTCTAATCAGTGAAGATACTAAAACTTTCACCCTTGGTTCTAAAATCATTAATCCTAATATTGATGCGGTGATCGTCGGTCAGATGGTTGGGCAGGCGAGGCAAGCTTTAATTCCTGCAAGCATGGATAATTATAAGCTAGGAGATATAAGCAATAAATCGCCCTATAAGGTCAATATAGTTCTGAATTCAATATTGCCTAATAATTATATTAATGTAGATGAAGTAAAGATTTTTGATGATGAAATAGCTTATAAAACTCCGCTATTATGTGGAGATAAAGTAAAATTTATGGCAAAAATCACTCGATTATCTGATGGTGCGGTACTTTACGATTCAGTAGAAAAGGGGAGACAAATTGATATAAAAATTGGTGATATTAATTATCCATTAATTATTTCATATGCCCTACATGGTAAAGTTCCAGTCGGTACTAGAACAGTTATCGCTAGAGGCAAATCATTTAAAGCTCTTGGTTCTAATGTTAATAAAATGCTTAATCAAGATATAATCCATCCAGACGAATATTTAATGCTGGAATTAACTAATTTTCAAACGGAGTAATTGAGAAAAATAATGCAAGATAATAATTATTGTACTAAAAGAGCGACTGTATCATCACTAGAAGAATTATTATTTGAACCAATCAAAGTGCTAGATCATGGTTTCATCAGAGTGATTGATTATATGGGCGATGATAATGCTATAGTACAAGCAGCTAGAGTATCATATGGTAAAGGTACGAAACAATTAAACCAAGATAAAGGGTTAATTAATTACCTGATGCGTCATAAACATACAACGCCATTTGAAATGTGTGATATTAAATTCCATATTAAATTACCTATTTTTGTGGCTAGGCAATGGATACGTCATAGAACGGCTAGTGTTAATGAATATTCCGCTAGATATTCTATTTTGGGAAATGAATTTTATTTACCAGAAAAACGTAATTTGGCTACTCAATCGCAAATCAATAAACAAGGGAGAAGTGATGAAGAAGTACCACCAGAAATTGCAGACAAAGTCTTGGATATACTAGAAAGAGATGCTAAAATCTGCTACCAGCATTATACTGAAATGATGAATCAAGATGAGCATGGAAATATTATAGATGAAGATTCTATAGGTATTACTAGAGAACTTGCAAGAATGAATCTAACTTTAAATTATTATACCGAGTGGTACTGGAAAGTTAATTTGCATAATTTACTAAATTTTTTGTTACTTAGGAGCGATCCTCATGCTCAATATGAAATCAGAGTATATGCGGAAAAGATGCTAGATATAGTAAAAGCGTGGACGCCATTCACCTTTGATGCTTTTAATGAATATAGGTTAGAAGGTAATAATATTTCTAAAAAAGGTCTTCATGTAATTAAAAAACTAATTAATAATGAAGAGGTCACACAAGAATCTAGTAATATGACCAAAAGAGAATGGGAAGAACTTATGCAGTTGCTGAGTTAGTTTATTATTATGTGCTTGACAAAAATAATAGTTTAACTAGTCTGATATTGTGAAAAATATGACGATAGGGAAATAATATGCAAATATTTAATGATTACAGTTCTATTGGTAAAAGATCATATTATAAACGAGTATTACTTAAAGTTTCTGGTGAAGCTCTAATGGGTGATCAGCAATTTGGTCATGATTCTTCTTCTATCGTGAGAATAGCTGAAGACATCCAAGAAGCAATCAGGCACGAAGTGAAGGTTTGCGTCGTCGTTGGTGCTGGTAATATTTACCGTGGAGCGGAAAATTCTCTGCTAGGCGTGGAAAGAGTGACGGGAGATTATATTGGCATGATGGCTACGGTGATCAACGCTCTTATCCTACAAAATGTTATGGAGAGATTAGGTGTTAATGCTAAAGTTCTTTCTGCGATACCAATATTGGGCGTGTGCGAAACATATAATCATAGTGAAGCAAAAAAATACATGGATAAGAAGCAGGGGCGGGTAGTGATTTTTGCAGCAGGTACTGGTAATCCGCTATGTACTACTGACAGTGCGAGTGTTTTAAGAGCCATTGAAATGAATTGTGATTTATTATTAAAAGGCACTAAAGTAGATGGTGTATATGATTCAGATCCAGAAAAAAATCCAGATGCAAAAAAATATTCTACTATTAGTTACGACCAAATCTTAAAAGCAAATTTACAAATTATGGATATTGCTGCCGTTGCTATGGCAAAAGAACATAAATTGCCAATTAAAGTATTTTCTATTAAACAAAAAGGTGCTTTTGAACAAATATTACGAGGAGAAGGAGAAGCTATATGTACAACAATTCAACAGGAGTAGTATAATATATGGATAAAGCAACAATACGTAAAACTTTGCAAGCAAAAATGGATAATTCGATAAAGGTATTAGAACATGAGCTTAAAGGACTTAGAACTGGTCGTGCTTCTGTTAATTTACTCGATTCTATAATGGTGGAAGCATATGGTAATAAAACACCATTATCGCAAGTTGCTAGCTTATCTACACCAGATGCTAGAACTATTGCTGTACAAGTTTGGGATAAATCCATGTCAAAATCAGTAGAAAAATCTATTGTTGATGCAAATTTAGGATTAAACCCAGTATCGGATGGACAATTAATTAGAATTGCGATTCCACCTTTAACGGAAGAAAGACGGAAAGATCTTGTTAAGGTTGCTCATAAATATGGAGAAAATACCAAAATCTCTTTGCGTAACGTTAGAAGAGATGGTAACGAAGAATTAAAAAAGTTAGAAAAAGATAGTGCTATATCCAAAGATGAACACCATAATTTATCAGAAGAGATTCAAAAAATAACGGATGAATATAGTACCAAAGTTGATCTACATATAAAACAAAAAGAACAAGAAATACTAACTGTTTAATTTATGGTATATAATGATTACAATTGAAGAAGTGAAAAAAATATCGAAACTCACAAAGCTTGATTTTTCTCAAGAGCAAATGCTTAACTTGGCAGGTGAATTAACTGAAATTATGAATATGATTAATATTCTAAATGAACTAGAATGTGCAGAAATTGAACCATTAACTTCTGTTTGTGATAGAAATCAGAGATTGAGGCAAGATGGAGTTTTGTCTAATGATATTTCAGGTGAATTATTTACTAATTTATCTGGTGATAAAGCAGAGCTTGCGAAAGAAATAAAATGTTTTGTTGTTCCAAAAGTAGTAGAATAAAATAATGTCAGAAATAATAAAATATACGATTTCCCAAGCAGTTAAAGCACTAAAGAATAAGGATTTCTCAAGTACCGAGCTAACGATCGCCCATCTTGAACAAATGAATAAGCATCAAGGCTTGAATGCTTATATCACGGAAACTGCGGATATTGCTTTGAAGCGAGCTGGTATTGCTGACCAAAATTATCATAATAATTCGCAAAGATTGCTAGAAGGTATACCTATTGCGGTAAAAGATCTTTTTTGTACTAAAGGCGTTCTTAGCAGTGCTGGTTCAAAAATGCTGAGTAATTTTATACCAAATTATGAATCTACCGTAAGCCAAAAAGTCCAAGATCATGGGGCAGTAATGCTTGGTAAAACTAATATGGATGAGTTTGCAATGGGATCTGCAAATATTACTAGCTATTTTGGTAATGTAATTAGTCCATGGAGGGCTGCTGATTGTCCTGAAATGCCGTTAGTACCTGGTGGCTCTTCTGGTGGTTCTGCCAGTGCAGTGAGTGCTTTTTTGGCAATGGCGGCACTTGGAAGTGATACAGGTGGCTCAGTCCGTCAACCAGCTAGCTTTACTGGACTTGTGGGGTTTAAACCAACATATGGTCGTTGTTCTAGGTTTGGTATGATAGCATTTGCTAGTTCTCTTGATCAAGCTGGAGTCTTTACAAGAACTGTTGAAGATTGCGCATTAATGCTTGAATCAATGATGGGCTTTGATGAAAAAGATTCTACTTCTATAGATTTTGACGTACCACAATTAAGAACAGCATGCAATGCTAGTGTAAAAAACATGAAGATAGGCGTGCCGTTTGACATTATGCAACAAGATGGTATACAACCTGAGATCATTAAAATGTGGCAAGATACTATTGATATTTTAAAAAATGATGGTGCGGAAATTATTGATATATCAATACCGCATTCTAAGTATGCTTTAGCAGCTTATTATGTGATAGCACCAGCTGAAGCTTCCTCTAATTTATCAAGATATGATGGTATTAGATACGGTTTTAGAGCGGAAACTGCAGGAATGTCTATTGATGAAATGTATACTAAAACAAGAAGTGAGGGATTCGGTTCTGAAGTAAAAAGGCGTATCATGATCGGTACTTATGTTCTTTCTTCTAGCTTTATGGATGCTTACTATCTAAAAGCACAAAAAATACGCCGACTAATCTCAGATGATTTCAGAAAAGCTTTTTTGCAAGTGGAAGCAATAATATTGCCATCTACTCCATCTGAGGCTTTTGGAATAAATCAAAAACAGGACAATCCAGTGACCATGTATTTGAATGATTTATTTACTATTCCACCAAGTCTTGCTGGATTACCTTGTTGTTCAGTACCAGCTGGTATGTCCTCCAATAATCTTCCACTTGGTATGCAAGTAATAAGCAAGGAGCTAGATGAATATAATAGTTTGAGGGTGGCAGCTACTATTGAGAGAGGCTCAAAAAATATTAGTTTTAAACCAAAAGGATTTTAACATGACTTATATTGTTGGTAATACAGGTAAATGGGAATACGTAATCGGTGTTGAGGTACACGCTCAAATTTCCTCTAAATCCAAAATGTTTTCACCTAGTTCAACGAATTTTGCGGCTAGCCCTAATTCTCAAGTATCGTTAATTGATGCAGCTATGCCAGGGATGTTACCTGTCTTAAATGAATATTGTGTTCATCAAGCAATAAAAACTGGTCTTGGATTAAAGGCAAAAATTAATCTTAAATCAGTTTTTGATCGTAAAAATTATTTTTATCCTGATTTACCTCAAGGGTATCAAATTTCACAATTCTACCATCCGATTGTCCAAGATGGTCATTTAAATATATCTACTAAGGATGGAAATAAGAACATTCGAATTAATCGAGTACATTTAGAACAAGATGCTGGTAAATCTATTCATGATCAATCGCCATGTTATAGCTTCATTGATTTAAATAGATCTGGTATAGGATTGATGGAAATCGTTACAGAACCAGACTTAAGCTCACCAGAAGAAACGGCAGAATTTGTTCGTAAACTAAGAATGTTGTTGCGCTATATAGGTAGTTGTGATGGTGACATGGAAAAAGGCTCTATGCGTTGTGATGCTAATGTTTCAGTAAGACAATTTGGGGAACCGTTAGGTACAAGATGTGAGATTAAAAATATTAATTCAATCCGCAATATTATGCGTGCGATAGAATTTGAAGCGATTAGACAAGTAAATTTAATAGAAAATGGACAAATAGTAAGACAAGAAACTAGGTTGTTTGATGCTGATAATGGTGAAACTAGAACTATGAGATTAAAGGAAGAATCTCATGATTATAGATATTTTCCTGATCCTGATTTATTGCCAGTAGTAATATCCCAAACGCTAGTAGATCAATTAGCACTGGATTTACCAGAATTACCAGATGAAAAAATCAAGAGATATATTGAATCTTATGGTTTAAATATATATGATGCGGAAGTGCTGGTAGCTGATGATAAAATAGCTCATTATTTTGAAGAAGGGGCTGATTTATGTAATCCAAAAATATTAGCCAATTGGATTATCAGTGAATTATTTGGACAACTTAATAAATATTCTATAGCTTTAAGTGAATGTAAAATTACTCCTAAAATGCTAGCGAAAATGGTAAAAATAATAGAGGATGGAGATATTTCAGGTAAAATAGCTAAAGTAGTGTTTGAAAAAATGTTTGAAACTGGGCGAGAACCAAAGCAAATTATTGAGGAACAAGGCTTAGTCCAAGTCTCTGATATTAATATATTATCATCAATAATTGATGATTTGTTAGTAAATAATCCTGATTCAGTTATTGCCTATAAAGCTGGAAAAGATAAATTATTTGGCTTTTTTGTTGGAGAAGTGATGAAAAAAACTCAAGGAAAAGCCAATCCTAATTTGGTAACTTGTTTATTAAAGGAAAAATTACAATAGAAATTTTACAAAAAACTATTAAAATTTTGGGGATTGAATCTAGTTGTGATGATACTGGGGTTGCGGTAGTTAATTCAAATAAAGAAATTTTATCTAATATTGTTGTCTCCCAAAATTTGGAACATGAAATTTTTCAAGGTGTAGTGCCTGAAATTGCAGCTAGAGCCCACTTGAAGAATTTACAAAAAGCTGTTAAAGATGTTTTGAATGAAAGTAATTTAAAATTATCAGAGCTAGACGGAATTGCTGCAACATCTGGACCTGGTTTGATAGGCGGAATATTAGTTGGTTCAATGTTTGGTCGTGCAATCGCCAGCGTTTTAAAAAAGCCTTTCATTGCTGTTAATCATTTAGAAGGTCATGCTTTAACTGCAAGATTAACAAATGATGCCCAATATCCTTACTTACTATTATTAATTTCTGGCGGTCATTGCCAATTCGTCGCCGTACAAGCACTTGGTAAATACAAAATTTTGGGGCAAACTATTGATGATTCGGTTGGCGAAGCATTTGATAAAGTGGCTAAAATGCTTGGTTTGCCCTTTCCTGGTGGAGTAGAAATAGAGAAAAGGGCTTTATTGGGTAACCCACACAAATATATTTTGCCAAAACCTATTATTCAGCAACCAAATTGTAATATGTCTTTTTCAGGGTTAAAAACTGCTGTAAAAACGTTGATTACCAAATTAGCACCTATCGATGAGCAAAAAATTAATGATATATCCGCTAGTTTTCAGTATGTGGTTGGAGAAATTTTATCATTAAAAATGCAAACTAGCATTAAGATGTATGAGGTATTTATGAATGAGTCTAAATTGCCACATAAAACTTTTGTAATCGCTGGAGGAGTCGCGGCTAATTCTCACCTAAGGATAGTATTGCAACTACAAGCAATAAAGCATGGTTATAGTCTGTTAGTTCCGCCAGCAAATTTATGTACTGACAATGCTGCTATGATTGCTTTTGTTGGACTGGAACGTTTGAAAAATAATCTTACCAATTCTTTAGATTTCTGCCCCAAAGCTAGGTGGAGTTTGGAAGATTTATAAAAAAATTTCATTTCAATAAATATCAGAATAATTGCTTAGTTCTATATAATTATAATCTTTTTATCCAAAATATTTGACTACCTCAATTAAATTATGTTTTAATAATAAATATGGGCGTAGTTAATTATAGACTATAGTCAAATACATTAAGATAATGATAGTACATAATTCACTGCTTCAAAGAAATATGTAAAATCCATAGCAATTTTCTTATCTGATGTTTAATTTTAAACCAATGATGCTCTATAGGATTTAGGTCTGGAGAATAAGTTGGTAGAAATAAAAC
>Ga0214919_10013128_pt1 | contig 10073 bp, 12 predicted proteins | sample LL1503_MetaG_FD_177994 | JGI IMG/M metagenome (GOLD analysis project Ga0214919, IMG submission 177994) | Freshwater microbial communities from Lake Lanier, Atlanta, Georgia, United States - LL-1503 | ecosystem: Environmental > Aquatic > Freshwater > Lake | place: USA: Georgia | collected... | reverse complement strand
GGTGTTGCGGTAATCCCCCCGGTTTTTAGTAGGTTTCAAAAGTAGAATTTTCTCGGCAAGATGAACGAGGAGATTCGTGATGAAGACTAGCAGATTTACTGAGACACAAATATTGTGCATTTTGAAGCAAGCCGCGGGCGGGATATCGGTTCCTGAGCTGTGCCGTCAACATGGCATGAGTGACGCTTCTTTTTATAAATGGCGAGCCAAATATGGTGGCATGGATGCGTCTATGATCTCAGAAAAGAAGGCGCTTGAGGACGAAAACCGTCGCCTGAAGCGAATGTTTGCTGATTTGGCGATGCAAAATGAATTGCTCAAGGAAGCTCTTGGAAAAAAGTAGATCGGCCATCTCAGCGCAAAGAGATGGCCGAGAAAGCGATCAAATCCAGAGGTATCAGCATTGCTTTAGCCTGTAGGACCTTTGGTTTGAGCGAAACCTGCTTCCGGTATAAGCCAAAACTCAAACCAGAAAACGAGCGGATCGAGGATTTGCTGATTGGTTTGACGAATGCCCATAAAACCTGGGGTTTTGGGTTGTGTTTTCTACATCTACGCAATGTCAAAGGGTATGGATGGAACCACAAGCGAATCTATCGCATTTATCGGGATCTGGAGCTTAATTTACGGATCAAGCCGCGTAAACGGCTGGTTCGGGAGAAGCCGGAAACACTGGCTGTTCCTGATGCGCCCAATAAAACCTGGTCCATGGATTTTATGTCGGATCGATTGGGTGATGGGCGTTCGTTCCGTCTTTTGAACATATTGGATGATTTTAACAGAGAGGGCTTGGCAATTGACGTTGACTTCTCGCTTCCTGCTGAACGTGTCATCCGGCGGCTCAACCAGATCATCGAATGGCGAGGCAAGCCTGACAGCATTCGGGTTGATAATGGTCCGGAATATGTCAGCTGGAAGCTTTTGGACTGGGCGCGGAAGCACGGGATCGAAATCCAATATATACAACCCGGAAAACCGCAACAAAATGCCTATATAGAACGCTACAACCGAACGATCCGCCATGAATGGCTTGACCAAAATATCATCGAAACCATTGAGGAGGCACAGTATCAAGCAACAAAATGGCTCTGGACATATAACAATGAACGCCCCAACATGGGTATCGGCGGCATAACACCCGCTCAGAAATTAAAATTGGCCGCATAAGTTCTACTGCAAAACCCCTTTAAAAAAGGGGGGATTACCGTTGGATCGGTGCTAATCTGACAAATCTTTCAGTGTTGTGAGAGGATATTACAGTGCAGATTCGTGATATCAAGGTCTACTCCATTCCGGTAGATTTCCGGACTTGGATTCTTGTAAAGGTAGAGACCTCAGAACCAGGACTTTTTGGATGGGGCGAGGCTACGGTCGAATGGAAGTCACGTTCAGTCGGTGCCGCCTTGCAAGAATTAAAAGACCTGTGCGTGGGGGAGGATCCCCTTCGCATAAGTCACCTCGTGCGCAAGATGATAAAGCGCCACTATTGGGATCCAGGGGTCATTGGCATGTCCGCCATCAGCGGAATCGAAATGGCTTGCTGGGATATCTTTGGGAAGTCAGTCGGCCGGCCTGTGGTCGATCTTCTAGGCGGCGCTGTACGCGATCGTGTTCCTGTCTACACGCACCTGGGTTTTGGTAGTTCGCAGCATGTCTACGAAAAATCTATGACCACGGAAGCAATGGAGTCACTAGAAAAAATCATCGAGCGTGGCTACCATGCTGTTAAAGTAGTGAACGTTCCTTTTCATAATCAGTATGTGTTCGCGGCGAAACGCACGGCCTATTTTGGCATGATGGATGAAATTCTCGATGCATGTCATGGTCGGATTGATGTCGCACTCGACGCTCATGGCAGATGTGGCTCGGTTGGCTCTGCAGAAACTCTTCTGTCTTTTTTTTCCGGACGTAATCTGCTGTTTTTGGAAGAGATCCTTCGGCCTGGTCCGGCTGCAACGTTGGCCAACCTTGCTAGGAAATTTGATGTTCGATTGGCAACTGGAGAGCGTTTGGTAGAACTGCGTGATTTCGTGGACCTAGCATGCGAACGGGCGGTCGCGGTGTTTCAACCCGACATTGCACATTGCGGTGGGCTTCTTGCTGCAACTCGTGTTGCAACCATCGCTGCTGGGTTCAACATTTCGGTCGCGCCACACAACCCGCTTGGTGTAGTGGCCAGCAGCGCCGGTTTACACTTTGCGCTGGCGACTGAGAATTTTCTAGTTCAGGAAGAAATGAGTGCGCATTTTAGCGCTGCAAGCGATTTTATCGAAACATCTATCCAATTTGACTCCGGCTACTGGACGATGAAGCCATGTGTCGGTCTGGGAGTAACGGTCGATGAGGTATTCGTTGCGCGCTTGCAGGGACGCAACGAACCATTACTCACAAGTTCGGCGGTTGATCCGGACGGTTCCTTAGTTGACTGGTAGACGGAGTACATCATGCAAATATCACAGGTCCATGCTCATTTGCATTCGGGCGAATATTCAGATTTGATTTTTGTTGAGATCAAAACTTCAGATCCTGCTGTTTCTGGGTGGGGAGAGTGTACATTACCTGGAAAGCCTTACGCAGTTGCGGGTGCGGTCCGCGATGCAGCGAGGCTCATTATGGGTATGCCCGTTAATTCTATTCGCAGAATATGGGAGACTGCTTATCGTCACAGTTATTGGCGTGGAGGAGCGGTTGAGACATCTGCCCTGTCGGGAATCGACATCGCTCTTTGGGATATCATGGGAAAGATTTTACATAAGCCGGTCTACGAACTTCTGGGAGGTGCAGTTCGAGACAGCATCAAGGCTTACGCGAACTGTGGTCTGTCTACGGACCCTGAGGAGTTGGCCCGACGCGCAAAGAAAGCGATCGACGCCGGCTTTCAGATCGTAAAGTTCTACCCCTTGCCACCCATTTTAGCTCTCCCGCCAACATCTCTGATTTCCAATGTATATGACTGCTGCGCCGCGGTTAGAGAGGTCATAGGGCCATCTCGCGACTTCGCTATCGATCTGCATGGACGAACGCTTCCGCACACGGTGATTGCCATTGAGCATGCCTTACGGGATCTACGTCCGCTGTGGATTGAAGAACCTGTGCCAAGCGAAGATATTGAAGCACTAGCTAGGATCAGGGGGCATTTTCAGACCCCAATTGCGCTAGGCGAGCGCCTTTTCACTCGATGGCAGTTCAAACAGGTTCTAGACCGGGGCCTAGTAGATATCATCCAGCCGGACGTCGGCAATGTAGGCGGCCTTTCAGAGATGAGGGTTCTTGCCGAGATGGCGGAGGCTTACCACGTAGCCTTCGGACCTCACAGCCCAAATGGGCTGCTACATACATGTGCATCACTGCATTGCGCTGCCATTGCTCAGACCTTTGCTGCGCTGGAATTCAGGCCTAGTGATATTACCAACGAGATATTTGATGGACTATTCCCATTGATGGGTAAGGATGGCACCTTTAAATTGCCGTCGTCTTCTGGTGTTGGCCTCAGCGTGAAGCAGGACAAACTTTTATTTGAAGATGCTCGCGTGCCGCGTCTGTCAGAGCAGGGGATTGACGGTACGCCGCTTGATTGGTAGCGCATGGTTGCTGGCTTTATTCTATTTATATAGAGCTTTTTTAATGGTTCCGAAGCAATTCAATCCGTCAATGCACTCAAATTACTAATGGACCACCCAGTTGGGACTGGTCACTCTTGACATAGACGTAATTATCCATAAGTTGGTCCAACCACCGGATCAACTTATGGTTTTTTTATGGCTCCTCAAGTCGTACCATTCCATGTGAAACTTTCGGCGCCATCTGCGGTTGACGGCATCGTGGACAGCTTCCGCACGATGATCGAAACAGGCCAATTGAAGGTGGGCGACGATCTGCCGGCCGAGCGCGATCTGGCCGAACAGCTCGGTGTCGGACGCAACACGGTGCGCGAGGCGAGACGTATATTCTGCGAGCACCGTGGAAAATCATTGAGATGAATGCAGGATTGGCCAGTACGTGAATGTACTTATGTTTCTAATCATAAATTGAGGAGTTAGTAATGACTTATTCAGATTCGAGAATTGCTACCACGCGACGCTCCATTCTTGGGAAAGCCGCGTTCGGTATTACCGCCGCTACGACCGGCATGCTTGGCGCGACGGCGATACTCGCGCAGCAACCCCGCGTGATCCGCATGGGCTATGTCATGGGAGCCGGGGGCTCTTCGGACAAGGCGGCCAACGAATTTGCTAAGATCGTCGCCGACCGCTCCAAAGGTGCATTGGCGGTACAGAACTTCCCGGGTGGACAACTCGGCAGCGAGCGCGACATGGTTGAGTCGGTCCAACTTGGCTCCATCCAAGTCGGCTTCTTCGGCAGCTACCTCGCCGGAAATATTGTGCCGGAATGGGGACAAGTTCTCGACATCCCCTACCTGATACGCAGCCAGGAGCATTTCAGGAAGATTGTCGACAGCCCGCTCGTTGCGCCCATGTATGACGCCTTGATGCAGCGCAAAGGATTGCGTCACGTCGGCTGGTGCAACCGTGGCCCACGCTATCTCACCACGAACTTCGCAGTATCGACGCCCGCTGACGTCAAAGGTCTCAAGCTGCGCGTCCCCGAAGTCGAGACCTATGTCGCGGCGTGGCGCGCCCTGGGAGCCACCGTGACGCCGATGGCGTTGCCTGAGGTTTTCCTCTCCCTCAAGCAGGGCGTCATCGACGGTCAGGAGAACCCGCTCGAACTGATCTTCACGAACTCGTTCTTCGAGGCGCAGAAATTCGTCAACCTGACCGCCCACATCCGTGGGGGATATCAGGTAGCGATCAGCGAGCGTTGGTTCGCTGGTTTGCCCGCCGATCAGAAGGCGATCGTTATGGAGAGCCTCGTCGAGATGTGCCGTCTTGAGGACAAGTATCAAGCCGAGGACGAGAGCGTGCTGGAGCAGAAGCTCAAAGGCGGCGGCATGACTTTCAACCCCGTCGATATAGAGAAGTTCCAGGCCGCGCTTGCCGATTTGCCAAAGCAGTTCGAGAAGAAGTGGATGCCCGGCTTCTATGACGCCGTACGTAATGCCTGACATCGCAGTATCGCCGCTTCCGCCCTGTAATGCCCGGCGGGGGCGGCGTCCTCAAAGGGATCCTCGATGCGAAATATTCTGCAACTCCTTGATCGAGCCTTGTTCGGCGCAATCGCTCTACTGCTGATCGTGATGGTCGTGGATGTGAGTTGGCAAGTATTTGCGCGCTACATCCTGGGCGATCCGCCCGCCTGGACGGAAGAAGTCGCGAGATACATCTTCACCTGGCAGATTTTCCTTGGTGCGGCGCTTGCCTTCGGTCGCGGCTCGCACATCGTCGTGGACGCACTGATGGCCATGCTTAGCCCGAAGGCCAGCCGCGTCGTCGCCGCTCTATCATACCTTGCGTCGATGGCGCTGATGATCCCGCTAGTAAAGTTCGGTTTCGCGATGGCCGAACTCACCTCGAACACCTGGGCGGCCGCCTCAGGCGTCAATATCGGCGCCGTCTATGCGGCGCTCCCGGTCGGGGCCGCGATCGGTTTGTTCTATCTTGTCCTGAACCTCGTCCATGTGGTTCGCGGCGGCAACCCGGTGCGGGCCGAGGCCTCCACGATGGTCGATTGAGGGGAAATCAATGCTCGGACTCATGACGGTCGTCTTTATCTTCCTGCTCGCTATCGGCGCCCCCGTCGCCGTCGCGATGGGCCTCACCGGCGCTATCGCCGTGGCGATGCTCGGCGACTTGCCGCTTGAGGTCATCGCGCAACGTTTCGTAACGGGGGTGGATTCATTCCCGCTACTCGCGGTTCCTTTCTTCATCTTAGCCGGTGCATTGATGAATACCGGCGGCACTACGCAGCGCCTCGTCGGTTTTGCTAATGTCCTTGTCGGCCGTTTCACTGGCGGTATGGGGCATGTGACGGTGGTGAGCAACATGATCATGGCCGGCATGTCCGGATCGGCAGCTGCCGATGCGGCGGGCACGGGCTCCGTGCTGATCCCGGCGATGGTGCGCTCCGGCTATAGCCGGGCGTTTGCCGCAGCGCTCACCGCCGCCTCCTCCACGATTGGACCGATCATTCCGCCAAGCATACCCTTTGTCGTCTTCGGCGTGCTCGCAAGCGTCTCGATCGGCAGGCTATTCCTTGGTGGCGCCATACCCGGCGTGCTGATGGGCATTTATCTGATGGCCGCAGTCTACTTCATCTCCAAGCGGCGCGGCTATGCGCGCGGTGAAAAACCATCGGCCCGTCAGGTCTGGGCGGCATTCCTCGAGGCCATTCCCGCCCTTATATTGCCTGTGATCATCATCTGGGGCATCGTCGGCGGCGTGGTCACACCGACTGAGGCTGCGGTACTCGCCGTAATGTATTCGCTGTTTCTCGGCGTCGTCGTCTATCGCGAACTGACGTGGAAATCGCTCTGGGACATCTTCGGCGAGGCTGCGCTGACCACGGCCAGCGTGATGTTCATTGTCGCCGCCTCGTCGCTACTCGCCTGGGTGTTGACGCGCGAGCAGGCGGGACCGGCGCTGGTCCATCTCGTGACATCGGTGTCGACAGATCCTTTCGTCGTGCTGCTTGTGCTCAACGTATTGCTTCTGATTCTCGGTTGCTTTCTTGAAACCCTATCGCTGATGATTCTGCTGGTGCCGGTGTTGATGCCGCTGATCAGGACGCTGGGCATCGATCCCGTCCATTTTGGCGTAATGTTCACACTCAACCTGATGATTGGCCTGATCACGCCTCCGGTCGGTATGTCCATGTTCATCGCCTGCCGGATCGCGAACATCCAGATCTGGGAATTCGCGCGCGAGGTCTGGCCATTCGTGATAGCTCTGATCGGCGTCCTGCTTGTGGTCACGTATTTCCCGAGCGTTGTCCTGTTCCTCCCCAATCTAGTGATGGGTAATTGAACCAACGCTTTGTCGGCGCAGAGCTGTTTTGGAACGTCACGAATGATTTCAGAAATATTTCCGGATAGAAAATTCAACCGCTTGAGCAAGGAGTATCTCGGTCACATGGGCTTGCACGCCTGACGTCGCTAGAGAATTCTCGAGTGTTTTCAGTGGTATTTAACAGTAGAGATAGATGAACAAATTGCATTTTCATCGGCTGGGCGGCCTGCCCTGATCAAGGATGCAGGCAGCATGCTTGGATTTGCGATGGGCAAATGCATGATCATCTCGGGTGCAAAGGTGATACTGGTTGGCCGACGATGGGATGTATTGGTAACGCCCTCCGCCGAAATCGGGAGCGCCTTAAACCCTGAAGTCTTTGACGTCACCGAGGTCGGCAATATCCCTGCCTTAATTACGCGTATTCAACAGGAGTATGGCGGGATCGACATCTTGATCAACAACGACGGAATCCACTGCAAAAAGCCTGTTGAGAAAGCCATGAACGATGACTTCAAAGAGGTCCACTGGGGACCCACCTTGTATCGTCATTCGCGCTTTCCAAGGCAGTGGTTCCCAGGATGAAACACCGGGTAAGAGTTTCAATCCTTTTAATGGCGTCGATGGCGGCCTTTCTTGGCATGCGCAGCTTTGTTGCCGCAAGCTTCACAAAACGCGGGGCGATGTCAGGCGAGATATGTTCGACTATATTGAGAGGTTCTATAATCTAAAACTAAAAGATGCAAGAATACGGCATGTTGTCGCCCATCGACTACGAGCGTCAACAAAAATTGAGTTTCGAGTGTGTCTAGAACACTCGGGGCTATTCAATGTAGTAACAGAGCAACCGGTTTACGCTTCTGGTGCCAGGGAAGCTTCGCGAACCATCGGATATCCGGTCATGATCAAGGCTGCTTTCGGGGATTGATCACTCTTGACACCGACGCAATTATCCATAAATTGGTCCAACCAACGGACCAACTTATGGATTTTTCATGGCTATTCAAGTCGCACCATTCCATCTGAAACTTTCGGCGCCATCTGCGGTTGACGGCATCGTGGACAGCTTCCGCACGATGATCGAAACAGGCCAATTGAAGGTGGGCGACGATCTGCCGGCCGAGCGCGATCTGGCCGAACAGCTCGGTGTCGGACGCAACACGGTGCGCGAGGCGATCCGCAGGCTGGAGGCCTATGGTATTGTTGAGACAAAGAACAAGCGCGGAGCGCGTGTCGTCAACAAATCTGTTGAGGCGATGATTAACATCCTGTCGTTCAAGTTTGAGAACGATTTCGCTACCTTCCATGACGTCCAGCATTTCCGCAAGATTGTTGAAGCCGGCCTCGCAGACGACGTGGTGGCCAATGCTCGTCCTGCCGACATCGCCGCCTTCCGCAAACTTAATGGCCGGCTTTCCACTGCTAAGAATGCCGAGGCGATGAGCGAACTTGACCTACTATTTCATCAAGAGTTTGTTCGGATGTCGCGCAATCAGACTGCCGCAAAAATGTATGACGTTCTTTCCGGGACAATGCTTCAGATCATGTTGCTCGGCAAGTCGCGGGATGGTGGCGAGCGGGCAATGGTTGATCACGAAAGGATTGTAGCAGCGCTGGAAGCGGGCGATACCGAGGCCTTACGGCAGCGAATCTCAGACCATTTAGCTATTGGTGCGCAATATCTCCATCTTCAAGCACGAGAAGGACGCATTGGTGAGGCACGGACTGTTCCTGCAGGCACTTCGACTGGTGCTACAAGGATGAAGTCATGAATATCGGATTGGGGCTTTACCGGGAGCAGCTGACCCCCGAAAATCTGCGCTTCGCCAAACAGGCCGGCGCTACCCATATCATCGCGCATCTGACCAACTATTTCAGGGGTGCCAGTCCGACATTATCGGCAGGCGACGATATACGCGGCTGGGGCGACTGCTCGGCCGACAAGATATGGACCCGTGACGAATTGCAGGGCCTTGTTGGCCTCGTTCGCGCGCACGAGCTTGAAATTGCCGGACTTGAGAACTTTTCACCACGGTTCTGGTTTGACATCCTGCTCGACGGGCCCGAAAAAGCCGCGCAGATTGAAGGTCTGAAACGCCTGGTGCGCGATGCGGGCGCAGTCGGCATCCCCTGCATTGGATATAATTTCTCGATCGCCGGTGTTTGGGGCTGGCAGCGCGGTCCTTTCGCCCGTGGCGGCGCCATGTCCGTGGGTTTCGACGCCAACCTCATTGATGCCGATGTGCCGATTCCCGATGGCGTCGTCTGGAATATGCGGTATCGGCCTGGGCGAGAGGGTGTGCCTGCCGTTAAAGTCTCTAACGAGGAGCTCTGGAGCAGGCTGGAAGAGTTTCTTCGCGCCATTGTTCCGGTCGCGGAGGAGGCGGGCGTCGTCCTTGCCGCTCATCCCGACGACCCGCCAGCCGATTCTCTTCGAGGAACCGCTCGCCTAGTTAACGAACCCGAAAAGTACAATCGCCTTCTTTCCGTCGTGGACAGCCCGAGCAATGCAATCGAGCTATGCCTTGGTTCTATGCAGGAGATGCGGACAGGCAATATCTACGATAGTGTACGCATTTTTGCGCGACGTCAGCGCATTGGGTACATCCATTTCCGGAATGTGCGCGGCAAGGTGCCGCTCTATCATGAGGTATTCATCGACGAAGGCGATATCGACATGGCTGAGATCATCCGCATCCTGCGCGATGAGAATTACCAGGGTGTGCTCATTCCCGACCACACGCCTGAACTCGAATGCGCTGCGCCCTGGTATGCCGGCAAGGCCTACGCGCTGGGGTATATGCGCGCCCTCATCAATAACGCCGAGGCGTTGGGTCCCGCGCGCGCCGCATCCAACATCGCAAAGGAAGTATCATGACCACACACGCAGAACGGTTCTCACTGGCAGGCCAGGCCGCCCTCATTATCGGCGGTACCAGTGGCATTGGTCTCGAAATTGCAGTTGGCCTGCATCAGGCCGGTGCCCGAATCGCGGTCGCCGGTCGATCGTCTGAGAAGCTCGCCGCCGCTGTGCAACGGCTCAAAGACGCGGGCGCGTCGCCTGAGGCATTTCAGGCCGATGTTGCCGATCCGGTGGCGCTGGAACACTTGGTAATAGAAGCAACCAAAGCGTTCGGCGCGATCGACATTCTTGTTAATTCGCAGGGC
>Ga0214919_10013127_pt1 | contig 10073 bp, 22 predicted proteins | sample LL1503_MetaG_FD_177994 | JGI IMG/M metagenome (GOLD analysis project Ga0214919, IMG submission 177994) | Freshwater microbial communities from Lake Lanier, Atlanta, Georgia, United States - LL-1503 | ecosystem: Environmental > Aquatic > Freshwater > Lake | place: USA: Georgia | collected... | reverse complement strand
TTCACTTTCACCCCGTGGCTTTCACCATTATTAGAATCAGAATACAAATATACAAAACTATTGTATACCGTCCAAATATTTTTTTATAGTTCTGCGAATTTTTTTTTCTCCCAATGATATCCAATCATTTTCAACCAAATTGTAAATGACACCTACCAAGTATTTTTTGTTGTTTTTGACAAGTCTTGATTTGTCATCAACCTGAATAAACAATACAGGTTCTACCATCCAATCATACTTAATCTCGGTAACGGGGAAATGTCTTTTAAGATGATTTAAAAGTTCATCTGACGTGTCACCAGAATATTTGGACATCAATTCCTTTTTTTCTTCTTCTGTGAGTCTCATATTCATAAATATAGTAGTATTTATCATCAAAATCTAACTAATGGCAAAAGCAAAAGGTAGCTCAAGAACAGAATCAAGAAAGGTAACTTTCGGTAAAAGAAAAACAGGGTCAGCTAAAAAGTCTTACAATAAGCACACTCCAAAACCGAAGGAATATAGAGGTCAAGGGCGATAACCTTCAAAATATAAATTATTTTGCTATATTTTTATCATGTCAGATAAGAAAAAAAGACTCTATCGCCTGATTGAAAATTATATCAATGAATATCAAGGTGAGGCCGTTCAGGAAATGTATGGTAAAGGGACTTACATCAAAATTCATAACATAAATTTTTCAATTACTGAGAAAACAATTCTGATGGAAGCGATTATTGTTCTTGGTGATGTGATTACAGAAGAATTCATGGACAGAAAACTTGCTGATATCTTAATTCAAGACGCCCTTTTGTATTTTTATCCTGAATGCTCAGTTAAAACTTATGTAAGGTTTGATGTTTAATCAAAATATTTCTTTATCTTTGTAAAAATTACAGATATGAAAAAATATTTTCTATTATTTTTCTCATTAACTATTTTTTCTGTTTAAGGATGCCATCAATTCGCTATTTTCTTTTTGTAGGTATTCTACTTTAACCGCTAAAGCAGCAACTTGTTCTGTAAGTTTTAAAATTGTTGCTCTCATTTCATCTTTCTCTTTAGATGAATTTTCTAATAATATCTCTAATTTCGCTATTCTATCTTTGCAATCATGACGGATAAATTCTTCATCCCTTTCTTTTCTCATTGCTCTTTTTTCATAAAATCTCCACGCACTTGCGGAACCTAAAACTGTGACAACGGTGATTAACACCGTCCAAACCGATTCTTGCTGCATTTTTTGTTTTTTTTAGATAAATATTACTTTTTCAGAATAAAGTTTGTCTTTTGGTCAGGAAGCCAATAATTATTATTCTTTCAGAATAATAATAAGAATTATAAAATACTATAAAATAAAAAAAACTAGAAATACTAGTACTAGGGAATTTACACAAAATCAACAACACACTCAAAACCTAACAGACCCTCTAATAGTTGTTCAACTTTGTACGATGGATGGTCAGAAACAAAATGATGATAGTCGGGTTTGTTTTCGGGGTTCCGTTTATCTTTGAGGTTGAGAAAAATAGAGTGGGAATCGGGAACCCATTCACTTGTCTTGTCATCAAACTTTTGCGTAGGAAGAACCACAATATCCACAATTGATATATCCCCTCCGAAGGAGGTGTCCAACGAAGACTCCACAAGTCTTTTTATTCTCCCAATTTTGTCCATGTCATATCAGAATTTAAAACTACGGAATATAGGTGTTTTTTATTCCATTCATTTGGTGCAATCAAAGACAAGGTCTTACCTCCCTCAGAATCCTCATATAAGTGATATACTTCCCCTATAATTGGTTCAAATTTATAGTTTGACTCATAGACCTCTTGATTAACAATCATTGAATTTTGGAGGGTTTCTACCTCTTTAACCAACTCTGAATATCTTCTCTTCATTACACGGTCCACTTTGTTTAGACCATGTTTTTTAAAGGCTGTCAAATCCTGTGGTTCAATCTTTGGTGCTCCCACATGGGCAGGATATTCCATCTTCATTGGTTGAAGATTGACTTTGTCTATATGTGATTGAGTTGACATAAATAAAAAAGTCCCGATGTGGGACTTTAAATATAATTAATGAATTTGATAATTCAAATTAATGACCTCTCACAATATCAAGAGCGTGTTTCATAAATTCTTTTGCTCTTGGTGAATGATGGCTCATTCCGTACACTTTTTCAATATCTTTAACCAATTCCTCACCATGTTCATTTTCTTTGTAAAGTTCTATGATTTTATCCATAGCACTTCCACATTCTTTCTTTGTTTCATCAAAATAGTTGTATGGTTTGAAGGATTTTAACATGTTAGTTATCCCATATGCTAAGTGCTCACCACCATCAGAAATTTTCGGGTGTAATCTTGAAGTTTTTAATAACTCCAATCTGTCAACCATTCCGTTAATACCATTTTTTCTAAGTTTCACACCGTCAATGTAGTCTTCAGATTCATCATTACCCATGATTTCCTCCAAAGTCTTAACATTTCCTCCATGGCAAAACTTTTTATCTTCTTTTGGTTCAGATTGTTCAATTAAATACATTTTTTGTATTTCTTTTCTCTCTGATTCCGTTAATTCAAATTTTTTTCCCATACCAATAAATATAGTGAAAGTTTAAATTGTCTTTTTCTACAAAATATCATGCAAAAATGAAATTTTTTGATTTTTTGTCAAAGTTTCTTTGGTAAAAGAGAATGGGTTGTAAGGGATTAGGGCGAAAACTTTTTTATAGAAAAAATAAACTCTTTTTGCCGCATCAAAATCATACATTTCATCAAAACTTATGATTTTTTTGGTTTTGAGTGAATTATTTTCCAATAGAAAATCAATTTTTTCTTTATTCCACAGAGAAGTTGAATTTATTAAGTCCAATTTTTGTAAGTCTTCGCTCAAAAACTCCATTCTGACAAAAAAATCGGGTTTTTGGTGTTCCAAGGTCCATTTTGAGAAAAAATCATAGTTAATGTTATCCACGGAAAAATCATGATTGATTTTCACAGCTAATTTGTTTGGTTCAAAAACCCCTAAAACCCATTCATTAAATCTATTTCTTACATTTTGATAAGAATTTTTATCTATCAAAATATTCTCATAGGTTGTCATTAAAAAAATGGAAAAAATCCTATCATATGGGTTTCTTACATTACAAATAATTTTATAGTCCGAATATTTTTCAGGTATTTGATTGAAATGACTTGTATATCTTTCTTTCAAACTTAATTCATCTCCAATTTTCGGGTCAAAAACCAAAAAATCAAAATCCCAAAAAATTTGTCTTGTAATTTTTGTACCGGTTCTTTCAGGTGCCCACCAAATCAACTTATGTTTATGAGATATGTTCATACATTATAAAATATAATCTATTTATATGAAAAAAATATATGAAAAAAATTACCAAGATACTTTTGTTACCAATTTTATTAGTTTCAATCTCATTTTCAAGTTTAAAATCTCAAGATACCATTAGATTGAAACACACCAATTATACAACAGTCTTCAGCAAGTCAAAAAAATACCCTGTACTTGTGGAATGGTGGGAAACTAAAGCCAAAGTTGCATGTAGCAACCCTTTACCAAGAACAGACAAGTTCAGACCAGACCCTTTATTACCTAAAGAAACTGATTTAGATGATGATTATAAAAATAGTGGATATGATAGAGGTCACATGATGCCCGCTAAGTCAAATCAATGTCAAACTCAACAAGTCCAAGATGAATGTTTTTATTTTTCCAACATGTCCGCACAATATCATTCATTAAATGCTGGTGATTGGAAAACTTTGGAAACTGCAACAAGAGAATGGGCGGCAAATCAAGACAGTGTTCACATTTGGGCTGGTAATATCGGAGAAATCAGAAAAATAGGAGCCGTGTCAGTCCCTAAGGAATGTTGGAAAGTGGTTCACATCAAAAAAACAAATGAATGGTACTTCTTCATGTTTGATAATAACCAAAATAAGTCTACTGGTTTAAAATCACATGAAGTTACCAAATCTATTTTAGAAAAAGTTACAGGTTTTAAATTTCATTAAAGATAAACTTGTTCAAGTTATCTACCGTGTTAACAGATTCATATCTGTCATAACACAAGTCCCATAATGTTTTTCCTTTTATGAACGGGTGAGGTTGAGACAATGCCCATTTTTTTCCTTTAACATAATCCTCACAAGTCCAAGATAATTTTCTTTTTGGTTTGGAAACAAAGGGTCTCCTAAGTTTCATCAAACAGAGAGTTAGAATTTCCTTCATACAAAAAAAAAACCCCTATTTGAAGGGGGTTAAAATTTATTAAAAAAATGACAAGTTTAATTTATTTAAGTTAATTCTTAATATTTCATTTTTTTTTGTCATTGTTATTTCTTTTGATAAATATCTCCAAATTAGAGATATAATTTTTTAGTTTCCATTTCAACTCTTCTCATTTCCCTTCTCAACTCATCAATTTTTTGTTGGTCTTTTGGTGAAACTTCAACATTTTCAGCTTGAATCAATCTAACTTGTTCTTGAAGTCTTTGATAGACGGTCAATAATCTATTATAGGCTTGTGCTTTTTGTTCGGTTGTTAATCTTTGCATGATTTTTCTTTTTAATTTAGGTAATAATATCTAATTGTAAATTAGTCTTGGTATTTTATATTTGAAAAGTTTTTATCGATTATGTCTAATGTCTGAAACAATCTATTTTTCAATTCAGGATGGACTTTTTTTCCTGTTTTAAACATTGATAATAATTCTTGTAATTTTCCGATGGTATTTTCTATTGTTTCTTCAACATCTTCATTTCCGTTACTTGTGTTAAACTGCATGGGTTGAACATAAATGTCCAAATCCATTGCCGCAGAATTTGAACCCGTTTCAATTAATCTTTTCAACTGAGATTCTGTTAATATTATTTTACCCATTTTTTTTGTTATATTTATAAATAGTAAATTATCCGACTATGAAACAAATTTTATCAATTCTTTTGTTTTTACCAATTTTAACCTTCTCTCAAACTGAAAGACAACAAAAAGAAGCGGTCAGAAACGGAAGCACACCAACCACTTCACAAACCCCTTCAGTTCGCACTGAGACCCAACAGAAATTGGATGTAAGAACAGAAAATAATTCAAGAAATTATAATTTTAATACAACACCAAATTATAATTCAGGTCCAAAACCATATTATTACAACAACTACAATTACCAATTATACAATAGATGGAATAGATGGGGAGCACCAATGTATGGTTTTAATTACTATAATGATTGGTTCTATTATGATAGATTCGGGTTTAGACAACCAGCAAGAATTTATTATCTTGATAATGGTAAAGTTGACACAATAAGGGGTCAAAAAACTAATTTAAGATTTGGTGTAGGGTATACATTCAAAAATGAATTTAGTGGGTGGGGAACAATTGGAAACAAAAACTATTTCATTGCAGAATTTTCAAAAAAAATTCAAAAGAACCAATCAACTTTTTATCCTAACCTAACAATGGATAAAGTATTACCATGGAATGACCAAAAATTAGATGATTTGATTGAAGGTTGGTCTTTTCATGTAGGTATGGGACATATATTCAATGATTTTGGTTTGGATTTTATGATTGGATGGAATCAAGACAAATATCTTTATCAATATTTTGATGAACTTTATGTTCTATCAAATAACGGAAAATATTCTTTCAAGAATTATACAGATGATTATATGTCCGTTAAAATTGGAGTTATAAAAAATATTAATAAACTAAGTTTAAGGGGTAGCGTTGACCCAATCAGAACTAAAATAAACTTAGGTATTGGATTAAACTTTTAAATTATGGCATATTCAGACAAGGTTATAGACCATTATTCAAATCCAAAAAATGTCGGCACACTTGATAAATCAAAACCAAGTGTCGGAACTGGTCTTGTTGGTGCTCCCGAATGTGGAGATGTAATGAGATTACAAATTGAAGTTGAAGATGGGTTTATCAAAGATGCTAAATTCAAAACTTTTGGATGTGGGTCTGCAATAGCTTCATCAAGTTTAGCAACTGAATGGTTGAAAGGTAAAAGTTTGGATGAAGCAATATCAATAGACAACATGTCAATTGTTGAAGAATTAAATTTACCTCCCGTTAAAATCCATTGTTCGGTTTTAGCCGAAGATGCAATTAAAGCGGCCATCAATGATTACCGTAAAAAAAATGGAATGGAGGAATTAATGTTTGATGAAAAATTTCATTAATGATAACTGTTTCAGAAAAAGCACTTCATCACGTTCTTCACTTAATGGTTGATTCAGGACTAAACCCTGAAACACATAACTTACGTGTAGGTGTTAAAGGTGGAGGATGCAGTGGATTGTCTTATGTTATGGATTTTGATGATACAATTGAACCAACAGATGAAATTGTGGAAGTGGATGGTGGTCTCAAAGTTGTAATTGACAGAAAGTCTCTTTTATATTTGTATGGAACAGAACTTAATTATTCTGATGGACTGAATGGCAAAGGATTTCAATGGGAGAACCCTAACGCTTCTAGGACTTGTGGTTGTGGTGAGTCTTTTGCTCTTTAGTTTCTTTCCAATCCAACCAAAAACCAATTGCAACAACAATGTTCATGCTTAGTGAGGCAAGAATTTCATAGATGTCTTTGTAAACATTCATTGTTAAGTGAATATGACCTACAACCCAAAAAGGTATTGCTAAATTTGATGCTACCCATCTTAAAAAAAACTTTATGAATGCCATTTCAAATCTTTTATCTTTATTTGTTCAGTTTGTAGTGACTTTTTTAAGTCAATATATTTTTTTACCATCGGATAACTAAATCCCCACCTTCTCTTGATTGTCCAATCATACTCTTTTGCCGACCTATTAAGAATACCATCAAGCATATAATCATAGTTAGTGTTTCTTCTTGAAATTTTTCTAATAGGAATTGATGTTTTTTCTTCAAACCACACTTTCAAAAGTTGTGAATACTCTTTAGAATTTAGAGAAAAAAGACGGAAAAAATTATCAAAGAAAATTTGATTGAACCAAGTAGTACCTTCACAATCCCCAACAAAATACCAGGATTTATCTTCCAAGTTAATAATCCATAGTTCTTTACCATAGGGGTGGAAGTTTACCTCACTCAAATCGGAATCAATCTTATCAAAAATAAATTTTTTTAATTTAGTACTTACATCCATGAAAAGAATACAACATATATCCTATAAATAACATAGAATAAGAAGATTGTAAATGCAGACATGACAGTTATGATTATTATGTCACGTATTTTTGAGTGTTTTTTCATTAGTGTTTGTAACTAGTAACAATATTACCATCAGGTCCCCAAACAATAAAATTCAATACCACTTTATCTATGTTGAAGTATGGTAAGTATTTTTTAATATGATGCTCCGCCAAATAATGGGGGTCAAATTCCTTATTATACATATTATCTTTCGTTATTGTTGGGTCATTGATGAATATGTCTAAATCGAATCGTTCAAAATTTTTATAACTTCCTAATTCAGGGTCATAATTAATCTCAATACGGTCTACCATAGGGTAGATGTCCTTAATTGCACTTGAGTTGACTAATTTCTCCAAACCTTCTTTTTGAAAATTTTCTATCATACTACATCCATTCTACTGTTTTTACTGGTAATTCAAAATGAAGTTCTATCCACTTTTTGAATGGTTCTTGCCACATTTCACCAAAATAACCATTCAAAGCATTTACATATTCATTTTCTATAGAGATAGTGGGGCAAATATCTTGTGCTGGGCTACCCTCATTGAAATAATCACAATCGTACCATCTGAAACATCCTTCATCATCACCTTCATAATCTCCAATGTAAAACTCTATTCTGTTTTCATCTTCACCTTCCTCACCTGTTTCATCATCATAATCATAGGGATGGGTCCAATTCAGATTTTGAATGTCAAACAACTCATCTAAATAATTCATAATGGTATCTTCCAACCTTGATTCTGTGATTATATACTTCATTACTTGTCTTTATTTTTCATCACTTCTAATGCTTTATTAACTTTCATCCATTGTTTTTCTCTTTCCGCTCTTTCAAGTTCTTTTCTCTCTTCTCTTTTCCACCAATTTGCAAAACTATCAGGATTCATTTTTTCTCTTGCAGCACGAATTAAATCTTGCTTATTTTGTAATCTTGTTTCAATGTCACTCGTTCTTTTCTTAAAACCTTTTAAATCAAACCCTGGTTCTAACTTATCTTGACGTGTTGCATGATGAGGTTTTCTTGGCTTCTTAGGTATATCTCTTTCTTCGCCATGTAATTTTTTGAATGTGATACCATATTTTGCAATACCACTTTTTCCGCCAAACTCATTTCTCACCCACTTAGCAACCTCTTCTTTTAAATCTTTATCCGAACTAAAAAATAAATTATCTTTTAACTCATTAAAAGCATCCAAAGAAACAACCCCACTTGATGGACCTAATTGTGCCATAAGTTTACCATTCACATAAATGTTTCTGTGGTCGCCCTCAAATTTAACTTCATAACCCTTAAACATGTCTTCGAGCATAGATGTTACTAATTCATTGGCTTGTTGTTCAGTTATAATAATTTTCATACCAATAAATACTTATTCTTCCCAACTTACACCAATCCAATAATCTTTGTTCTTTTTGAGACCTGTGTATTTTTCAATTCCTTGAGTAATTTCAAGTTGTGCTATATTGATTTTGGGTTGTTTTCCTTCATATATAATTTCAAATGAAGGATATTGACCATCATAGGTAGAAACGGTCTCATTTAAGATTTTTTTCACCTTAAATCCTGTGTGTACATGTTCTTGAGTAAGGTAGTGAGATAATACTTTTTCAACAAACTTGATGTCCATATTTAAGCAATATCTGAAGTTTTCTTGGTTATGGCTGCGTAAATTGGTTCTGCCATACCTTTAACTTGATTTGCAATTTTTTTAATTGAACTTTCATAATCTGGACTTGTAGCATATCTCATTCCAGCATAGTTTGTAAAGTTGTTTAATAAATCTGAGGCTGTCTTCCCACCAGAAAGATATTTGCTTGAAATCAAATCATAGTATGATTGAATTCCATTTTGTGTTGATGAGTGGTAAATATTTTTTCCTGTATCAACATTACCAACATTGAATGGGTTTTTAGTTCTGATTGGTCTAGCATTCGGGTTATTTGAAAAACCTCCTTCCATAGCCAACTGTGCTAACGCTAATTCAGCTGGTACATATTTTTTGGTTTTGTTAAATGAATTTTTTGCCGCTGTTGCTAACATGTCTCCTGTGATTCCTAATAGATTTGACGGTCTTGATTGAATGAATCTATCGGCAACATCTTTATATGCCCCATATCCTTCAGGCGTATTTAAGTCAAGTGGAAAAAAATTACCTGAGCTTGAATCTGAATTTGTAGATGTGTTGGAGGACGCGGATTTAGAAAAATCACCTAATAATTTTTTCAAAAAATCTTGGTCAACTTTTTCAGTACCCCCCAATAAATTTTTAAGAAGTCCTGTGGAGTCTTGTCCAAAAAGTGATTGAGCTAACAATTCAGAAAATTCTGCCTCTGTAAGTCTAACTTTAAATTTTCTACCCATATTAATAAATATACAAATCCCCTCATTTTGTGAGGGGATTCAAATTAGTTAGGTAGAACTTCAACAGAAATCATTCTGTCTCCTTGAGTAATTCTATCAATTACATCAAGACCTTCAACAACTTTACCAAAGCATGTGTGTTTGCCATCCAAATGTTGTGTGTTTTGTCTGTTATGACAAATGAAAAATTGAGAACCACCTGTGTTTGGTCCTGCATGTGCCATTGACAAAACTCCTCTATCATGGAATTGGTTGGGTGCAGATGTTTCACATTCAATTGTGTAACCTGGACCACCATTTCCAATACCATTTGGACATCCTCCTTGGACTACAAAACCAGGGATAACTCTATGAAAACTTAATCCGTCATAGAATTTTTCATTTATTAATTTAAGGAAATTTGCAACGGTTTTTGGTGTTTGATTATCATAGGTTTCAATAATCATATCACCTTTCTGTGTAGAAATTTTAACTTTACTCATTATATACTTTTTTTTTAAAGTA
>Ga0214919_10013126_pt1 | contig 10074 bp, 5 predicted proteins | sample LL1503_MetaG_FD_177994 | JGI IMG/M metagenome (GOLD analysis project Ga0214919, IMG submission 177994) | Freshwater microbial communities from Lake Lanier, Atlanta, Georgia, United States - LL-1503 | ecosystem: Environmental > Aquatic > Freshwater > Lake | place: USA: Georgia | collected 2015-03-15 | reverse complement strand
CGGCAAAGGCGTTCACGCCGCGTTCGTTGCGGTAGTCGCCACCGATAGCGAGGCCGTTCATGGCGTCCGAGAACGCGATGCCGAAGAGGCCGGAACTTGCGCCGCCCGGCATTCCGGTGGACGACGCCTTCCAGGAACGCCCCCGATCCGTTGTGCGAAAGACTCGCGCTTCTGCGCCGCCGCCTGTGGCGATCCAACCGTTGGATGTGCCTTGCACGGTGAGCTGTGTGTTGCTCGCGGCGAAGGCTGCTTCGCCGGGAAGGTTCTCGGGGAGATTGGCCGCGGGAACGCGCGACCAGCTCTTGCCGCCGTCATCCGTGGTGAGGATTACGAACTTCTTATTGATGGGATCTGAGAAGGTGAAGCCGTGCTGCGTGTCCCAGAAGGCGACGCCGTCGAGGAAAAGGCCCTTCGTGGAATCGCTCCACGATTGCGCCCAGTTTTTGCCACCGTCCGTCGTGCGGAAAATTTTCGCCTGACCCTGCTCGGCCGGCCCAGCGCTGACGACAACGGCGGTGCTGGCATCGAAGGCCTTGATGCCGCGAAAGTCGAGGCGCGCGGCGCCGCGAACCGAATCCACACTCCAGGTGGCGCCGCCATCAATCGTGCGGAGCACCGTTCCACCTGTGCAGCCGGCCCACGCGACCTGTTCGTTGGCCGCGCTCAGACTGCGACAACTCGACGTGCTCGACGTGCTCGACATCGGCGCGTTCTTGAACGACGAGCCGTCGCGTCCATTGAAGAGGAGGCGATCCGTGATGCGATTGGCGGCTGCTTTCGCATCGAACGCGGGGTCATCGGTGAGGATGATGATCGAGGCATGGTGGCCTGGAATTCGGACATACGCGCCCTGCTTGCCGTCCGACGTGACGAATGCGGTCTGCCGAGCGAGTCCGCGATAGTTCTCAAAGTGCCAGCCGAGGCCGTTGCCTTTCCCGCCGCCGCCGCCCGGGGCAAACATTGAATCCTTGCCCGCTGTCGTGAGTGCTGGATTCGCGGTGAAGCCAAGCTCGAGGCGATAGAGATCGTCGACATTGGCGAGAATGGTGCCATCCTCATCAGCCTTGATGCGTTGTGAACCCATTGTGGCCAGCACTCGACGCTGCATGAGATCGGCGAGCTTGCCGCCGGATCGTTCAATGAGCAGTCGCGAGATGTTTTTCGCTCCCCCGGGCGCTGCGTTGACGCCAGTGAGGTATTCGCGAATAGTGGCGCTTCCACCACTAGAGAGGGGTTCGTCGAGCTTGAGTTTGTTGTCGCGCACCACGCCGAGCGTGGCGGACGCAAGCAAGGGGTCGGCGATGTTGCCGGTGGGAAAGTTCGGGTAACCGGTGGGCGGCACGAACTTCTTGTGGGTCTCGATGCCGTAGCCCTTGGCGACGAAGACGCGACCTTCCTGTGCGACGTGCACCGTGGCCTTGCCGCCTCGCGCAAATCCCGAGAACACGGAATCGATGAACGCCAGGGTAAGCGGCGTCGCATCGATGGCCCGGGAAATGATCCGACGCGCGCCAAGGTGGTACTTGTCGCCGGGCAGGAGGGTCGTGTACGGCATGCCCGGATCATGCGGATCCTTGCCGGTGTAGACGAAGGCTTTGTTGCGCCCGATGATTTCGGCTTCGTCGCCTTTCACGACCCAGGCAGTGCCTTCGTCTTCCGAAATGAACATCATTTCAGGATGCCGCGGCTGAAGCGAGTCGGAGATATCGGGAAGCCGTTCGCGCGCGACCACGTGCATGTCGTCGCCGGTATTGCGGAGGAAGGAGAATCCTTTCGTGTAGCCTGGATACTCCATGATGAAGTTGTTGTTCGATGGCGCGCCTCGAACCATGAATTCACCGAGGATCGCGGCACCGGCGGACGACCCGCCGACCACGCCGCCACGCGCCAGCACATTGTGAAACTCGGTGTAGATGCGTGTGCCAGCGTATGAGTCCACGAGGTGGAACTGGCGCCCGCCCTCGAACCAGACACCACCGGCGCGCTTGACGATGTTGACGAAGCTGTCGGAGTTGGCGAGATCCTTTCGGTTCGGATTGGAATGGAGGACCACCACGTTCTTCGCACCCGCTCCCTTGAACCCGTTGGCGCCGCGCCAGTCGGGTGGGTAGACCGTATCGCCGCCTGCGGTGGGGATGTCGATGATGAGCGCGTTTGGACCACCAGCCGCGTCGATGAAGGCTTTGTAGATCTCGGGCCCCTGTCCTCCGCCGCCCACAACGAGCACCGTGCCGCGCGGAGGGCCGATGATTGGCGCGCCGCCGGACGGCGTGTTCGTTCCGCCCGAACTGGAGACGGCGCCGGCGCAAGCGGCGGTCAGAGTGAGGAGCGCGAGGGTGGCGCTACGGAAGCGGATATGGCGGCGGAAATTGACAGTGGGCACGGTGGCAGCCTCGGCAGAATGGGCAAAGGACGAACAGGGACAAGTTCGCGCAGACTGGCCTTCTTGGCGAGAGCGGCCGTGCGTGGCGATTTGGCCCGAAGTCGGGAGTGGCGCCGGTTACATTTGCACGATGCACCAGCCGCATGTCGCGATCCTGGCGGTTGCCGCCGCCCTATTGGGCTGCGGCAAGGAAGCCCCATTGATGGGCATGGTGATTGATCCGCCGCAGGAGGCCCCCGTGGTGCGGATGGCCGATGCCGACGGCAAGACGTTCGACCTCGATCAGCTGCGCGGCAATCATGCCGTGCTGATCTACTTCGGTTACACGCATTGTCCGGACGTCTGCCCGGCAACGCTCGCCGACTGGGCGCGTGCGAAGCGGGCGCTTGGTGGTGCCGCTGATGGGGTGCGCTTCGTCTTTGTGAGTGTGGACCCCGCTCGAGACACCCCGAAGATCGCCCGCGACTACGCGCACCAGTTTGACGCCTCGTTCGTCGGCCTCGCGCCCACGGCGGCGCAGGTGGATTCACTCAAGGCGTCGTGGGGGTTTGATGTGATGCGCGACTCCACGCCTGCGATGAAGACGGGTGAGTACGGCGTGACGCACCCAGCGGGCAGTTTCGTCGTTGATCGTGCCGGGCGGATTCGTGAGATTTTCCCTCCGGAAAGCCGGGCTGAGGATATCGCGGCAGACCTTCGTCGCATTCGGTGAGGCGCAACGCCGTCGCGCTCGTGCGACTGATCGGCCGCGCGGCCGGCTGCAGCATGCTGCTCGGCGCTGCCGCCGCTGCCGCCGCTGCGCAGCCGACGGCGCCACTTGGACTGACGGCCGCCGTGAAATCGGCCGTGTGCCCACAAGCGGAATTATTCTGCGTGCCGCCAGAGGTGCTGCGGGAGTTTCGCGGTGTGTGGGTCGCGACGGTCGGGAACATGGACTGGCCTTCACGGCCGGGCCTTCCGGCTGACAGCGCACGCGTAGAACTCGTGCGGATACTCGATCAAGCGGTGTGGAGTGGACTCAACGCCGTGGTGTTCCAGATTCGTCCGGCCGGCGACGCGCTCTACGCGTCAAAGATTGAGCCGTGGTCGGAGTACCTCACTGGTAAACAGGGATTGGCGCCGGTCGAACACTGGGATCCGCTGACGTTCGCGGTCAAGGAGGCGCACGCGCGCGGCCTCGAGCTGCACGCGTGGTTCAACCCTTATCGGGCCAAGGATCCGACGGCGAAGGGACCGCTGGCCGCGATGCACATGGCGAATCAGTATCCGGCGTTCGCAAAACGGTACGGTCACTACACCTGGTTTGATCCCGGCGAGCCGGCGGTGCGACGACGCACGGTGCGCGTCGTGCTCGATGTGTTGGCGCGGTACGATGTGGATGGCATTCACTTTGATGACTACTTCTATCCGTATCCGGAGCAACGGCGGCGGAAAGACATTCCGTTTCCAGACGCGACGAGCTTCAAGCGGTACCAGAAGCAGGGAGGAAGTCTCGAACGCGACGACTGGCGCCGCCGAAATGTTGACCTGTTGATCGATACGCTTCGCACCGAGATCGCGAAGGTCAAACCGTGGGTCAAGTTTGGCGTGAGCCCGTTCGGCATCTGGCGCCCCGGCGAGCCCTCAAGCGTACGCGGATTTGACGCGTATTCGAAGATCTTCGCTGACGCACGGAAATGGCTGGTAAACGGATGGGTGGACTACCTCGTGCCACAGCTCTACTGGGCGATTGCGCAGGATGGCCAGGCGTTCGGCGAACTGCTGCGGTGGTGGAAGGCCCAGAACCCGCAGGCGCGTCACGTGTGGCCCGGGCTTGCCGATTACAAGATTGGCGACGGCCGCGTGCCGTGGCAGAGCGGCGAAATCCTCCGGCAGATCGATACGACCCGGGTAGCGGGCGGGTCGGTTGGCACGGTGCACTTTCAGATGAAGGCGTTGCTGCAGGACCGTGATTCCGTGGCGACGCGACTCGCGCGTGGTCCGTATGCCGCGCCGGCATTGGTGCCCGCGTCTCCGTGGATGGGTCGTGTGGCACCCCGCACCCCGGCGATTGCGATCGCGGGCGCCTCCACCGGCGACATCCTGACGATTGCGCGCAGCGCCACGGACGATGTGAAGTGGTGGCTCGTGCAGACGCAGGCCGGCGGTGCGTGGACGACGCGTGTCATGGACGGCGCCCTTACGCAGATCGCGATGGTAACGTTTACCAGCGCCGCCGGCGCGCCGGAGATTCTTGCCGTGACGCCAGTGGGACGCACTGGCGTTGCCGGATCCCCGATAGCAATTCGTGTCCGATGAAACGTGTCCTGAATAATCTGACCTTCCGCGTCCTGGTCGCCGTAACGATCGGCGTGATTTTCGGGATTGTGGATCCGGTGCATGCCAAGGAGATGAAGCTTCTGGGCGACATCTTCATTCGGCTCGTGAAGATGGTGATCGGCCCTGTGATTTTTCTCACGATCGTGCTGGGGATCGCGAACATCGCGGATCTCAAGAAAGTCGGGCGCGTGGGCGGAAAAGCGATTCTCTACTTCGAGATCGTGACGACGTTTGCACTCGGCATCGGCTTAACGATCGTGAATCTCACCAAGCCGGGCGTCGGACTCGACGTGAGCACGATGACGAAGGGCGATATCTCGTCCTATGCGGCGCAGGGGAAGGCGATGAGCTTCGCAGACTTCCTCGTGCACGTCGTGCCGGAAAGTGCCGTGAAGGCGTTTGCCGACGGCGACATCCTACAAGTGGTGTTCTTCTCCGTCATGTTCGGCACAGCGGTCGTGCTGCTCGGGCGTCGTGGGCAGCGCATTGTTGAACTGGCCGAAGGTGGACTCGATGCGATGTTCCGCGTCGTGGAGATCGTGATGAAGGTGGCGCCGTTCGGTGCGTTCGGCGCGATGGCGTACACCGTGGGCAATTTCGGGCTCAAGACGCTGGTGCCGTTGCTCCGGCTGATGGGCGACGTGTACCTGACGATGTTCCTGTTCATCTTCGTCGTGCTGAACCTGATCATGCGGTATTTCGGGTTCAGTCTGTGGCAATTCCTCAAATACATCCGCGACGAAATCCTGATTGTGCTCGGCACCTCGTCGTCGGAAGCGGCGCTGCCCAAGCTGATGGAAAAGCTCGAGCGCTATGGTTGCGCCCGGCCGGTGGTCGGGCTCGTGGTGCCGACGGGATACTCGTTTAATCTCGATGGCACGAGCATCTATCTCTTGATGGCGACGATCTTTCTGGCGCAGGTGTACAACGTTCCGCTGACGTTGGGCCAGCAACTCACGATTCTTGCCGTCCTGATGGTGACCTCGAAGGGTGCGGCCGGGGTGACCGGTTCGGGGTTCATTGTCCTGGCCAGCACGCTGTCGGCGATGCAGGTGATCCCGCTCGAAGGACTCGCGTTGCTCCTTGGTGTGGACCGGTTCATGAGTGAAGCGCGCGCCATCACGAACATCATCGGCAACGGCGTGGCAACGCTGGTGATTTCGCGGAGCGAAGGGGCGTTTGATGACGCCAAGCGCGAAGCGGCAGTCGCCGAGATGGCCAGCGCGAACCTTGCGGTCGCCGAACGCTGACTCCAGCTCGGCCGGCTGGTCGCGCTCCCACATATGCAGTCCTCGAGCTGTGAGAGTCAGAGGTGCAGCGCAGGGTGGTCAACAAACTCACCGCGAGCCTGTTCGAAGGCGAGGTGCCCACGCTGGTGAATTATCTGCTGACGGCGCAGGACGTGAGCGCGGGGCGACTTGGCGCGTATTCGCGCGATGCTCGATGACGCGGTGACATCAAAGACGCGTGGCAAGTGACTCTCGTCCCTGCGGACGTCAGCACCACTAGTTGGTCGCGGTCCTGTCGTCCGGCGGTACGAAGTTCGCGAGAAACACGCGCTCTTCGGGTGTGAGGCTCGGGAGTCCCGTCGCGTTGATCTTGTCGAGAATGCGATTCAGTTCATCGCGATTCACTTCATGCACACGCGCGACATCAACACGTTTCCAATTGGAGAGCCGGTCGGCAGCCGGCTTGCTTACTGTGCTGGCCTTGAATCGTGCCACGCGGCGCGCGGGATCGATGAGCCGCAGAAATATGTACGCCCCGAGGTAACCGCCGAGGTGGGCGAAGTCCGCGACGCCGCCCTGTGATCCCCGGAATCCGCTCCAGATGGAGATGGCAGTCGTGAAGACCACGAGCCAGCGCGCCTCGACCGGAATGATGCCATAGATCAAGATCTGGACACGTGGCCAGAACATCGCGAACGCGAGCATCACACCAAAGACCGCGGCGGAGGCTCCGACGATCGCGGCGTTCGGCGCGAACACGACCGAGAGGAGCCCGCCGGAGATGCCGCTGATGAAGTAGAGCTGGAAGAACCGGGTGGATCCGATCCGCGCTTCAACCTGCGGGCCGAAGAAATAGAGGCCGAGCATATTGAAGAAAATGTGCGACAGACCGGCGTGCAAAAACATGTACGTGACAATCGTCCACGGCCGGAAGAGTGCATAGCTGGGGACGAACGCGAATGCGTCGGTGAACGCGGGCATCGTGTACTGCACGAAGAACACGAAGATGTTCGCGATCAGAAGCCGGCGGACCCACGGTGTCATCGAACGACCGTCATGAGATGTGGGGGTGGCTATGGCGTGACCGAACGCGGCAGACCCATCTCTTCGAGACCGGGAAGCCGCTTAGTGCGATTGTACTGCGCGCGCACCTGGTTGAACTGATCCACGCGCTTGATCCACGTTTGCGCGGCGACGTCGAAGCGGCCAATCACATTGTACATCCAGTAGGGGCGATTCTCCGCGCGCCAGCTGCGCTCATAGAGTTCGCGGCCGAGCACATAGCCGTCGCGCAGGTCCTGCGTGCGACTGTTGATCTGCGAGGCGATTTCCTCGAGGTCGTGCGCCGGGTTGGCACCCTTGGCGACGGAATCGAGGGCAGCGGAATAGTGGCGAACGATTTCATCGGCGAGCTGGAACTTCATGCCGATGAAGTCGATCCGGCGCGCACCCATTTCCATTGCTTCGAGTGCATCGCGCTCGCGAAGTGCGCCAAGCGAGCCGCCTTTTCCGCGCAACGCATTCTTGGCCTGTGCGGTGAGCACCATCGCCGATTCTGCGAGAATGCGGGCGTCGCGCGCAACGGTGCGAATTTTCTGTGCGGCGATCTGGCCTTCCGGACTGAACGGATCGAGCCAATAGAGTTGCGTTGTTGCTTCACCGGGACCGGACTTGGCGAGCAGCGCCTGGGCCTGCGACAATTTCTGCTGCGCCAGATCGATCTTGCCGCTGGCGTCGCCGTGGAACTGCAGGCCGAAGCTTTTGGCGAACTGTGGAATGGACGCCTCTCCCTTCTGCCAGCTGGCGGCGGCGCCGAACAGCACGCCGTACCAGACCTGATTGAAAATGCCTTCGCCGTCGTCGTCCCAGTTCGTGTTCAGCATGCCAGTGGAACCGAGGCGCTGCCCGTCGCGGACGAAGCCTTGGATGTTTTTCAGGGCCACGTCGTTGTTGGGATAGACGCGGTTCCAGTTGTTCACCCCGGGGGCGACCCAGGTTTCGATACCGGCGTCGGAGTAGGGTTTGATGGAGCGATCGAAGTTGTTGTACGACCAGTAATTCCACGCAACCGCCACCATGTCCTTGGGCAGCGACTTCACCAGTTGAGGCGATCCCTGCGCGATATCACCCCAAAAGAGATATCGCTTCCCGGGTCTTCGGATTGCCGCCTCGATCTCCTTCAAAAACGCGATGTAGACCGCGCCGAGGGAATCCTTCTGCACGCGACCGCGCGTCTGTCCGAGTCCGAGCTCGAAGGTTTCGTCCGCACCGATATGGACAAAGCGCGACGGGAACACTGAATCGATTTCGGCAAACCATTCCTTAATGACCTGAATGGAACCCGGCTGTCCCGGCGCGAGCACATGGCCATGCGCCGTTTCGGCGAGCGCGCCATAGATATCGAACTTGAGCATGTGATGCAGGTGCCCGAACGCCTCCTGTTCGGGAACGACCTCGATGTGGAACTGTTTCGCGTACGCGATCAATTCCTTCACCTCGTCCTGTGTCATCACACCGCCGGGCGCCGCCATGAGCGGATGCGACTTGTACTCAAACGTGTGCTCGTAGTAGGGCGAGTACACGTTCAGCTTGAAAGCCGCAAAGTTGCGGATTTGCACCTTCTGGTAGTCGAGCGTCGGCAGGGGACCGCGGGAGAGATCGTCCTGCATGCCGCGCCAGCGCATGGCCGGCCAATCGCGAATGGTGCCAGTGTAAATGAGGGGTTCGGCGCCGTCAGTGCGCACGAGTTGCTTGATGGTCTGTGCGCCGTAGAACAGGCCGGCGGCAGATGCAGCGAGAACGACGGCCTGATCTTTATCGACGACAACGGCGTAGCCTTCGGCGCGCTGCTCGTCGCCGAGTATGACGCCGACGGCATCGAGGACGGGCTTCGCGGCAGGCGCGTCGGCGCGGATCAGCGTGATGTGGTACGCGCCTGGCGCTACGGTCGCCGCGACAGACGCGCGAACGCCGCGCGCGGTGAGCGCGCTGGCGAGATCGTTGGCTGCAAATCGGTCGTCACTGTTCGAGCCGGCGGACACGGTGACGGCCCGCGGGATGGAAACGTATGAACCGGGCTTGATCTCCCGCGGACGCGGGATGAGGTGCGGATCGGCGGTCTGGGCGCATGCTGCCGAAAGTGTGGCGAGCAGGGCGATCCCGGCGGCGGCGAGCTGGCGGAAGAGACTCATGGACTGAATCATAGCCGCAGCGGATTGCGAACAGGGATGGTGCCGGTGCGGGACTGTCCCAAATCGGTGGCCCGCCGAGCGAATATTGGCTGCCCCTGACATCCGGTCCTGAGGGATCGTGGTGGTGGGGGATGGCGTTCTGGAGTTAGAATCACAGCCTACCCACCACTGTTTGGAGAAGCCTCGTGAACACCAAGTCATTCATTGCCGCCGGCTGTGGCCTGCTGGTGATGCTCGCCGCGCGCAGCCAGACGGCGCAGGCCCAGAACATCACGCAGCTCTTTATTACGGCTGCCGGCGACACGACGCCCGATCCCGTTCGTGATCTCGTCGGCCGACTCGATCTTGAGAAGTACAAGAACACGATCAAAGGGCTCGCGCAGTTCGGCGACCGCAAGCAGGGGACGAAACGCAATCGCGATGCGCTCGACTGGATCGAGGCGCAACTGAAGAGCTATGGCTGCCAGAACATTGAGCGTGTGACCTTTCAGTATGCGCCGGCTCCGCCGGTGCAGCGTGGCGCCGGTGCAGGGGCAGCCGGCGGTGCTGGTCGTGGCGGCGCCGGTCGTGGCAACGCGTCGCCCAACGGACGCGGTCGCGCCGGCAACGGGCCGGGCGGCAGCCGGATTTTCAGCGACTCGCGCGAAGCCGGTGTGAACAATGACTCGCTCAGGCAGCCGGATCTGGCGATTCGCGCGATTAATCAGGAGCAGAGTGTGCCTGGTGAACGTCAGGACGTGATCTGCATGAAGGTCGGGACGAAGTATCCGAACGAGATGTACATCATCGGCGGGCACATGGACGGCATTGGTTGGGGCCAGGCCGTGAACGACGACGCCTCGGGTTCCGCGATCGTGATGGAGCTGGCGCGCATCTTCTCGAGTCCGGATGTCACGACGGAGCGCTCGATTCGTTTTGCGCTCTGGAACAACGAGGAGACAGGGCTCAACGG
>Ga0214919_10013125_pt1 | contig 10075 bp, 12 predicted proteins | sample LL1503_MetaG_FD_177994 | JGI IMG/M metagenome (GOLD analysis project Ga0214919, IMG submission 177994) | Freshwater microbial communities from Lake Lanier, Atlanta, Georgia, United States - LL-1503 | ecosystem: Environmental > Aquatic > Freshwater > Lake | place: USA: Georgia | collected... | reverse complement strand
AACGAAGTGAAAAAGCAGTTCCGACGAGACTTGAAGTTGGTTGCCAGATGATTTCCTTGACGTCTGCGATATGGGCAGCCTCGCCATATTCAGGCATTGCAGCTGGATTATTTGCCGCACTGATCTGGCGCATCTTGAACAGAGTCAGTCCACCACCAACTACGCCAAGAATGACGAAGACAGCGATACCTGCGGTGAGCGTGGAAGACTTCATGGGGGACTTCATGGGGAACAACAAATGCCGATCCTAGCGGGTTCGGCTTGAAAGAGTAAGGGCGTCCCGTGCAGCGAACTACCGATGTTGCAATCATTCCGTGACGTCTGTCGCAGGCTTTTCGAAACAATCGAAGTAATCACTCCTGATCTGATTCGTCGATTCGAGCCGAACCGCGTGATCGATCGCACTGCGAGCTTCGGCAGGCTGACCGCACTGAATTAGTGTCTTTGCCAAGTCTCTCCACAAGCTGGGGTCTGTCGGAGCGAGCGAAACGCACTCCTTGCTATACAGCAGTGCATCATGAAACCTTTCCTGCGCTCTTAAGCAGTCGACAAGCTCACGCAAATTTTTTAAGACCGACGGTTTGAGATCATTGGACTTTCGAAATGCCTGCTCAGCTTCGGTGCGACGATCCAGAATTCGCAGCATCAGCCCGGCAGTAAAACATGCAAATGCAGCTTCGTTGGTCGCCTTTGCCGCAGTCTCGAGTACCGATGGAAGAAGTTTGTTCGTCAAGGACTGTAATAAATAATTTGTATATTTCACGTCAGAAGACGCTGGAAACGACCAAAGCTTCTCCTCGATTGTTGGAACCTCAACGAATGCTGCGTATAGATTTGCGTGAACGTCGGCCTCGACTTTGGCAGCCCTCTCTGTGTGTTGAACGGTTTTCGATATACCAGCATCTCTATCCCAGCCACCAACAAACTCTACTGACTTCTTTATCAAGCCGACTCGAGCATTGGTTTGACCTAGCGTTACAGGGGACGGTTTGGCGCACAATGAGCTTTCGCAATTCCATCCAAGTGGAATCGAGACTTCTCCTGGGCTTTTTGAGGACAACCAACACGCATTAACCTGCATGCCATCCTTCTCTAAACACCCCAACGCAAGCCACGGCGCAGGTAGCGTGGGTCCGTCCAGTTGATCCACGACCGCAATATCAACTGCCTGGCCATCGCATTCGAATATCAGTCCGCGTTTCTCGAGGATCGCAAGGAACTGTTGAGCCTCCCGAGGTGCAGTAAACACGACACTCACGAGGTCGCCGTCCGAACAAATTGAACCGCACGGACGATCTCGGTCGAACGCTTTCCAGCCTCCGGCGAATCGGCACTGAATAGCTTCAAACCGAACAACAATACAAACTGCTTCGATAAGTACTGACATTTTATGAGTCCTCCCAAGAAAGTATTCGGCATAAATGCACGAACATATTCAATAAAAAATATTGCCCCGAAACGTAGTTGCGATTGTACTTCAGTTGCAAAATCTTGCAATGCTTTTTCTAATTAATTATGTTGTCATTCCGCCGTTACAACGATGATTATTCCGTGATCGCATCCAAATCTGAATCACACCGCAACTACTACGCCTCCACAAGCCCCTCATGAACTGCCCAGCAAATTAACTCGCCGCGCGAATGAACACCAATCTTTTTCATGATGTGCTCTTGATGACCATCAATCGTCTTGACGCTTCGACAGAGTTCGTTCGCAATTGCGCTGCGCGTCATCCCCTTGCCAATCAGTCGAAGGACTTCCAGTTCGCGCGAACTCAGCGTTTGAAGCTTTGTACTGGGCAAATGCAAAACACATGATCGCCTTGCCGAGCGCCGAATGTTGCAACGAGGCTTGAATGCGACGCACCCCTGCCTGACCTTTGGCCCCATCACAAATGTAGGTTCATCACTACGAGCAACCTCTTCGATTCCAGCAGAGATCAAGTCAAGATCATCGCCCTTGGAGAAATATCCCGATGCCCCAGATCGATAGGCTGCCGTGAGAAAACCGTCGCGCACATGCGCAGTAAGAAAGATGCAACGAACTGCTGGCTGCGCATGAGAAAGGCGATCCACCATTTCGAAAGCATCTCGTCCAGGCATCTCAACATCAATAAGTACGACATCTGGACGGAGACGCGCACACTCTGTGAGAAGTTGGTCAGCGCAGCGAAGATGTCCAATGCATTGAACATGGTGGCTGATGCGGAAATATGAATCCAGCCCATGAAATAGCACGACATGATCATCGACGCAGAGCAATCGAATTGGGTTACAACTGAGTGAATCAAGCTGCATTCATTTCTCCCGAGCGTATAAAAGCCATCGTCTTCATGACCACATTTTGCGCAAGCGATAAATCCAGTGGCTCCGAAAGAATGCTTGCGGGGTTCAATTGATTCCACGGCGCGAGTGTTTTTTGGGGCGGGCGACCGAGCAGGATGAGCTGACCATGCGAGGAACGTCTGCGCCACTCAACTGCGGCCGGAAAGTGATTTGCAAGTGGTGCAACAACGAACACGCTGGGGGGTTCAACACAATTGTCATCAACGATGGCGGCTCCAGCACCTTCGAGCAACCCCTTCAACAACTCGCGCGCCCTGCCCCGAGGAACGAGCAGCTTCGCGGTTAACTGACTTTCATTTGTATCGCTTCTCACGACAGCAGGAATTGTGAGTGAAAAAGTTGTTCCCTGACCAGGTTTCGATCTGAATTGCACGCTCCCACCCGCACCACTCACGGCTCGCTGAACGAGCGACAAACCCAATCCTGCCCCGAGTTCGCGGGGCCGTGTTGTAAAGAAGAGATCCATTGCACGACGTTTCACTTCATCGGTCATGCCAGCGCCGTCGTCTTTGACTTCGATCGTCACGGCACTGCCGCCATCGATCACCTGCGCCGTTAAGTAAATATGTCCAATCCTCGGCGGATCAACTGAGCGAATTGCCGCAACAGAATTTGTCACCAGATTCAAAACCGCCTGTGTAAGCGACGGTGCTGACATCAGTAGATGCGGGAGATCTCTGGGCAGTGAGGCAGACAATTGAGCATGATTGATCGCAACATTTGCGAGGAGGGATCCCGTGTGCGACCACCACTCATGCAGATCGATCTCAGAATATGTGCTGGAGTCTCTCTCTGGATCAATGCACAAATAATGCAGCCCATCGGCGAGCTCTTGGAGATACTCCAAGCTTTCTGAAATATTTCTGAAATGAACTTCTTGCTGTAAGGAGTTCACGATGCACGACTTCAGCGCCGCAAGGTGAGCCCGAATTGGGAGGAGAACATTATTCATGTCGTGGCCGAGGCCCGCCGCGAGGGTTCCGATCGAAGCCAACCGGTCTGACATACGAAGGCGGTTCTGACTCTCTTCGAGCGATCGAGTTCGTTCGTCAACAAGATCCTCAAGATGACACCTATATTTTTGAAGTTCGGCATCAAGTTGGCGGCGCTCAACAAGCGGTCCAAGTGACGCTGCTGCTGCTTGAACCAATTCGACCAACAGTGGATTTTCGGCTCGTTTTCCTGCCATAAAAAAAACCATAACTGCACTCACCTGTCCAAGTCCACGCAGCGGAATCGCAACCGCACCGCAGAGTCCTGCCCGCCGTGCAGCCTTTGCTCTCCAGAATTCGCTCTCTGGCAATTTCGTCACATCACCACACCACTCTGCTTGTCCAGACTCCCACGCACGCCCAGGAAGCCCCTCACCTCGTGCGAATCGATACGCGGAGTGCGTCGCAGCAAATTTCAACATCTGACTTTTCGGCTGTGACCAACACGCAACTCCGCGAAGTGATTTTCCGTCACTATCTGGAATCCAAATTTCAGCATAATCCCAATTGGTTGCAATACAAATGTGATGTAGTGCCTTCACATATGCGGACTGCACATCTCCCGCTTCGCTCAAGCAGACTGCCAAATCACGAATCAACTTGGCTTCCGAAAGCAATCGTTGACGATCACTGCGATCTCGGATGACAATCAACATCCCACCAGGCGATTGCATATCGATTAGAGTCTGAACCCTCGTGACATCGCACGGAATTCGCTGGCCAGAGCGGGTCTGAAATTCGCAATGCAGAGTCAACGATGGATTGATGCTTAACGCACATTTCGTGTGAGCGGATTTGCCGCAAATCACAACTTCTGAAAAGTCTTTCCCGCGGAGTTCGGACGGAGTCCAACCGAACACACGCTGCGACGCCGCACTCGCCCACTCAATGATCCCGGCAGAATTCAATGCGAACACTGGGTCTAGAACCGCTTCGAATTCAGAATAATGAAGCATGCTGCCGGTTTGCATACACGCAAATTATAGGTTTCGTTGACACCGATTATGCTAATAACGAGAATTTTATCTTGATTTCTCTGCGCTGCAAAATTTGTTCCGCTTACGCTGAATAACAGAAGAACGAGGACTTTTCCCTATTGAAGAAAACAACAGGTAACGCAGAATACTTCTGTGAATCAGAATGACTCTGCCGAAAGGAATGACAAATGAAAATCACCATTCGTACGCTCGTCCAACCAGAAATCGAACTTGATGTCACGGAAGTCCTGATCTCCGCTGTTGCGGGAGAGATTTGGCGAGTGCACAAAGGGAACGACGAACTGAATTGGATCGAAGCAGAAGACGCTTTGCAATTAATGTTCGATTCTGCGCAGTCGCCCACCGCAGGATCAAAGACTTCGGGCGGAGTTCGCATTCGGTGTCGTACGTCACCGAATCAGAAAGGGAAAAACCATGATTACACTGAATCACAGCATCGAGTCCGTCCAGAAATTACGCGAGGCAGAACTGCGATCTATGCAAACATCGCCGACGCAAGAGCAGATTCGAGATCGTGCGTTCGAGCTCTATGAGGAGCGCAAACGCTCTGAGGAAAATGGCGATGCGTGTTCCGACTGGTTGATTGCGGAAGCACTGCTTCGAGCCTCGCTGGGATCGCGCCCCACTGGAACTGGCGCCATCTTGAATTCACAGCGACGGGTCGACCTCGAGCGTGCTGCGTTGCAACCCAAGAATTCGAAGGCCTCAACATTCAAGGTCAATCGCAACGGTTCGCTGAAGCGCTAAGTATCGATTGCGAACACCCCGACTGCGCTCGACTGGGGCGCAGTTGGGGGGCGCGCAGTTGGGGGCGCAGTCGGAAGTGAAGTATTTGCAGCGAATTCTGAAAAACGAACAACTAAAAAAATGCGCCGACGAGAGTTCGCCGGCGCACAGAATCCACCAGTAAAGGTGGGAAGTTGTGTGGAATTGATCACATATATGGGTCAACGGTCATTCGCTCGACGACAGAACACACCCCTGGAGCGAGCGATGCTGCACGATAAATCGCATTCCGTTCCCCCCACGACCGAACCACACCAGAAATCGACACCTTTCCATCCTCCACTAAAACTTGAATTCGATTTGCTTCGCGTTGAGCTTGTCGATCAAGAGCATCCTCGATCAGCCGTTTCACTTGGACTGATGAAATCGCCTTTGGAGAAATCACCATATGGTTCAGAACCCCCCTGACGCCAATCAGATGTTCAATAGCGCGCTCGGCGTCAAATCGTTGAGACCAAGTATCGACTGCTCCACCTAGAGTTACGACGCCATTCGAGACGGTCGTTGTAATCGACTGTGCCGGAACCAACGTGTTCCAATTTAAAGCGTTTCGAACAGCTTTCGCGACATCCGCATCTGTTCGTTCCCAAGTGTGGGACAATTTAACGACCAGATCGTCAGCCACATCGAAAACTCCAGCGACACGGTGGGCGGCTGCGCGTGCCGCTAGTCGCTTGGCGTATGAACTGACAATGCCGCTCAACGTGACGACGCCACGATCAACCTGAACACCTACCTCGGTCTCTGTGACGATCGGATCCCACTTCAATTCGGCGAGGACATCGGCTTTGATTTGTGAGTCTGTTTTTTTAACGAGTACGGTCATGACTTTCTCCTTGTTGATGTACTGAAATCAGCGACGCACTGATTTTTCATGAATACTGCTCAATTATTGCAATAAGACGAACGTTTTAATATGAGGAAAAGTGCTCGATCTTGCATCATCAAATTACGCAGTCGCAGAGGCAACATACGAAATTGAACGATCTGGCGAGGTCTTTTATTCATGTTGCATCTCCGCATCCACATGTATGCGACACACCTTCATTGGCACGGTGAACTGTCAACACAGAACAAGTTGCATAGTGCAACACACGTTCCGCAACGCTGCCCATCAGAAAGCGATTCACGCCGGTGCGACCGACCGTACCGATCGTGATTAAATCGGCCTGGGATGAATATGCTTCCTGCAGAATTGCGTCGGCGGGATCGTCGCGAACAACCTTCGTTGCGAGTTCTAACCCCTCACCGAGCAATTGCGAAGCGAATTCGCTGAGTTTATGCCGAGCATCTGCTTCAATGTCATTCCAATACTCGGGCGAAGGAATGGGCACGTTGACGTCGACATACATCACTGGAATCGGCAGTGCATGCAGAAGAACCAGCCTCTGAGGTTTGCGCTGATCGCGAAAAAAAGACAATGCCGATCCGATTGCGCGCGCAGATTCTTGCGAGAAATCATACGCGCAGACGATCGTTCGAATCCCATGTGTCAATCCTTGGTGATTTTGGCGATGCACCAATACTGGCGTAAATGTTGCGCGAATCAGTCGATTTGCAGTCGCTCCAAGAATCCTGCCGACCATGGTTGAGTGGCCGTGAGCGCCCACCACAATTAAATCAGCTGATGTGCGCGAAGCGATTCGCGCAACGATATCCCACGGTTTGCCTACCGAGTAATTTGTTTGCACCGAAATACATTTGTTCGTTATTTTGTCGCCGATCGACACGAGATTGTTGCGAATGACGTTCCCAACGCACTCATTGGATTCGGACAACCAAGCAAGCGATGAATCAACAGCATGCACGATGTGCAAATTGGCGATTCGATCCCCAGCAAATTCCAACAACCACCGAAGCGCAGCGTCAGACTGTTCGGAAAAATCAGTCGCCCAAACAACAGTCTTAAGATCAGGAACAATCGGGATGAAACGGCTCGCTCTGTCCTCCAACTGACTTTTAATTTGGCTATTCATAAAGCACATCCTTTCACGAGATATTCTCTTTTTAATTTCGGGACATTTCCATAGGGGAATATGCTTGGTTTTGAGTGCGTGGCGGCGTAGTCACCGCAAAGCAGAGTCCAGCGCTTCCATGACAAATTCACGGATCTGGCGAACAACCTGGAGGAGTTCTGGTGCTTCAAGGCGATTCTTACTTAGAAATGCCCGCCACTGAGTTTTCTTGCTTGCGTCAATCGCAAACGCGTCAGTTAATCTAATCGGAACACCCTTAGGGAATGGAGTGGCACGCCGACGAAATGTGGACGCGATCGCCTTAGTAAAAATCCTTTGATCAAGAACCCCTTCAACCGCCAATACGCGCAAATCGAAAAAGTCTTTCATGCGACTGTTCGATATTCCCAAACTCACAATCGCTTCCAGTTTTTCTGCGGCAACAGTCGCACGCGGATACACCCTCAATTTGGGTGCGACAAGATCGGATAGAAGGGTCGGGAAAATAATTTCTTCCGGTGCAGGCGTGATCGCTTCGCCAAAGCTGATGTCCAACTGCAATGAACAACGCGCTTTGCCAAGAAGGCCGTTCTACTGAACTCGAAAACCTCCATATTTATTCTCTTGGCGTATATCCAAGATTGTGATTGACGTTGGATCGAAGACCATTCCATCGTGAACCACAATTCCGCAAATACCCTTCATAATCGCCAGCGTTTGTTCGGCATTTTCCAAACCAAGTACAAGAAAATCAGCGTCATGCGTGGGGCGATGCGGCGTATCAAACCAAACGCTGAACAACAACGCGCCCTTGAGGCAATAGGTCTCACGTGCGGGCGTGATAGAAAGGCGGTAGAGAAAACGCTCGATTGCGTAACGCATGAAAACGCGGTTGAATTCCTCACCCCGCAACTTTGCACAGTTGATCAACCTCGCATGAATCGATGCTGCGCTACTCACAATGCCGCGACTGCTTCCATGTATGGACGCATGACATTTGAGACACGATTGATTTTGGCAAACTTCCACAATTCATCAGCCGTGGACATCTTGGCGCGCTGAGATTCGAACAGTGCCTCCAACGCAACATCCAATCCGACTTTGCTGCGAAACTTGAAACAGTCGGCGACAGTCTTGGAAACATTGGTCACACGCACGGAAACACCATCCACCTTGTGCGTGACAATCCCTGACTGTAATGCCGCCGCAGAAAATCGCGCTGTCCGTAGTGGCGGATATTCCATTCGCGGCGCGTGCTGATTGTTTTTGATTGCAATCCAAACTTCAAACGGCGCCTGCGTAGTCAGGCCATGCAATCGGAGTGCAGTGAGCAAACAGAACACAACATTTGGCGCGCGCTTGGTCACCGTCGCCAACGCCGCATGTTCGCCACCCTGGTATTCAGGCAGTGCGTAGAGACCGCGGGACACACGAACCAGGTCCCCCGCCACCACCATGCGCGAAAGTTGCGCACGCGCAGCGCCGACTTGTACAAGTTGATTTGATCGAGCCGTGCCGACACGCCGGAGAAGTTTCTGGATTTTCGTTTGCAAAGATGCCATATTGGTATTGTTACATATTTTATGTAGTTGTGCAAATATACATTGAAAATGGAACAACAAACAAATGACTCGCGTCCAGTCAGGCAACTGCCGTCGACACACGCGCCGCATGGGACTGTCCAACGGCTGGGAAGATTTGTCAATGTGTAGACTCATGATCATCAATGCAACATAATCGAGTGCCAAGTGGATTTTGCCAATCGCCCCCTATTTCTTTGCGATTATTCAGAGCGTGTTGGGAGGGAGGATTCCGCATCGGATTGAGAGTGCGATTCGTCCAAACGATAAACCACAGAAGTTTCACACCGTCATTCTTGTTCGCGGGATATTTGGGCGCGAGCATCAAACTTCAAGGGTCGACTGATTGGCTGAACGCTGAGCACGAAAGGTTCAAGGGGAACCTCGTTGCGAATCAGGTCATTGCCGGCGAGTGGGCCTTAAGGCTTCAAGCCCAAAGTTTGCGCTTAGGACCTGCGAGTATTTCTCGGAATGATTTTTCAACGATTCGCTTGTATGTGTCTTTTCCGACTGCCTGGCTTTCCAAGGCGCTCGTGCCTTGAACAAGTCGAGCCACCTGCATCGCTTTCTTTCGAGCTTGCTGTCGGCAGAGTGCGACGACGCTTGACTCGCCGAGTTCGAAAGAGAGACCAAGTGCTTCGGCGATTGCTGCGATGTTTCCAAATGATGCTGCAGCGATTTGTCCGCCAAAGATGCGCTTGACTGTTGGGATGGAAACGCTACTTCGCCAGAGGATTTACATCGGAAATCCCGCTCTGGATCAAATCAGTACAAATTTCTTGTGGTGCGAGTGCTGCGCTTTTGGGAGTTGGGATAACCCCACCCACTTACGCAAGCGCGAGATGATCGATTGGATCGGGAAGAGGAATGACGATCATTGGCTGTTCACGTCACCCCGCGCGAAAAACATTCGCATATGCCAATCGAGACGATCGGGGCAAACAGTGATTGCTGATCCCCATCTACGATCACACCACTAATGCGCATGATCTCTTGGAACATGAACAAGGCTCACTGCGATAGTCCAAGTTGGATATACCTTCTGGATCGCGCGCCTGATCTGGCATTTCTGCAGGAGGTTAATTCCGTTCCCCAATTTGTTCTTGACACGTTTCCGCATCGGATTGAGTGTGCGATTCGTCCAAACGATAAACCGCAGAAGTTTCATACCGTCATTCTTGTTCGCGGGATAATGGGCGCGAGCATCAAACTTCAAGGATCGACTGATTGGCTGAACGCCGAGCACGAAAGGTTCAAGGGGAACCTCGTTGCGAATCAGGTCATGCCGACGAGTGGGCCAAGCCTCACTGCTGTCAATGTCTATAGCCCCGCGTGGCCGATTCCGAAGTCGCGGCTTATTGGTATTGACACGAGCGGCATCAAGTCCAACATAAACCCAGATTTGTGGATGACGGATTT
>Ga0214919_10013124_pt1 | contig 10075 bp, 8 predicted proteins | sample LL1503_MetaG_FD_177994 | JGI IMG/M metagenome (GOLD analysis project Ga0214919, IMG submission 177994) | Freshwater microbial communities from Lake Lanier, Atlanta, Georgia, United States - LL-1503 | ecosystem: Environmental > Aquatic > Freshwater > Lake | place: USA: Georgia | collected 2015-03-15 | reverse complement strand
CCTTGGTTGCGTGGGCGCGATCCTTGAAGAGGATGGCCGCGCAACCTTCGGGGGAGATGACCGAGTAGTAAGCGTTCTCTAAGATATAAACCCGATTGGAGACCGCGATGCCCAGTGCGCCGCCGGAACCCCCTTCGCCGATGACGAAAGTGATAATGGGGACGCCGAATTGACTCATCTCGCGAAGATTCACCGCGATGGCTTCCGCGACGTGACGCTCTTCCGAGCCGATGCCAGGGAAGGCGCCGGGGGTGTCGACGAGCGTGATGATGGGCAGGCCGAAAGTGTGGGCCATCTTCATCAGGCGAAGGGCTTTGCGATAACCTTCGGGATTAGGGCAACCAAAGTTACGGCGGAGGTTTTCTTTGGTGTCGCGGCCTTTCTGCTGGCCGAGGACCATGATGGGCCGGCCTTCGAAAAATGCCGTACCGCCGACGATGGATTCGTCGTCCATGAACAGGCGGTCACCGTGGAGCTCCTGGAAGTCGTCGAAGAGCATTCCGATATAATCTAAAGAATAGGGGCGGCGGGGGTGGCGGGCCAGTTGGACGCGCTGCCAAGGGTTGAGGTTGCCGTAGACCTCACGGCGGGTCTGTTCCATCTTGGCCTCTAGGGATTTGACCTCCTTGGTGACGTCCATGCCGGCGTTCTCGGAGGAGGCTCGGAGGGAGTTGATCTTATCTTCGAGCTCACGAATGGGCTTTTCGAACTCGAGGGTGAAGCGGGGCTTCGGGGCTGACATAGCGGTAAAGTTGAGCAATCCGAGGGGGCAGGGCAATGGAATTGGGCCGAAGGAGGGCTAGTGATAGGTCTAGAATGAGGGTAAAACAGGGCTTTTAGGGGTAGGGATTGGGGTGGGGGTAGGGTGTTGTTTCGGGTGGCGGGTGGCAGCCTCGGATGGCGGGTGGCCGGATACGCTATTCCCACACCTACCCACTACCCCAACCCCTGATTCATTTCCCCTTTCCGTTGAACCACTCTCCCGCCAACCTGTCTATAAGACACCCTTACCCCCCTCATGCGTCTCCCTTCCTTACTCATTCTCTTAGCCGCTGCCGGTCTTGTCGCCGCCGAAGGCTATACAGACACCCCCCTCATTCCAGGGACCACCTGGCACGTCCATGACTCGGCGCGCCCGCAGCCTCCTCGTGCCGACGCTTCAAAGCTTAAATGCAACGAGGCTAAGGCTCCGGCTGGAGCCATCGTCTTGGTCAGCGGAAATGACTCTGCCAGCGAGTGGGAGCCGGATGCAGTTCCGAGCGCCAAACTTAAGACGCCGACGACCTGGGTCATCCGGGACGGAGTCATGATTGCTCATAGTAACCAGATTCGCACCAAGCGCTCCTTCGGCGATATCACGCTCCATGCCGAATGGCGTTCCGCCGAAGGTTACGAGAACGATCCCAAGAAGAAGAGCCAAGGCAGCTCGAATAGTGGCATCTTCTTCATGAAGACTTACGAACTCCAGGTCCTTGATTGCTGGAAGAATGAGACTTATGCCGACGGCATGACCGCCGCCATCTACGGCCAGAAGCCACCGCTATTCAATGCCTGCCTGCCTTCCCGCTCATGGAACAGCTACGATGTCGAATGGACTGCTCCGCGTTTTAACGCCGATGGTACCGTCGCCAGCACTGCCCATATCACCGTCGTCATGAACGGCGTCAAGGTGCAGGATAACTCCGAGTATATCGGCCCCAGCAGCCATAAGAAGAATCCCCCTTACGTGATGCACGACGACAAAATGCCGCTGGCGCTGCAGTTCCATGGCGACGCCGTCGAGTACCGTAATATCTGGGTCGTCGAGAAGAAGTAAGTGGACGGAGCCGGCCCCATGGACTTAACGAAGAAGCTGATCGCGCTCTTGGTCCTTGGGCTGGTCTTCTATCTCATTGAGAGGGTCATCGGGAATCGCCGTCGGGCTTCTTTACTTCGTCCAGGAATGGCCACGGATACCATATACTTTTTCCTCGTCGGCTTGGTCAAGTTGCTCACGAAGGCTCTTTTGGTGATTCCCGCGATCATGCTGGTGTGGCTGCAGGTCTCGACGCCTGAGGAATTACGCTCCGGCATGTATCATGGCTTCGGTCCCTCGCTCAGTCAGCCGGTCTGGCTGCAGACTATCGAGATCTACCTGTTGGTCGATTTCTCCGGCTATTGGATTCACCGGCTTTTCCATACGGGTGCTTGGTGGCCGTTTCATGCGGTCCATCATAGTTCTGAAGACCTTGATTGGCTTTCCAGCCTAAGAGTCCATCCGGTCAACGAAGTCGTTGATAAACTTGCTCAGGCTACTCCGGTGCTTTTGCTTGGCTTCGATCCGGGGGCCACGGTCGGAACGGCGGTCTTTTTTACGTTCTACGCGATCTTCCTGCACGCCGACGTCGATTGGGATTTCGGCCCGCTGCGTTCGGTGATTTCGACACCGGTCTTCCATCGCTGGCATCACTCGAAGGATCCGGCGGCCATCGATAAGAACTTCGCCGGTCTCCTTCCGCTTTGGGATATTATCTTCGGGACATATTATATGCCGAAAGATCGGCTGCCCCAGGACTTCGGCGTCCCAGAAAAGGTGCCAGCAGGCTTCTTCGGCCAGCTTTGGCATCCTTTTACAGGCTGGTTCAAGCGCAAGGGGCCGCCTGCAGTCTGAGGCCAAGACGCTTCCCCGTTTGCATTGGGCGTCACGACCGATAAGTTGGGTTTCTTAGCTGATGTATCCTCAAGACCTTCGCGAAAATTGGCATGCCGGACAGGGCCGGTGGAAAGACGTGCCCGCCGCTGAGTGGAACGACTGGCATTGGCAGCTGCGTAACCGCATCACGACGCTGGCGCAGCTAGAGGAGATGCTTGAACTGACCAAGGAGGAGAGAGAAGGGTGCCTGTTCGCACCGCATAAGCTCTCGCTTTCGATCACGCCCCACTTCTTCAATCTGATCGACCCCAAGGACCCGAACTGCCCGGTGCGCCGACAGGTGATTCCGCGAATCGAGGAGTCCTACGTCGCCCCGGGCGAGTCCGAGGATCCTGTTGGCGAAGAGGGGACGATGCCCGTCCCGGGTATCGTCCATCGCTACCCCGACCGCGTCCTGTTCCTGGTGACCGATCGTTGTGCATCGTATTGCCGTTATTGCACGCGCAGCCGCCTGGTTTCCAACGCCCAGGCCTATGATTTCCATCCCGAGCTTGAAGCCGGTTTGAAGTATATCGAGGAGCATACCGAGATTCGCGATGTATTGCTGTCGGGTGGCGACCCGCTGCTGCTCTCGGATGCCAAGCTGGACGCGCTTCTCGGGCGTCTCCGTGCCATCAAGCACGTCGAATTTATCCGGATTGGTTCGCGCATTCCGGTTTTTCTTCCGCAGCGCATCACGACCGAGCTCGCCGAAGTTTTTCGTAAACACGGCCCCATCTGGCTGAGCATCCATACGAATCATCCGAAGGAGTGTACGGCGGAATTAGCCGCGGCCTGCGAACGCCTATCTTTTGCGGGTGTGCCGCTCGGCAACCAGTCGGTCTTGCTCGCTGGCGTTAACGACGACGTCGAAGTGATAAAGTCGCTCGTGCATCGCCTACTGATGATGCGCGTCCGCCCCTATTATCTTTACGCCTGTGATTTGATTGAAGGCTCGACCCATTTCCGCGCCCCTATCCAGAAGGGCATCGACATCATCCGAGCGCTCCGCGGACACACGACGGGCTATGCCGTTCCTCAGCTGATCATCGATACCCCGGGCGGCGGCGGGAAGGTCCCAATCAATCCGGAATACGTCCAGGCCATCCATGATGGCATCGTCGAACTCCGTAATTTCGAGGATCGGTCCTTTGTATACCCGTCCGGGAGCCAGATGCCGGACGTGTACAAGGTATAAGCGGATAGCGGCTGGGAGTCCATTCACTCAAAGGGAGACCGGAGACCGGATCATTGGCTGGGGTCTGTCCTTGGGTAGGGCTGACCGCCTCGGTCGGCCGCGGTTGAGCGAGGGCGCTCAACCCTACCTTAAAATAGATCCGCAGCATCTTTTCCGGTCTCCGGTCTCCCTTTGGGTCGGGTCTTTACTGTCCGCCCGCGGACGCCACGCAGTGGCGCCCCTACCTTTTGCCGCCCAATACAACTAACCGGGGTTTTAATCCAGTTAGCGCTCAAAGTGGTGGGCTCGTAGGGATTCGAACCCCAAACGTCTGATCCGTAGTCAGAAATGATATCCATTTCACCACGAGCCCGTAGTGAGGGATTTGAGCAAACGACCCTCGGCCTTGATGGCAAGGAGTTTTTCAGGCCTGTGCCTGATGGAGCGCCACGGTGCCGAAAAGCATCCTTTTATGGCTCACGGAGTGGAAACCGGCGGCTTTAAGCTCGGCATCGAGTCCGTCGGCGTCGGGGAAGCCCGCGATGCTGGTGCCGAGGTATTTATAAGCACCAAAGTCTCCGGTGAGCAGTCCCGCGAGTAGCGGAAGGATGCAACGGACGTGGATGAAGTGAAAAGGAACGAACCAGCGATCGGGTTGCGAAAATTCCAAGATGAATAAGGTGCCCTGGGGACGGAGGACGCGACGCAACTCACCGATTCCCTTGGCCCGGTCTTCGAAATTGCGCACGCCGTAGGCGATTGTGACGACATCAACCGACCGGTCGGGCATGGGCAGCGCCATGCAGTCGCCGAGTTTGAATTCCAGGGCGAGATTTTCCTTCTTTGCGCGTGTGCGGCCGAGCTCAAGCATCGGTTCGCAAAAATCGTAGCCCGTGATCACGCAATCGGCTGGCAAGGATTGCTTAAGCGCAAAGGCGACGTCGCCGCTCCCAGTCGCAAGGTCGACCACGATCTTAGGTTGGGCCGCCACGACGGAGGTAATGAGGCGGTTACGCCAGCCGACGCAGAGGCCGAGGCTCAGGACGCGGTTGGCAAAATCGTAGCGCGAGGCGATACCGGAAAACATGCGTTGGACTGCGGAACCTTCGGGCATGGGATTACCCTCCGCACATTGGGCGGAAGGTCAAGTGAGTGACTGAATAGGGGACACGTTGACAAGGGGGCACGTGGGCAAGGGGTACCGCAACCCTATGCATTTAGCCTCATGAGCCATGAGTGACCCCGATGCTCTCTCTCCGTGTCGCCGTGCCCCCGTGCCCACGTGTCCCCTTACACAAAAACTCCTCCGCCCATCAGGACGCGGTCATGATAGATTGCGATGACCTGTCCGGGGGCGAGGCCGCGTTGGGTGAGTTTGAAATCAAGTTCCACGGTACCGTCTGTGCTGGGCTTGAAATGGGCGGGCGTGGCCGCGTCGCGATAGCGGACTCGGGCGAGGATGTCCTGCTCATCCGAGATGGGCCGATTGATCCAACTGAAAGAATTGGCCCGAGCGTGATCGGTGTAAAGTCCGGCGGTGCCAGGTTTATCGAAGGCGACGTGGAGCGTGTTGGTCGTAAAATCTTTCTTCACCACCACGAAATATTCGTTGTCCGTGTTGGAGGGTAGGCCGATGCCTTTGCGCTGCCCGATGGTGTAACGATGGAGTCCGCGATGTTGTCCGATGGTTTTGCCGGTGGCATTGATGACGGGGCCGGGCGCATCGGGGATGTGTCGTTCGAGAAAATCTTGCACCGGCACTTGTCCTAAGAAGCAGATACCTTGGCTGTCTTTGCGTTCGGCGTTGGGTAGGCGAGCTTCGGTGGCGAGACGGCGGACTTCGGGCTTAAGCATTTCCCCGATCGGAAAAATAGCTTTCGCGAGTTGTTCTTGGCGGAGCAGGGCAAGGAAGTAGGACTGATCTTTATTAGGGTCGAGACCCTCGAGCAGATCAAAACTGCCATCCGTGTTTTCGCGACGTCGAGCATAGTGTCCGGTGGCAATCATGTCATACCCTTCGGCCAGGGCTCGACGGAGGAAGACGCCGAACTTCATTTCGCGGTTACAAACGATATCCGGATTCGGGGTCAGCCCGCGCCGATAGCCGTCGACCAAGTATTCGACGACGGTGCGTTTGTAGTCGTCGACGAGGTCGATGATCTGGAAGGGCAGTTTGAGATGGGTGGCGACGGCTTGGGCGTTGCGGACGTCGTCCTCCCAAGGGCATTCGCCGGGGAAGGGAAGGCCTTCCTCGTTCATCCAGGTGCGAAAGTAGGCGGCATGCACCTCATGACCCTGTTGCTTCAGCAAAAGGCCGGCCACGGCGCTATCAACGCCGCCCGAGAGGGCTACGAGGACCTTGGACATACGGCGACAAGGTAGGGCGGGGCAGGAGGCGGTGACAGCGTTAAAATATAAACCAAGCGGGGGGAGGGTCTGGGTTCATGGTTAATCTAGGTTTTTAAGCGGAATCTTAGCCGATTCATGAATCCGTTCGTGGTCTTGGAGCAACTCCTTGCCCTCCCACGCGTGGGGTGTTTTGCTGGGCGCATGCGTTTCAGTCTCGCCCTTCTTTGGTTCGGTTTAACCCCCCTCCTTGCCCAGAATGCCCAGCTCGCAGGGATGCAGCAAGATTTGGCGGAGTTACGCACGGAAGTGGAAAAATTAAAATTAGAAAACTCTGATTTACGCGAAGCGGTCGCCCGGCAAAAGGCGGGGCAAGGTCAGTCCGCGTCCAGCGCCGAAACCAACGCCAAGCTTCGCGCCGAAACATTGAATGAAGTTGACCGTCGTTTGAAGCAGCAGACGGCCGACATCGACCGGGCGCTCGCTGAGCTGACTCGTCAGGTGAACGCGGCGCTCGGAAAGACGACGACTGCCGCTCCTGTTCGTGCTGCCACACCTCCGACGTCGAGCGCAGCAGCGACGAACGCCGCACCCGCGGCGCCAGATGACGGTTTCCCAGCCGAGATGCCGCGGACAGGTATGAAGGTTCGGGTAAAATCCGGTGACACAGTGACGAAGCTCGCGCGCTTGCACAACTCCAAGGCGGAGTGGATTATTACCGCCAATAAACTTCCCAGCGCTGCTGCGCTTCGGGCGGATGTCGAAATCTTTATTCCGCAGGCCGAAGCCGCCGCTCGCTAATCTTCCAATGGCAACACCTCCAAAGAAATCTCTTGGCCGCGGTCTCGGCAATCTTATCGGGGGCGGCTTAAGCAAGCCAGCTGTCCCGCCCGTCGCACCTGTCGCCGCGGTGCCTGCCGTTCCCGGTTTGACGCTTATCGAACTAGTCGTCGGCACGATCATTCCTAATCCCCGTCAGCCCCGCCGCGATTTCGATGAAGTGGCCGTCAAGGAATTAGCCGAATCCATTCGTTCGGAAGGCCTTTTGCAGCCCATCGTCGTTCGTAAGGTTAAGGACGGATTTGAACTGATCGCCGGCGAGCGCCGTCTGCGTGCCTTTAAGCACCTCGGGCAAAAGACGATACCCGCCCGCGTAATTGAAGCGAGCGATGCAGCCAGCGCTGTCTTGGCCTTGGTTGAAAACTTGCAACGTGCGGATCTGAATCCGGTCGACGAAGCCTTGGGCGTCGCCTCTTTGATGCGCGACTTCAGCCTGACTCAGGAAGCGGTAGCAGATCGGATCGGTAAGCCGCGTGCGACGGTGGCGAATTCGGTGCGCTTGTTGCAGCTGGACCGCGAAATCTTGGGTTATCTGGGCAAAGGTCAACTTTCCTCCGGCCATGCCAAGGCCCTCCTGGGTCTGGAACAAGCCACGCAACGTATTCAGATTGCGCGGTTGATTATCGAGAAAGGGTTGTCCGTTCGGGCGACGGAAGCTGAGGTAAAAACTCTGGCCGCCGGAAAAAAAGCAGATCGCAAGCGAACGGAAAAGACCGTCGTCGCGGATGTGCAAAAGCGACTCTCTTCACACTTTTCTTCGCCAGTCAGCGTCGTCCGCAAGGGTGCCAAAGGAACAATCGCGATTTCCTTCAGCAGCGATGATGATCTCGCCCGTTTGCTGGAGAAGATTGGGATTAAACTCTAAGGGGGCACGGTGAAACGGGGTGATGAGGCGTTATTGCCGCCCATAGAAAGGAAGCTGTCCTCCTCGCTTGGTGAGGTACCCCCCCCTTTGTCCCGGTGTCACCGTGCCCACGTGTCCCCTACACTTTAAGCACTAAGTTCCGCTGCGCGGAACTTAGTGCTTAAAGTGCCGCATGCCGGTGAAGATCATCGCCATGCCACGAGCGTCAGCGGCGGCGATGACTTCGGGGTCCTTCACCGAGCCGCCTGGTTGGATAGCGCAGGAAGCTCCGGCGTCGGCCGCAGCGATCAACCCGTCCGGAAAGGGGAAGAAGGCATCCGAGCAGACGGCCGAACCGGTAAGCCCCAGTTTGGCTTCGCCGGCTTTCCAGATGGCGATGCGCGAAGAATCGATGCGCGACATCTGGCCGGCGCCGACGCCGAGCGTGCGCTCTTTGCCTGCGTAGACGATGGCGTTAGATTTCACGTGGCGCACGACGCGCCAACCGAAGAGCATCGCCGTCAGTTCGTCGGCCGTTGGCTGACGTTTCGTGACGACTTTGAAATCGCGCGGATTGACGGGCTTTTGGTCGCGGTCTTGGACGAGGACGCCGCCGATGACCGCGCGGACTTCGCGCAAGGTATCGGCGCGGAGGCCCACTTTGGCACGCATGAGCCGCAGGTTCTTTTTCTTGCTGAAGATGGCGAGGGCGTCGGCGTCGAATTCCGGAGCGATGATTACTTCGGAGAAAATCTCGGCGATGGCTTCGGCGAGGGCTTTGTCTACGGTGCGATTGGCGACGATGATACCGCCGAAGGGGGCTTGGCGGTCGGTTTCGAAGGCCTTATGCCAGGCTTCGACCAAGGTGTCGGCCGAGGCCACGCCGCAGGGGTTGGTGTGCTTCAGGATGGAAATCGTCGGCCGTTCGAATTCTCCGATCAGGTAGGTCGCCGCCGTGATATCTAAGATATTATTGTAACTGAGTTCCTTGCCTTGGAGTTGTTCGAAGGCTTCGTGGAACGTGCCGTAAAGCGCGGCTTGTTGGTGGGGGTTTTCGCCGTAGCGGAGGCGTTGGGCGAGCGACAGGGTGGTCGTGAAACGGGAGGGCAGGCCCAAGACGTTACCTGCTCCGGGTTGGGTCTGTGCTTCCAGGTAATTGGCGATGGCGGCATCATAGGCCGAAGTGCGTTGGAAGACCTTCAGGGCGAGTTCGCGGCGAAGTTCGCGAAGAGTTGCGGGATTTTTCATCGCCGCTAAGACGCGTTCGTAATCGGATGGGTCCGTCACCACGGAAACCGAAGCGTGGTTTTTGGCCGCGCTGCGAAGCATGGAGGGGCCCCCGATATCGATATTCTCAATCGCATCTTCGAAAGAGCAGTTCGGTTTGGCGACCGTGGCTTCGAAGGGGTAGAGATTGACGACCACGAGATCGATGAGCTCGATACCGTGTTTCTTGGCTTCATCGAGGTGTTCATGGGAATCGCGTCGACAGAGCAGGCCGCCGTGGACTTTCGGGTGCAAGGTTTTGACGCGGCCTTCCATGATTTCTGGAAAGCCGGTGTGTTCGCTGACATCCGTCACCGGCAGGCCGGCGTCGCGTAACATCTTGGAGGTGCCGCCGGTGGAGAGCAGCTTGTAGCCGTGGTCTTTCACGAGGGCTTGAGCGAAGGGCAGGAGGCCTGTTTTGTCGCTGACGGAGAGGAGTGCGATGGGCATGGGAAAGCAAACACTGGGGTAGGGGGATGGAACCGAAGGGTCAAGATAAGGCGATGGTTCGGGGCTTTCCGATTACGCTCTTACCCTTGACCCTTGGCCTGATTTTCCCTCCTTCCATGGAGTATGTCCACTGCTTTGCTTTTTTCTGGTCAGGGTGCCCAGGCCGTCGGCATGGGGAAATCTCTCTACGAAGGTTCGCCCATCGCCAAGGGGCTTTATGATCGGGCGGCGAAGGTCTTGCCCTTTGATTTGAAGCAAATCTGTTTTGAAGGCCCCGTCGAGGTGTTGACGGAAACGCGGGTCTGTCAGCCTGCTCTCTACGTGCAGGGTTATGCGATCGCGCTGATTTTGCGCGAACGGGGAAAGCTTAACGATCTTAAGGCCTGCTTAGGGTTATCGCTAGGCGAATTGACGGCTTATGCCTTCGCCGGGGTTTGGGATTTTGAAACCGGACTGCAAGTCGTCGCCGAACGTGGCCGGC
>Ga0214919_10013123_pt1 | contig 10075 bp, 11 predicted proteins | sample LL1503_MetaG_FD_177994 | JGI IMG/M metagenome (GOLD analysis project Ga0214919, IMG submission 177994) | Freshwater microbial communities from Lake Lanier, Atlanta, Georgia, United States - LL-1503 | ecosystem: Environmental > Aquatic > Freshwater > Lake | place: USA: Georgia | collected... | reverse complement strand
TATGTGGGGCGTGGGATTGAATTGGACTCAGGAACACCCCACATAGGGTTCGTGCATCAGGTATTTATCCGACTCTACCTGAGGGGCAATAAATATCAATTCATATCACTTGGTATTTACCCTAACCAAAGGACTCTTCAATGCTGACAACCCCTAAGAACAAAAACGAACTGATCGATCAACTCAAGCGTGAAAAAGATTTCCATGTCCTGGCTGTCCATAACGGTCAGGCTTCGGTAGTTGCCAAGGAAATTGCCAAGCACGGCAGCAAGCAGGTATCAGTGATTGTCATTGAGACCCGTTGACTTATGATCACTATTGAGTTGATTGATCACATCCCTAGCCTTGAGTGACACCTTGGCTTGCTCGATGTGTGCATACCGCATCGTTGTTTGGATATCCGCATGTCCGAGTATTTCCTTGACTTCATAGAGGTTCAAGCCGTTCTGAATCAAACGGGTGGCATGCGTATGACGTAAAGTGTGAGCCGTACATCCAGTGATTCCAGCCCTTTCAAATGCCTTCTTGAACGTCAGATGGACATTGTTGCGAGCTAGTCCAGATTTGCTGTTGAACACAAATTGGTTATTGGCACTGGTGTGCCTACGGGTAAGCACCTCATAAACCCTGTCTGTCATATAGAGGACAGATTCATTGCGGACTTTAGGTCTCCATAGTCCAATTGTTCGATTGGTCAGATTGATTGATCCCCATTGGAGGGTGCAAATCTCACCATGGCGGGCGCCGGTATCAAGTAGCAGGATGACCAGATCATAAAAATCCTGCATCTGAGCTTTCAACGCTTCCCTGCGGTCCTCATAGGGAGCCATCCATTTGACATCCCTTGTAGGGTCTATCGCATGAAGAAGCTTTCTTTCCTCATCATGCGTCAGGTACCTAAGTCTGCCCTTGGATAACTTGATTTTGGGCATCTCAAAGTCTGATGTCTGGTAGCCCATTCGTTTGACATACTTGATCGTCCCACTGACCTGATTGAGCATGTGTTTAATCGATTGATTGCCATACCCACGGCTTTGCAGTTCTAGCCTCCAGCCCTCTATGTCACGAGTTGTGACCTGATGGATATAGGTAATACCGGTCCAGTAAGCTGTTACACGCTTACACGCTAGGGTGATGTACTTATTGCTTTTGAGTGTCTGCTTGGCATTGGCATACATCTGGAAAGCCTTGGCAACTTCAATGGGAGACTTGATCCCCAACTGTTGTTGCTCTATCAACTGATTACGCCAACTGGCTTCCAGCCTCTCAGCCAGATTCTTGTCTGTTGATTTCGATGACTTGATGTAGGTCTTGCCGTTGTACTGGAATTGGATGTACCAGTACTTGGAGCCATCACGTTTGGTTACAGCCATTTTGGAATACGGATATCAGTGGAGGAATGACTCCACTATCCTCCCAAAACCTGTACCAGACAACAGCAAAAAAAAGGGGCATTTAGCCCCCTGTGTCAGGCTTGTTTTTGCGCCTGTTGACGCTTGAATTTGCGACTGATGTTGTAGAAATACGTGGGACTGCCCTTTGGGGTAATACTTGCACCCTCAATGAACGCACGAAGGATTACATCCCTAGGTTCATCATGCAATGCTTGGTAAATCACCCTTGCTGCTGCAGCCTTGCTGTTTTCTGATGCAAATGTTTGCTTGCCATTTGCCACTGCTTGCCGGTAACGGATGGGGTCAATAGGTTCAATCAATGGTTTTGCAGGCTTTGATTCAAGGTTTGTTGTAACCACGGTAGATGCTCCAAAGGTTGTTGATGATTTCCCTGGCATCTGGTGGTGTTAGCACTTCCATGCCCGAGATGTCCTCAAACAGGTATAAAACTACATCCGTGAATACACGCTTATTCAAGTCCCCACCATGTATGTCTATGACCAATTCGATCAGACGTACTTGCTGGGGTTTGGATAGCCGTTTCATTGATGGTTAAACCCTGTTGAGGTAGGGGTACCATCCCTTGGAATTCCCGAAAAGACAACGGGTTTGTCGAATAAATTTGGAGGGGATAACTGTGGGGTTGTTTATACAAATCTATAAAACTTCAACCTGTTATCCCCAGATTCCCCGGGAGGAATCGTGTTAACAAGCCAATCTGGGGTAACAACTTCCAACCCCAGTTTGTGACAACCAATTAGCGGGGGAAATCAGCTATGGGGTAGAACTGGGCTAGCCCAATCCAACCCCAGTTTGTGTCAATCCACTGGATGTGGTCTGATGCTAGACACTGAGGATAAACACTGGATATTAGTTGCCAAATTGGAGACGTTAGGAGGCATGCGCACTATCCATTGTGCTACGGCGAGGGGTGCGGCATTTTAGGTGCGGGGTTCTGAGTACCTTTGGCTGCTACAGAGCCGAGTTGGTGGCTTGCGGGATGTGGAAGGAGGCTTTTGTAAAGTTTGGCCTTCTAGTGCCGATACTAAATCGACGCATTTCCTTTGCCTGTAATCGGCTGCATCCGAAATGGTGGTCGGGCGGACAAAAGGTTAGGTCACAAAATAAGAGCTGCTGGGGCTCTTAAGAGGAGTCCCATGAGAGCTGCAATTTCAAAATTCATTGGTCTAACGATCTTTATATCTGCCGCATGTGCATTCGCAGATACAAAGCTTCCAAAGTGCGTCATATTTACCTTTGGAAATTGCCAAGGATCATTGAAGTACCCGAATGGGGATATTTACACGGGCGAATTCAACTATGGCCAACCCAATGGCGCTGGCAAGATGACCTACGCCAATGGCGATCTCTATGCCGGCAACTTCTTTGAGGGACAAAAGTACGGGGTAGGCGACTATACGTGGGCAGATGGCAACCGATATATCGGGCAGTTTATTGGAGGTAACCTCGAAGGGCGAGGGGCCTATTATTTTCTATCGAAAAATAAATCAAACCCCGATAAATATGTGGGAGATTTTAAAAAGAACGTATTTAATGGAGATGGGATCTATACCTATGGTAATGGTGCTGTGGTGTCTGGCAAGTTTAAGGACGGTAAAAAGGTAAACATATCTGCATCCGTGCAGGTTGCTGAAGTTAAGAAATCACCAGAGGTCGTGAACGGTGTTAACGAATTGAATAAACCGGGAGTAGAGGTTTCAAATAAAGTAAATGGGATAAGCGAAAATAATCAAGAGCCCGTGAATAAGGAATTGTTGGCGCTGTCAGTCTACAGTGACGGAGTAATAAATGGAAACAGTCTGTCAGGGAGGAGCTCAATACCCTCTAATAGAAGTGCAGAAAAGGGTAAATTCTTTGTAACAGGATCTATGAATTCTGTAAGTATTACAGCCCTAAATGTTTCCAATGGCTTAGGTTCGACAGGTGAAGATAAATTGAACATGCCTTTGGTCAATACACCTTTCAGTCTTGGGGTGGGTTACCAACTAAATGAAAGCTATGGCATCGAGTTAGGGTTTAAATATCATGGGCATTATTTCGAAGATATAAAGTCATCATCGTTAATTCAAAATAATTCCCTTAAGTCAAGCGCATGGTTATTTGGAGGCTTCATGGATCTTCCGTTAAGCGCTTCACTTGGACTGAATATCAAGGCTGGAATACAGAATGCCGATATGACCTTGGAGGCCACTCGTGAAAGGAGTTCTTTTTCGCCGACAGGTCAAATAATTTATTCATCGGGACAATTTGATGTCTGGAGATCATCATCTAAATCATGGGGTGGATATTATGGACTAGGGCTATACTACTCTATTGATAAAGACAACAGTATATATTTAGATTGGTCCAGAGCAAGGAGCTCAGTTAGCTCAATTTCTAATTCATCCAACCCATCTGCACCCATTGATATCAACACAGACGTAACAGGCCTTGGTTTCAAGCATAGTTTCTAATGCTTTTAATATGTGGATAGTGATAGAACCTGACCAGTACACTCACAGAACCTGAAAAAACCCAATGTTTCTGCGAGGTTACAAGCTCAGTGGTGGTGCTTTAATCAGAGCACAGCAATTTCGACTTCTATTCAATGTTTCAGGCCGGAAAGGTTGATTCTATTTGGTTAACTTTTTTGCCCAAATCCAACTAGGTATAGCTTCAAGCTTTTGAATACGCTCAAGACTTAAAGTTTTTTTATTTCTAGAGGTTTTCTGCCTATCTACCCAGGAGCCAAGCTTATAGCCGTAATCATCTAAGGTCTTATTTTTTAGATTTGAAATTTGATTCTTCTTGAGAAAACGTTTTAAAGATTCATATCCCAAATCCCAAGAAGCATCAGCGACGATCCAAACCCACTCTGGAATTGCATCCAGCTTATTTTTCCGTTTCGGCGGCATGGAATTCCTAGAAACTCTTTGAACTTGGACCCAAGAGCCTAATTTAAAATTCTCATCAGTTATATAAGTATGCGTAATTAACGAATTGCCATTTACATTTATGTATTTATTTAAACAAGCAAAACCGTGGTCCCATGCATCTTCTCTTGTATTCCAAATCCAGCCTGTTATGGACTCCAAATTATAAATTTTATCTTCGGAAAGAGTATCCTTAGACATCCGCTGCTGAATTACCCAATTACCCAATTTGTAACCTGAAGAAGTTCTAAGTGACTGCTTAATCTGTGTAGCTTCGTTTAGCTTAACGTACTCAGATAGTTCATAAAATCCAATGTTCCATGCACCTTTTTTCGTGTTCCAGATCCAACCATTTACCCCTGCAAGCCTTTCTGACCTTTGGATAGACATTAAATCTCTTTCCATTCTTTGGGTTTGACACCAAACGCCCAATTTAAAACCATCTTCTGTTTGAAACTTCAAAGGAATAATACCATTTGGGAACTTTTTTGAGTATTTTTCAAGCACTTTAAAAGCTTCATCCCATTTATTATCTAAAGGGCTCCATGTCCATCCATTTAGAATCTCTAATTTGGATCTCTTCTCACTAGTTAGCAGGTACCTTCGAGCACGTTGGTTTCTAACCCAACTGCCTAACTTATATCCATCTTCGTCGTGGGCTTGTGGAACTTCACAGTGTCCCTCTCCAGTGGTAAATTTGACTAATCGTCCATACCACTCATCCCACGATTCACCCAATCGATTTACAGCTTCTACATAAATGCTATTGGTTAATTCATCTAATCCGATAATAATTCAACTGACGTAGTTGGAACTAATTAGACCCGGAGTTGCTCGGGTTGACGGAGATGATTCCTCGTAATTTGCAGTGCAAACCGGTCCAACTCCGACATGCAGCAGCCTTTTAGAGGCCTTTGCCTTTTAAGCGCATATGTTTTAGCGCATTCATTGCTACTTAGTCAGCATCCGCATCGCATCTTCCAGCCCTTTAAGGGTGAGCGGGTACATACGCTGCTGCATCAATTGCTGCACTACGCTGATGCTCTGACGGTACTGCCATACGCCTTGGGGCTCGGGGTTGATCCAGGCAAATTTAGGGAACGCGCTAGTTAGGCGTTGCAGCCATTCGGCGCCGGCTTCCTCGTTGTTGTATTCCACGCTGCCGCCGGGCTGCAGTATTTCGTAGGGGCTCATGGTGGCGTCGCCCACGAAAATGAGTTTGTAGTCTTTGTTGTACTTGCGGATGATGTCCCAGGTGGCAAACTTTTCTGCAAAGCGGCGACGGTTGTTCTTCCACATAAAGTCGTACACGCAATTGTGGAAGTAGTAAAACTCCATGTGCTTGAACTCAGTTTTGGTGGCGCTGAAAAGCTCTTCCACCCGGGCGATATGGTCGTCCATGGTGCCGCCCACGTCCATGAGCAGCAACACCTTGACGTTGTTGTGCCGCTCCGGGCGCATCTTGATGTCCAGGTAGCCGGCGTTGGCCGCCGTCTTGCTGATGGTTTCGTCCAGATCCAGCTCGTCTTCGTGGCCCTCGCGGGCGAATTTGCGCAGGCGGCGCAGCGCTACTTTGATGTTGCGCGTGCCCAGCTCTTGCGTGTCGTCGTAGTCTTTGTAGGCGCGCTGGTCCCAGACCTTGACCGCGCTGCGGTTGCGCCCTTTGTCCTGCCCGATGCGTATGCCTTGCGGGTTGTGCCCGAAGGCGCCAAAAGGCGAGGTGCCGCCCGTGCCAATCCATTTGCTGCCGCCTTCATGGCGTTCTTTTTGCTCTTCAAAGCGCTTTCGTAGCGTCTCCATCAGCTCGTCCCAGCCCATTTTCTCGATTTTGGCCAGCTCTTCCGGGCTCAGTTGCAGCTCTAGATTTTTGCGCAGCCACTCCAGCGGAATTTCTTTGGTGAAGTCTGCAATCTGCTCCACGCCTTTGAAATACGCCGCGAACGCGCGGTCAAATTTGTCGTAATGCTTTTCGTCTTTGACCAGCGTGGTGCGGCTCAAGAAGTAAAAGTCGTCTATCGCGTAGCCCGCGGCCTCTTCGCCGCTAGCGGGCTCGGGCACATTGGGGCCGACGACGCCTTTTTGCAGCGCTTCCATGAGCGTCAGGTATTCCTTGACCGATACCGGCAACTTGGCCGAACGCAGGGTGTAAAAAAAGTCAATCAGCATGGGCTACCTCAACGGGGCTTGTGCAGCGAATAGAGCAGTTGCGCCTTGACCTCGGGCCACTCGCCCGAGCGCAGGCTGTACATCACGGTATCGCGGATGGTGCCGTCGCGCCTTAGCGCGTGGCCGCGGATGACGCCATCTTTGCGCGCACCCAGGCGCTCGATGGCTGCTTGCGACGCGAAGTTGAAATTGTCGGTGCGCCAGCCCACCACATGGCAGCCCAGCGTTTCAAACGCATGCGTCATCATCAGCAATTTGCAGGCGGTGTTGACGTGCGTGCGCTGCGTACTTTTGGCGTACCAGGTGTAGCCAATTTCTACGCGCTTCACAGCGGGCAGGATGTCGTGGTAACTGCTGCAGCCGATAACCTTGCCGCCGGGCTGGTCCAGCACGGCAAACGCAAAGCGGTTGCCGGCTGTCCGCATCGCCAGTGCGTCTTCGATGTACTGGCGGGTGTTTTCCGGCTCGGGAACCGAGGTGACGCGCAAACTCCAAAGCGCACCATCGGAAGCGGCGGCACGCAGGGCTGCTTCGTGGTCCAGCGCCAGGGGCGTTATCGCTACGCCGTAACCGCTCAAGTCCACAGGTTCCACAAAGGCCATAGGTTTAACTCTCGTCGTCTTTGTTCTGTCGGCCCTGTTGCCAACGCCGCGCTAATTGCAAGCCGAGGCCGCCGCCCAGACCGACCAGCACAATGCCGCCCATACTGGAATTACCGTAACCCCTTGCAAATACGTCCATCCCGATGAGTTTGCCTAACCCGTAGCCGGTCAGGCAGCCGATGACAAAGCCGATGGCGTCGGAAAATCCGAAGGCCAGAAAATTGACGCGGGGCTTTTTAGCCATCTCAGCGGTTATTGCGTTGCATAAACATCAGCTTTTCAAACAGCGTAACGTCTTGCTCGTTTTTCAGCAAGGCGCCCACCAGCGGTGGAACGGCCATCTTGTCGTCCTTGGCTTGCAAGGCTGAGAGCGGAATGTCCTCGGCCAATAGCAACTTAAGCCAGTCCAGCAGTTCGCTGGTGGAGGGCTTTTTCTTCAGGCCAGGCAGGTTGCGCACTTCGTAAAAAGTCTTCATGGCAGCGCTTAGCAGCTCCTTTTTCAGGCCTGGGAAGTGCACGTCCACGATGCTTTGCATAGTCGCCGGGTCCGGGAACTTGATGTAGTGGAAAAAGCAGCGGCGCAAAAACGCGTCGGGCAGCTCTTTTTCATTGTTGGAGGTGATAAACACCAGCGGCCGGTGTTTGGCGCGGATCAGCTCGCGCGTTTCGTAGCAGTAAAACTCCATGCGGTCGATCTCGCGGAGCAAGTCATTCGGAAATTCAATATCCGCTTTGTCGATCTCGTCAATCAGGAGCGCCACAGGCGATTCCGAAGTAAATGCCTGCCAGAGCACGCCTTTGACGATGTAGTTATGAATATTCTTGACCCGCTCGCCGCCGTCGATGTCCGACAGCTGCGAGTCGCGCAGGCGGCTCACGGCGTCGTATTCATACAGACCTTGCTGCGCTTTGGTGGTCGATTTAATGTGCCATTGCAGCAAAGGCAGGTTCAGCGCGGTGGCTACTTCCTCGGCCAGCATGGTCTTGCCGGTGCCCGGCTCGCCTTTCACCAGCAGCGGACGTTGCAGGGTGGAGGCGGCATTCACCGAGAGCATCAAGTCTTGGGTGGCAACGTAATTCTTGGAACCGGTAAATTTCATGGCGCGGCAAAAAGTTGGGGCTAAAGCGGTCAAAGTGCCCGGCAGAACCTGCTTTTGTCCTTTGGCAGCTCGGCAATTAAAGGCCGGTCGGCGTGGCGTAGGCGGGTGGACGGGAGTGGGGTCGATATAATTCGCGATTCGATTTATACCAATATTTATCCGATTGTCCGCGCAAAATGAACCTCTTGCTCCGCTCCCTCATCGCACTTGTTGTCGCTTCAGTGACCCTTACATCCGCTTTTGCGCAAGATATTAAGGGCGACGCTAAAGCCGGTGAAAAGAAAAATGCCACGTGCTTGGGCTGCCACGCCATCGTGGGCTATCAAGCTAGCTTCCCGGAGGTGCATAAGGTTCCCAAGATTGCCGGCCAGGGTGAAAAATACATTATTGCTTCTCTTAACGCCTATAAAAAAGGCGAGCGTAAGCACCCTACTATGCGCGGTATCGCGGTATCACTCAGTGATCAGGACATGGCTGATCTGGCAGCTTATTTCAGCGCACTGGGTGTGGATGCCAACGCCAAGCCGCTCGACAAAATCGGTGGCGGCACTTCTGCTGGGGAGGCCCTGGTCGCCAAAGGCGCTTGCATTTCCTGCCATGGTGAAAACCTGAACAAACCCATTGATCCCAGCTACCCCCTGATCGCTGGTCAGCACAACGACTATCTGTATGTGGCGCTCAAATCCTACAAAGTCGAAGGTAATGCTCAATGGGGCCGCGGCAACGCCATCATGGGCGGAGTCGCCAAACAGTTCTCCAACGCCGAACTGAAAGAACTAGCAAACTATGTGGGCAGCCTGCCCGGCACTGTCAAAACTGTGCCCCAAAGCCGGTTCCGTTAAGTCAAAGTGTCCTCATGAAAAAACCGCCTCCGGGCGGTTTTTTTCGCTCAATCCCGCGTGGCGTGGCGCTGTACGCAGTCGATGTAGGCCTGGCCATCGGGCGGTCGCCCGGCACGCTGGCTTTCCCACAACATGGTGCCCAGGCAGTCCATGGCTTCGTGGTGGGCCGCATGCAGCGATTGCCTTTTGTGCGTCAGCAGTTCCACTGCTTGGCGAATTCCGCGCGGCTGGTCAATGCTGCATTGTTCGCTAATCGACAAATGCATCGACAAGTGCAAAAACGGATTGGTCTGCCCGCTGCCCTCGGGGTAAACGCGGCTGATGGCGGCTTCCAGGTCCTGAAAATCCGCGTGGTACTCGGGATGTTCTGCAATCCATTGGCCGGCCAGAGTTTCCATGGCATCCATGGGCTGCGCGCCGCGGGCTTTGGCGTACACCGAGCAAAAAAAACGGCGCACATCCTCTTGAGAGGGGTTAAACATCGGGGAAGGTTACCATGGGCGTTTTAGCCGGGTTCGGCTAAGCCCCACTATGTTTGAAGCCTGGCCCATCATCACGGATCCGTTTTTCTATGCCGTGGCCATACCGGCGGTTTTGCTGCTGGGAGTGAGCAAAAGTGGCTTTGGCTCAGGCTTCGGGTCCTTGGCCGTTCCGATGATGGCTTTGTCAGTGACAGTGTCCGAGGCGGCGGCGATTTTGATGCCCTTGCTGTTGGTGATGGACGTGCTGGGCAGTGCCGCATTCCGAAAAGATTTCGACCCCGTTTTGCTGCGGCGCATTCTGCCTTTTGGCATTTTGGGCATTGTGCTGGGGGCCTTGTTGTTCAAGCTGGTGCCGCCGCATGCGGTATCGGCCGTGGTAGGTGTCGTAACCCTGGTATTTTTGGCGCAACGCGTCTTGTGGAAGGCATCGACGACCATGTCCCCGCCTGTGTGGCTGGGACGGGTTTTATCAGTCACCTCGGGCTTTACCAGTTTCGTGGCGCACGCGGGCGGCCCGCCTATCAATGCGTACTTTATTGGTTTGAGGCTTAGTCCG
>Ga0214919_10013121_pt1 | contig 10077 bp, 10 predicted proteins | sample LL1503_MetaG_FD_177994 | JGI IMG/M metagenome (GOLD analysis project Ga0214919, IMG submission 177994) | Freshwater microbial communities from Lake Lanier, Atlanta, Georgia, United States - LL-1503 | ecosystem: Environmental > Aquatic > Freshwater > Lake | place: USA: Georgia | collected... | reverse complement strand
CTTGGCTGGGTTCGCATGGGCGTCGCGCGTGCTCAGCCAGGGCTTTGATCCATTTCGCATGGCGATGTGGGGAACCTTTGTCGGTGTACCGGCTTTCTTGTTGGTCATCGGTTCGGGGCTTACCGGTACCGTGTGGATGTTTGTTTTTGGGACCCTGCTGATCGGTTTCGGCGCCGGCATTTTTGGCCACGGCACCTTGACGGCAACCATGAATCTCGCCCCCAAAGACCAAGCCGGTCTGGCCCTGGGCGCGTGGGGCGCCGTGCAGGCCACCGCTGCGGGCGTCGCGGTAGCCTGGGGCGGTATCATGCGCGATCTTGTGGCCCATGTGACCAACTCAGCTACCGGGTACCTGTCGGTGTACGTGCTGGAAGTCGTTCTGCTGCTGATCACGATGGTGGCTATGGTTCCCCTGTTACGTTCCCGCCCCGCAGCCAACCCTGCCTTTTTTCAAGGAGAGTCCTCATGAAAGTTCACCATATTCTGTTGATCTTGTGGTTTCTGGCCCTGTTTTTCATGTTGGCTAACTGGTTCAACAAACCGAAGAAGTAAATCCACTGCGGGCTGCATGCGCCCTGTTTCCGCTCAACGCTTCGCTGAACGCGAAGACACGGCGATGCCGCCCACAATCAGCGCAAAAGCCGCCATGTGGTACCACTGCGGCCATTCGCCCAACGCCAGTGCCGACAACAGGGCGGCAAACAGCGGCGTGAGGTTGGCGAAAAAACCGGCGATGTTTGGTCCTGCCGCCTGTACGCCCAGGCCCCAGCAACGGTAGGCTAGCAAGGCGGGAAATACGGCGACGTACACCAGCGCCGCCAGAAGCGGCAAGCCCCAGTCCACATGGGCCTGTTGCGTCAGCCACTCGGTCGCCGTGAAGCTACCTGACCAGAACAAGCCAAAGACGATTTGTGCCAACAAGAATGCTGCCCAATCCCCCCGTACCGTGGCTGGGTCTTTCGTCACACTGAGCAACCAGCTGTAGGCGGCCCAGCAGGCGGTAGCCAGCAACACGAAAATATCACCCAAAACCAGTTCCACCTGGAGCAAGGCGGGGACGTCGCCCCTGCACAACACCAGCAGCACTCCCACGACGGACAGTACCGCGCCGATTAGTTGTGGTTTGCGCAGGCTTTGCCCGAAAAAAAGAACGCCGATGGCGAGCATGAACACCGGCGTGCTCGATGCGACCAGGGTCACGTTGATCGGACTGGAGGTTTGCAAAGCCAGGTATTGAAAGCTGTTGTAGCACCCCACTCCCAGCAGCCCCAACAGCGCGTAGCGGCGCCAGTGTGACCACAAGGCGCTATCAGAGCGCAGTACCCAGCGCGCCAGCGGCAACAACAACAACCCGGCCAGCACCCAGCGTAAAAAATTCAGAGTCATGGGTGAAATCAGCGTGTAGACCATGCGCCCGACCAGGGCATTACCGGCCCAAAAAAGCGGTGGCAGACACAACAGAAGAGCAGCCCGGGGTGTCAATCGACCGATGGGGGAAGACATAGCGCGGGGTTCCGGGTTGCAGTGGGGATTCGCCCGCCGGTGCGGCGGCTGAAAAAAGGTGACGAGCCTTGACCCCGGCACTGGCTCTGCAGTTAGGGCTGCTTGGTTCCCCACCTGACCCGGTTGGCCGCTTCACCATGCGGGAAGGCCCGTCGAGGGAGATTGTATGCCCCGACTGGCGCGGGTGCGGCTCTTAGAATCCCGCCATGTCCTACCTTGTGCTCGCCCGCAAATACCGTCCGCGCAATTTTGCGGAAATGGTGGGGCAGGGCCATGTGGTGCAGGCGCTGTCCAACGCGCTGGGGTCGGGGCGTTTGCACCACGCCTATTTGTTCACCGGAACGCGCGGCGTAGGCAAAACCACCGTGGCGCGGATACTGGCCAAATCGCTCAACTGTGTGGGTTCCGACGGGCAGGGCGGCATTACCGCCACGCCTTGCGGGGTGTGCCAGGCCTGTGTCGATATCGATAGCGGGCGCTTTGTGGACTACACCGAACTCGACGCGGCATCCAACCGCAGCGTTGACGAAATGCAGGCCCTGCTGGAGCAGGCGGTGTACAAACCGGTGCAGGGGCGCTTCAAGGTCTTCATGATCGACGAGGTGCACATGCTGACCGGGCACGCTTTCAACGCCATGCTCAAAACGCTGGAGGAGCCGCCGGAGTACCTCAAGTTTGTGCTGGCCACCACCGACCCGCAAAAAGTGCCGGTCACCGTGCTTTCGCGCTGTCTGCAGTTCAGCCTGCGACCCATGGCGCCCGAGACGGTGCGCGAACATCTGGAGCACGTTTTGGCGGCGGAGCAGATTGCCTTCGATGCAGGTGCCCTGCGGCTGTTGGCGCGTGCAGCGCGCGGCTCCATGCGTGACGCCCTGAGCCTGACCGATCAGGCGATTGCTTTTGGCGCTGGCCGGCTGGATGAGGCCATGGTGCGCCAGATGCTGGGCAGCGTGGACCAGTCTTATGTGTTCCAGCTCATCGACGCTTTGGCGCAGGGCGATGGTGCGGCGGTTTGCGCGCTGTGCGAAGTGCTGCGCACCCACGGCTTGAGCGCTGCATCTGCGCTAGAAGACATGGCCGCAGTGTTGCAGCGTATGGCGGTGTGGCAGGTCGCTGCCGCTGGCGTAGATGAGGACAGCGACCCCGACGCCGCACGTATTGCGCAACTAGCCGCACTGCTACCACCTGATGAAACCCAGTTGCTCTACAGCCTGTGTCTGCACGGTCGCGCTGATCTCGGCCTGGCCCCCGACGAATATGCCGCCCTGACCATGGTTTTGCTGCGCTTGCTGGCCTTCAAGCCGGCGGTTGTCGCTGTGCATGGTTGGCAGGCCACGCAGGAAAAAAAAAGTCTGAATAGTCCGCACGCACCACCGGGAAAGCGTGTGCCCGTGCGCGACAGTGCGCGACTGCAACCTGAAGCGCCGGGTGCCGCTGACCCGGATTCCGGTGATGCGGTGTGGCAGGAAATCGACTTGGAACGTGACAAACAAGGCCAGCCACTAGAAGCAGTCTGGGCCGGAGACATGGCCGCAGAGCACGTTTCTGCGGGTGACGTACAGGCGTTGGAGGGCGCGCTGCGGCTTCCAGCTGTGCCGACCCTGCCGACCCGGCTGGTAGGCATCCCGGTGCGCAGTGCCACGACGGCCGAGCCCGAACCCGTGGCCACTGCGGGATTGCAACCGACGCCGGAGGGCGATTTCTGGCACGGGGTGGTGCAAGCCCTGGTCGACAGCGCAGCCGTGCATGCGATGGCGCGCGAATTGGCTTTGCAGTCGCAATTGCTGGCCCGCGATGAGGGGCTGTGGTTGTTGCGGGTGGAGCGTGAATCGCTTAACCAAGCGAGCAGCCGCGAGCGCCTTGCCCAAGCCTTGCTGGCTGCAGGGCACGCTGTGGAACTGGCCATTGAAATCGGCCGCGTCAGCGACTGCCCGGCGCGCCGCAACAGCGCGGCCAGCCAGGGCCGCATGGACGCGGCCCGGCTGCTCATTGAGTCGGACCCCTTTGTGCAGCGCATGGCGCGCGAGTTTGGGGCGAAAATCGTCCCAGGCTCGATCCAGCCGCTGTAACCTGCCGGACGCATCCCCGTTTTATTGACCCTTAAGGAATTTCCCCATGTTCAACAAAGGACAACTTGCCGGCCTGATGAAGCAGGCGCAGGCCATGCAGGACAACATGAAGCGCGCGCAGGAAGAACTCGGCAGCATCGAGGTCAGCGGCGAGGCGGGCTCCGGCCTGGTCAAGGTCACCATGACCTGCAAGCACGAGGTCCGGCGCGTGCAGATCGACCCCAGTCTGCTGGCCGATGACAAAGACATGCTCGAAGACCTGGTAGCCGCCGCCTTTAACGCGGCGGCGCGTGCTGTGGAGGAGACCAGCAACGCCAAGATGGGCAAGGTCACCGCCGGTATGCCCAGCCTGCCCGGCGGCATGAAGCTGCCGTTCTAAGGTGGAGCCACACGCGGCTGGTAGCGACGGCGCGGCGCTGGAGGGTTTGATCGCCGCCTTGCGCCGCCTGCCGGGGGTGGGGCAGAAGTCGGCACAGCGTATGGCGTTTCACCTGCTACAGCACGACCGCGCTGCAGCGCAGCAACTGGGGCGCGCCTTGCTGCATGCGGCAGAGCATGTGCAGCATTGTCAGCGCTGCAACACATTTGCCCAATCCAGCCTGTGTGCGGTGTGCGCGAACCCGCAGCGCGACGCCAGCCTTTTGTGCGTGGTGGAAACCCCGGCCGATCAGGCCGCACTGGAGCGCACCAAAGCGTACCAGGGCCTTTACTTTGTGCTCATGGGCAAGCTCAGCCCGCTGGACGGCATCGGCCCCAAAGACATCGGTATCGAGGCCTTGTTTGCACGTGCCTGCGACGGTGTGGTGCGTGAAGTCATTCTGGCTACCAATTTCACCGCTGAGGGAGAGGCCACCGCCCACGTCATCAGCGAAGGCTTGAAAGCCCGCGGCTTGCGCCCGACCCGCCTGGCGCGCGGCGTGCCAGTGGGCAGTGAATTGGAATATGTGGATCTCGGTACCATCGCGCACGCGCTGGTCGATCGCCGTTAGCGCGTATTCAGGAGGAGCCCCCATGCCCCATTTTTCTCTGGCTTACTGGTGCGTTTTGGCCGCAGCAGTCTTGCCCATTGTTTGCGCCGGTATCGCCAAGTCCGGTCGCTTTGTGCCCCTGAGCGAGGGCGGCTACGACAACCGCAACCCCCGCGACTGGCTGGCCCGTCAAAGTGCCTGGCGTGCCCGCGCTAACGCCGCGCAAGCCAACAGCTTTGAGGCCTTGCCGTTTTTTATCGGGGCCGTGCTCATCGCCCATCAACTCGGCGCGGATGCGGACTGGCTGGACCTGCTCGCGGCCTTGTTTATCACGCTGCGGATTGTGTACACCGGCCTGTATGTCGGTGGCATGGCCCATGCGCGCAGTCTGGTGTGGACCGGCGCCTTTTTAACCAATGTGGCGATTCTTTTCCTGGGCTACCGCTGAGGCGGCGCATCGGATCAGCCGGATTTTTTATCGCGTGTGACGGTCGCCGTCTTTTTGACCCGGCCGCCTTTTTTCTCGGCTTTGGCAGGCAAGAATACGATGATTTTTTGACCAGCCTTAAAACTTGCAGACGCGCTGACCTGATTCCATAGCGCGACATTGCCGGGTGTGGTTTTGTAGCGACTGGCGATACTGGCTACCGTATCTTTTTTACCGGCTTTAACCACCGTGCGCTTGAGCACGATTTCAGGGGCTAGCGACAGCTGGCCGTTGTCAGCCACTTTCCCTGTGACATCCTGTTCCAGCTTAGCTCCGCGTGGCACCAACAGCGACGAACCGGCGCCGATGAGCATGCGCGCCGGAATGCCGTTAATTTCACGCAGCTGCTGCTCGCCCATCCCTGCCCGTTTGGCCGCTGCCGCCACGGTCATGGTCTGGGGCACTACCCATACGGTCCAACTTGCCAGCCGGGCACCGGCGAAGCCGTTCAGATTGTTCTGAAACACCTCCGCGTTGTCCCAGGGCAGCAGGATGTAGGGCTTGCCCGCAGCCAGAATGACCGGCTTGCTGGCTGAAGGGTTCAACGCCTTGAAATCATCCAGAGGGATCTGCGCCAGCTTGGCGGCCAGCGTGACGTCGATGTCGCGACTGATCGGCACACTGGTGAAATACGGGTGGTTACCGATTGCCGGCAATTGTGAATTGAAGGTCTGCGGCTGCGCCACGATGTTTTTGATGGCCTGCAACTTGGGCAAATACAGCCGGGTTTCGGCCGGCATAGGCAGATCCAGGTAGCTGGTGCCGAGTCCGCGTTGCTGGTTACGGGCGATGGCGCGTCCCACATTGCCTTCACCCCAGTTGTAGGCGGCGAGCGCCAGATGCCAGTCGCCAAACATGCCGTAGAGCCTTTGAAGGTAGTCCAATGCTGCGCGGGTGCTGGCTAATACGTCGCGGCGGTCGTCGCGGAAGACGTTTTGTTTGAGCTCGAAAGACTTGCCGGTGGCCGGCATGAACTGCCACATGCCCGCGGCCTTGGCGGTAGATACCGCTTGGGGATTGAACGCACTTTCCACAAAGGGCAGCAGTGCCAGCTCGGTAGGCATGCCGCGCAGTTCCAGTTCTTCGACGATGTGGAACAGGTATTTTCGCGAGCGTTCGGTCATGCGGTAGAGGTAGTCAGGACGGCTGGCGTACCAGACTTCGCGCTCGCGCACCTGGGCGGTGTCCAGATCCGGTATGGCGAACCCGGTGCGGATGCGGTCCCAGATTTCGGATGGCGCCTCCAGTGTCGCCACCCGTCGACTCGCGCCCTCCAGGTTGATGGGCGGGGGCAGTGCATCGGGCTCGCTTTGCGCCAACGCTGTGCCACCCGCCAGCATCAGCAGCGTCAGTCCGACAAGCCGCTTGGCCATGAAATGTTTCATCACAAAAAAATGCATAGAGTGTCTGGGTGTGCCGTAACCGAAGCGCCAGCGCAGCAAGCGCCGAAAGTGCACTGACTTGACTTCGCTGGCAGGTGAATAGAATGCCCCGAAAGATTGGGATGGCCGGGTTCCCAAACGGGCAAGTAAATAGGTTGCATGGACGAACAAATTATAGGTTTGCAGGAATGGCTGGCCACGCCTGTGGGCCGCTACCTGCTGGACTGGGAGCAGCACCACATGGATGCAGCCGTGGCCGACGCATTCGGTTTCCACGCTTTGCAGCTTGGAGTCCCCGTATTAGACGCCTTGCGCAGCAACCGCATGCCGCACCGCTGGCGTGCCGATCAGCAACCCGACGCCGTCGCACCGCTGCGTTGCGCCCTGCTCACTGACTTTGCCGCCTTACCTTTCCCAGCGGCGAGTCTGGATCTGCTGGTTTTGCCCCACACACTGGAGAGCAGCGTTGACCCCCATGCCACATTGCGCGAGGTGGAGCGGGTTCTGGTGCCAGAGGGCCGCGTCGTCATTTGTGGCTTGAACCCGGTCAGCCTATGGACACTGCGCCAAGGTGTGGGGCAGGTGCTGCGCCGGATTGGTCTGCGCAAGCAATTGGGCCCTTCGTATTTGCCGCATGCGGACGAGATCATCGGGCACTGGCGCTTGCGGGACTGGTTGCGCCTGCTGAGTTTTGATACCGAGCAGGTTCAATTCGGCTGCTACGCACCCCCCGTGCGCAGCGCGAAATGGATAGGCCGCTGGGGGTTTATGGAGCGATGGGGTGCGCGTTGGTGGCCGGTTCTGGGCGCGTGCTACCTGGTGGTCGGCGTCAAGCGGGTGCGCGGCATGCGCGTGCTGACACCCGCGTGGAAGCCCGCACCAAAACGCTCTACGCAGGCCGCCCCCGTCGCCAGCCATTTGGAAACCGGAAAACACGGAATGCCCCATGAATGAAGTCGTGATGTACACAGACGGAGCCTGCAAAGGCAATCCGGGACCTGGTGGCTGGGGTGTCTTGCTCTGCGCCGCCGATGGCACCCGCAAGGAGTTGTGTGGCGGCGAGCTGGGCACCACCAACAACCGGATGGAGATGATGGCGGTTATTCAGGCGTTGGCGGCGCTCAAACGTCCCTGCGCTGTCACAGTGCATCTGGACAGCCAGTACGTGCTCAAGGGTATTACCGAGTGGCTGCCCGGATGGAAAGCCAAGGGCTGGAGGACGGCTTCGAAACAGCCGGTCAAGAACGTGGACCTATGGCAACGACTTGACGAACTGGTGGCCACCGGCGGACACCGCATCGATTGGCGCTGGGTCAAAGGCCATGCGGGCGATCCGGGCAACGAGCGCGCCGACGCGCTGGCCAACCAAGGCGTCACGCTGGCCATGGACGTGGCCTGAGCGGGCGCTACATCACCCCGTCAAACAGCATCACGCTGACGGTATCCCCGACCTGGATATTGCCCTGGTCGTGGGCCAGTACCAGCAGGCCATTGGCCTGCACCATGGAGCGCAGAACCCCTGAGCCCTGCTGCCCCGTGGTCCGCACCGTCAGCGCCCCGGCGCTGTCGCTGCTGACGATGGCGCGCTGGTATTCGGTACGTCCGGGTTTTTTGCGGATGGCCTCGCTGCTGCGGGCTTGCAGCAACGGTGGCTCGTTGGCATCGGCTCCCATCATCTGCCACAGCGCCGGACGGACAAAGGCCAAAAAGGTCACCATGACCGCCACCGGGTTGCCGGGCAGGCCGAACAGCGGCTTGTGCCCGATGCGCCCGACCGCCATCGGACGGCCCGGGCGCATGGCGATGCGCCAGAACACCACGCCACCGCCGCTGCCGTCGGGCGCGCTACACGCTAGTTTGCGCATCATGGCCTTGGTGTGATCGGCCTCGCCCACGCTGACTCCGCCGCTGGTGATGGTGGCATCGGCCTCGCGCGCAGCGCGGCTGAATGCGGCTTCAAGTGCTGCGGGTTGGTCGGGCACGACGCCCAGATCCAGCACATCAATACCCATGCGCTGCAACATCCCGAATACCGTGTAGCGGTTGCTGTCAAAGACCGCCCCTTCGCGCGGAGCCTCACCCAGGCTCAGAATTTCATCGCCAGTGCTGAAATACGCAACCCGCAGGCGCGCAAAAACCCGGACCTCTGCCAGCCCCAGGCTGGCAATCAGGCCCAGCGCTGCAGGCGTGATGCGGGCGCCGCGGGTGAGCGCTGCACTGCCCCGGCGCAGATCCTCGCCTGCGAACCGCCGGTTGTCGCCGCAGCCCACCACCCCCGGCGCAAGAGTGACCGCACCGTCTCCCGCAGTCACCAGCTCCTGGGGAACCACGGTATCCAGTCCGGCGGGCATCACCGCGCCGGTCATGATCTTGACGCACTGCCCCGCGCCAACCGTCCCGCCATACGCCGCGCCGGCGCGCGCCGTTCCCACCACCCGCAGCGACAGGGGTGCGTTCGCGCGCAATTGGCGGCCATCAAAGGCATAGCCGTCCATCGCCGAGTTGTCGTGATCGGGGACGTTGATGGGGCAGATCACATCGTCGGCCAGCACCCGGCCCAGCGCCTGCAACAGAGGGATGGTTTCGGTACGGGTCGGCGTGGGCACCAGCTGGGTCAAAAACGCGTTCACTGTGTGGGCGGGCAGGGCCTGCGGGTCGTAGCCCTCTAACGCGGCGGCAATGTATTCCAGGCTTTTCATGAGTGGCTGGTAGCCGGGTCTTCCAGCATGTGCAAGTCGGCCAGGGTATTGGCGTTGAAAAATGCGCGCGGGTCATCGTGCGCAAGATTGAATGCCACCTCCACCTGCCGCTGCACCTGCGTCCACGCGTCAATTTTGCGTCCACCTTCGTGCAGGAACTGCGTCAAACTGGCATAGAGACTGGTTTTCAGTAGGCAAAACACGGGTTGCCTGCGCACGCTGCGGTCCTGCGGTCCGTCCGGGGCGCAGGCCATGGCGACGTTGGCCTGGTTCGCTGCAAGCGCCTGCGCCAGTCGCGCCAGCAGATCCAGCGGAAACTGGGGTGAGTCGCAGGGCACGGTCAGCAGGTAGTCATGCGTGGCGGCGCAATGTTCCAAGGCGGTATGGAAACCGGCCAGCGGTCCGGCAAAACCACCCACAGTGTCTGCCCACACCGGACAGCCCCAGCTGGCATAGACCGACTGGCTGCGGTTGGCGTTGATGGCCAGGGTGCGGGGCACGCCCAGTGTCTGCTGTTGCAGGCGTTGCAATGCGTGGCGGGCCAAGGGTTGGCCACGCAAGACTTGCAGGCCTTTGTCCACCCCGCCCATGCGCCGGCCCTCGCCCCCGGCCAGCACCACGGCACATACCTGGTCGGCGCGGATGGCCGGGCCAGCGGCTGTGGCGGACGTCGGGGGCATGCCGGGTCAGCCTCCGATGTAGCTCATTTCCACCCTTTGCGCGCTGGTGCCCGCGCCTTGGTCGGGCGGCAAGGCCGCGCGCAGCGCGGAGTAGCGGTCCTCGCGGCCTCGCCAAATATGGGCAATTGCGCTGGCCAGGTCAGCGTCATCGGCACCGGCGCGCACCAGACTGCGCAGGTCATAGCCCTGGCTGGCAAACAGGCACAGGTAGAGCTGGCCTTCGGTGGACAGGCGCGCGCGGCTGCAGTCGCCGCAAAAAGCCTGCGTGACGCTGCTGATTACGCCGATT
>Ga0214919_10013119_pt1 | contig 10077 bp, 9 predicted proteins | sample LL1503_MetaG_FD_177994 | JGI IMG/M metagenome (GOLD analysis project Ga0214919, IMG submission 177994) | Freshwater microbial communities from Lake Lanier, Atlanta, Georgia, United States - LL-1503 | ecosystem: Environmental > Aquatic > Freshwater > Lake | place: USA: Georgia | collected 2015-03-15 | reverse complement strand
TGCGGGGTGAGGCTTTGGTGACAAGCGTCATGGCCAATGATGAACAAACGGCCAATGACAAAACCTGCCGCTGAACCGCACAAAAGCTTGAGCCACACAGATTCGACCAGCACGGTACCGGCCACCAACCCCATGAACAAGGCGGTGTCTACCAGCAAGAGCACAAAGGCGCGCAAGGTGGAGCGATCAGACAAGGGCTTGAGCCACTCGCGAATGATTTTGCGGTGCGGCATGTCTTGATCTACTGGGATCGGTTGCAAATTGTCGGGTGTGGCGTTTGTAGTCATAAGTAAGGCGAAAAACTCAAGTCGCAAAGGCAGAGCTGGGGTGCCATCAAAATAGATATCCCGAGTCTAAACCGAGTGGCTTTTCCCGTGAGTGACATGGGTCAATGGCGGCGCATCAAGGGCTAGACCATGAAGACCTTCTTTGATTGTGAGGAAAACTCTAGCCATTCCGAATGGTTTGTCCTGTTTTTGAGGTGAAAGCCTGTGAGTTACCGTGTGTAAAACCCTTGATTCCCCTATGATCTGCGCTTCTTTTGACCAATTGAAGTCGCTTTAAGCCCTAATTTCCTATGACCGCACGAAATACCACCGTCGTTGCCGACGCCCATGCCCCCGCCATTACGCAACTTTTGGCCGAATTTGTCGCCTCTCATCCTTCTAAAGGCTGGTCTGACGCCGTTGAAGCGCAAGCACATCGCACCTTTGCCAACTGGGCCGGTTGCGCTGTCGGCCCCAGCACCCATGAAACCATGGAAGCCGCATTGGGCGCTGTGAAAGAGCTGGCGCCTTCGGCCCAAGCTTCGGTGTTGGGACGCAGCGACCGCGTCGACATGGCCAATGCGGCTTTGCTCAATGGCATCAGCTCGCACACCTTTGACTTTGACGACACGCATTTGAAAACCATCATTCACCCGGCCGGCCCAGTGGCTTCAGCCATTTTGGCTTTGGGGGAGCACCTGGGTTCAACGGGCCGTCAACTGATCGACGCCTTGGTCTTGGGCGTGGAAGTGTCATGCCGAGTGGGCAATGCGGTGTACCCCAATCACTACGACCGCGGCTGGCACATCACGGGCTCAACAGGCATGTTGGGCAGTGCTGCAGCTTGCTCACGCCTCCTGGGTTTGAACGCCAAGCAAACGCAAATGGCCTTGGGCATTGCAGCTTCACAACCTGTGGGCCTGCGAGAACAGTTTGGCACCATGACCAAACCTTTCCATCCCGGTGGTGCCGCCAAAGTGGGCTTGATGTCTGCACTCATGGCCAAGCACGGTTACACCTCATCATCACGCGCTTTGGAAGCGCCGCGCGGTTTGATGCAAGTGTTTTCCGATAAAACCGATTGGAAAGAAATCACAGAAAACTTAGGAAAAACTTGGGAAATTGAACTCAATACCTACAAGCCCTTCGCATGCGGCATTGTGATTCACCCCGCCATCGATGCTTGCGTGCAATTGCGCGAGAAGCACAACTTGAAGCCTGAGCAAGTGGCCAAAGTGACTTTGAAAGCACACCCGCTGGTGCAAGAGTTGACGGGCAAGAAAACACCTTCCGACGGTTTGTTGGCCAAGTTCAGTGTGTTCCATTCATGTGCAGTGGCCCTGATTTATGGCCGCGCTGGTGAGCATGAATACGCTGACGATGTGGTGCGCTCAGCCTTGGTGATTGGCGTGCGCGACAAAGTCGATTTGATTGTGGACCGAAGCATTCACGAAGCGTCTGTGGACGTCACAGTTGAAACCACCGACGGTCAAAAGCACCACATCTACATTGAGCGGGCCATTGGCAGTTTGGAAAAACCCATGAGCAACGAGCAGCTCAAGGCCAAGTTTGTCGACCAAAGCACACCGATTTTGGGCGCAACCCAAACAGAAGAAGCTTGGAACTTGTGCATGAGCTTGGCAGCTCAAAAAGATCTCAAGGCATTGCTCCAAAGTTTGACGAAGTAAGTGTCAGTCAGCCCAGTCTCGTTGGTAGTTGCCGCGTGACTTTTTTCGAACAAGGAAGACCTCCATGAAACGCACTGTTTTTTTGAAAACCACGCTGGCCCTCGGTTTGGCATTCGGCGCCATCACCAGTGTGCTTGCGCAAGCCAGCAACGCGCCAGCCTATCCAGTCAGTCGTGTGACTTTGGTCACCCATTCGAGTCCCGGGGGCGGCACGGACGTGTTCTTGCGCGAAATGATCAAATACATTTCGCCCATCATGAAGACCAACATGGCGGTTGAAAACATTCGAGGCGGAAGTGGTGCCAAAGCCATTGCCCACGTTGCCAAAGGCCCCACAGATGGTTCGATGTTTTATGGCACCACGCCCACTTACATTCAAACCAGCTTGCTGTCCAAACCATCCGTTGGTTATGACGGCTTAGACCCCATGTTGATTGTCTTCATTGACCCTGAGGTGGTCTTCACGCGTGCAGATTCACCTTATAAATCTTTGCAAGATGTCATGGCATTTGCAAAAGCCAATCCTGGTAAATCTCGATGGGGCGCTGCGAATCCTGCATCGCTAGAGCGCATTGGCATGGAGAAATTGGCACGCGCTGCCGGTGTCAAAGTGCCCATCGTCAGCCATGAAGGCGGCGGTGACATGATGATTGGTGTGCTCAACGGCACCTATGACATTGGCATTGGTGAAATACAAGAATTGCAAGGTCAGTTGGAAGCCGGCAAAGTTCGTTTGCTGGCCACTTTGTCAGAAAAACGTTTGGCAGGTTTGCCACAGTTGCCAACAGCCAAAGAGCAAGGTTATGACGTTGTGATTCGCAAGTTCAGGGGCATCGCCAGTCCGAAGGGTGTGCCCGACAGTGTTGCCAAAGCATGGGAAGACGGCGTTCGCAAAGTTTTGGAATCTCCCGCTTACAAAGCGGAATACACCAAAGACAGTTTGACACCCATGTTGTTAGGTCGTGAGGCCGCGCGCAAATTCACTGCCGATGTTGCCGCTGAAACCACGGCGTCGTTCAAAGAGATGGGCCTGCTTAAATGAACGACGCATTGGTAGATCGCATTTCAGGTGGACTTGGCATGCTGCTGGCAACCAGTTACATCGTCACGGCGCAATCGATTGAAGACAGTTTATTGGCCGATGCGGTGGGCGCTTCAGGTGTGCCAACGGGCGTAGGCGTTGTGCTCTTGATAGCGTCGCTCTTTTTGTTTGTGAAGTCCCTCAAGTCAAAAGCAGGCAAGGCTCAACAGCAAGCTGGAAAAACAGATGAAGGCGCTGTAAAGGGCGGCAGTGAGCATCCGCACGCCATGGCCTTGGGCTTGTTGCTGATTTTGGCTGCTTATGTTTTCATGTTGCCTATTTTGGGCTACGTTGTGTCGGTGGGTTTTCTGGTGGGTGCGGCAGCTTGGTTCGCTGGCGCGAGACGTTACACATCCTTGTTGTTGTGCGCAGCCTTGGCTGGCCCCATTTTTTGGTTTGTCTTTGATTGGACGCTTGAAATTAGATTGCCCGTTGGCCATTGGCCCATGTGGTTTGGGAAATAAGCATGGACAGTTTTTTAATGGCAATGTCCAACCTGGCATCAGCTTGGATAATTCTGTCTGCGTTTGCGGGTGTCTTGTGGGGTATCTTTGGTGGTGCATTGCCAGGTATTTCACCCTCCATTGCGATGGCATTGTTGTTACCTTTCACCGTAGGCATGGAGGCCACGAATGCGCTGGTCTTGTTGGCCAGTGTGTATGTGGGCGCTGAATATGGCGGTTCCATTCCTGCTATTTTGATTCGCACGCCCGGTACCAACTCGGCTTCTGCCACAGTCATTGATGGCTATGAAATGGCCAAGCAAGGCCGTGCAGGTGAAGCTTTGGGTATCTCGCTCATGTCGGGTTTGGTGGGTGGTTTGTTTGGTTTGGTTGTGTTGGTGCTGTGCACCGAAAGTTTGGCCAAAGTGGCCTTGGCATTTACGCCTGCGGCTTATTTTTCGTTGGGTATCTTGGGTCTTTCAGTGATCGCTGGTTTGTCGGGTGGGTCGCTCATGCGTGGCTTGATTGCCGCTTGCATTGGACTCATGATTGCGTTCATTGGCAGTGACCCTGTGTCGGGTGTGCAACGCTTCACATTTGGTTCTGAGGATTTGCTGGATGGTGTGAAGCCTATTTTGATCATGGTGGGTTTGTTTGCAGTCACGGAAATGTTGGTGCAAATTGGCGAGCCACCTTGGGCCAACGGTGGCAATGCTTCTACCAAACTCACCTTGCCCAACTGGGCCATGACCAAGCGACTTTTCAAGCCACAAGCCATTGGCGCAGTCATCGGCACCGTGGAGGGTGTGACGCCTGGCGCAGGCGGCACCATCGCAGCGTTCATGGCTTATTCCGAAGCCAAGCGTTGGTCCAAACATCCAGAAGAATTTGGCAAAGGTTCACCCGAAGGTGTGGCCGCACCAGAGTCGGCCAACAACGTGGTCACGGCGACGGCCTTGGTGCCGCTTTTGAGTTTGGGCATTCCTGGTTCCAACTCTGCAGCCATTTTGCTGGGCGGATTTTTGATTCATGGTTTACAACCTGGCCCGATGTTGTTTCAAAAAGCGCCTGAAGTGGTCTACGGTTTGTATGGCGGCTTGTTCATTGCCAACATTGCCATGCTCTTGATTGGCTTGGTCATTTTGTCGCCCTGCATGTGGTTGGTGAACAGACCTAAACCTTATTTGATTGCCTTCATCTTGGCCTTGGTGATGTCGGGTGTGTTCGCCATTCATCAAAGCATTTTTGAATGTGGCTTGGTGCTTGGCATTGGCGTTTTGGGTTATGTGCTGCGTTTGTTGCGCTTGCCCGTGTTGCCCTTGGTGTTGGGCTTGGTCTTGGGCTATTTGATGGAATCTAACTACCGCCGCAGTTTGCTCATCTCCGGTGGCGAGCACGGCATCTTTATCACCGACCCCGTGTCGGCCGGGCTGCTTGGTTTGGCCTTGGTGCTGACTCTTTACACCGCCTGGAAAGAATTTTCAGACAAACAACATGCCAAAGGCTAAGCAGATGACATTGCATAAAAACAAAGCCACGATTGCGGCGCGACTTGCTGCGGGCATTGTGCGTTCGCATCCTGAAAAAGAAGCATTGGGCCAACACGTTGGCCAGCGTTTGATCATGGACGTGGCAGGCATTTGCATGGCTGCTCGGCACGAAACATATGTCAAAGCAGCACTCAGCTCGTTCGAGCAAGACGGCAATTGCACAGTCTTTGGTTTTGAGCAAAAGTGCGGTGTAGAGGGTGCTGCATTTGTAAATGGAATTGCTGCACACGGCGAAGACTTTGACGACACTTATGAAGGCGGCCCTGTGCATGCCGGTGTGGTCATCGTGCCAGCCTTGCTGGCTGCTGCCGAACGCCATGCTTTGTCCGGCGAAGTTTTGTTGCGCGGCGTGGCCATTGGCGTTGAAGTGATGTGCCGTCTGTGCGCTGTAGCCCCCACGCGCGTTCACAAAGCGGGCTTTCACCCAACTGCTATTTTCGGCGTGATGGGTGGCGTAGCAGGTTTAGGTGCCGCACTCAATTTGACGGAAGAACAACTGGTGAATGCCTTTGGCATTGCTGGCAGCATGGCTGGCGGCATCATTGAATATTTGGCGGATGGTTCATGGACCAAACGCATGCACCCTGGGTGGGCTGCGCAGTCGGCCTATCGTGCGGTGCGCATGGCACAAGCTGGCTTCAAAGGCCCTGCGACTGTGTTCGAAGGCCACCATGGTTTATTTCATGGATTTGCCAATACAAGTGATGGCAACTTCGACGCCATGATGAAAGACTTTGGCCAGACTTGGATTTGGACCAGCATTGCGTTCAAGCCCTATGCCTGTGGCACCATGGCGCACCCCTTCATCGATTGTGCGCGATTAATTCGGAAAGAACTGGCAACGAATGGCGTGGCTCTCACAGACATTGATTGCATTGAATGCGACACCGCAGAGGGCATTGTTCATCGCTTGTGGGAGCCGCTGTCTTTGAAGCACTCGCCGCCCAATGCCTACGCCGCCAAGTTCAGCATTCCTTATGCCATTGCCGCGGGCTTGATGCTAGACGATGCGGGCTTAGAGGCCTACACAGAAACGGTGGTGCAAGGTGCCGACATTCGCTCGCTTGCGGCAAAGGTGAGCTACATCGTGGATCCCAACAATCCGTACCCCAAACAATTTACAGGCCATGTGCGCGTGCTCTTGAAAAATGGACAAGTGCATGAACAAAGCCAAGGATTTTTCAAGGGCGGCGTTGAACATCCGATGTCGGATGCAGACCTGTTGCAAAAGTTCAAAGCCAATTGCAAATTTGGTGGCATGAACGATGCACAAACCGAATCTATTTTGGCGCAAGTCAATGGCTTGTTTCAAACCAGTGTGGTGTCCCTCAGCACCCTCGCTGTGAAGTAACAAATTCACGCCATTCAAAACGAAAGTAAAAGATGACAGTTTTAAAGCCTGATCAGAAAGTGGCTTTGGTCACTGGCGCTGGCCGCAACATTGGCAGAGCCATTGCGCATGCTCTGGCGCAGCAAGGTTTTGCAGTGGCCATCAATGTGCGAGCTTCTGTGCTTGAAGGCCAGACTGTTGTGGATGAGTTAGAGGCCTTGGGCACGCCAGCCCTTTTGTGTGTGGCCGATGTCACAGATCGCAGCAGCGTGCAAAGCATGATGGACAAAGTGCAATCGCACTGGGGACGCTTGGATGTGTTGGTCAACAATGCCGCCATTCGCCGTGAGTCGCCTGTTGAACAGGTGAGTGTGGAAGACTGGCGCAACACTTTGGCGGTGGTGCTCGATGGTGCGTTTTATTGCAGCCAAGCCGCCTTGCCTCTGATGCGCCAATCGCCCATGGGCGCAGTCATCAACATCGGAGGATTGACCGCGCACACTGGCGCCATGAACCGTCCGCATGTGGTCACTGCTAAATCGGGCTTGGTAGGCTTAACACGTGCATTGGCGCATGACTTGGCGCCCAGCATTACGGTCAATTGCGTATCACCCGGCATGATTTCAACACAGCGCAACAGTGGTTCGGTTTCGGCGCAACCGAACCACCATGCCAAGCATCATCCTTTGCTTGAACGACGCGGTGCCGCTGAAGAAGTGGCAGACATGGTGACATTTTTGGCCAGTGCCAAAGCACGCTTCGTCACGGGCCAAGTGATGCATGTGAACGGCGGAACTTACTTGGGCGCTTAATGACTTTAGATCTCGACCGCTTGGCCCGGCTGGCAATGACCATTGCCTTTGCCACCTTTGGTGGTTGGAGTGCTTTTCATTTGCACGTGCCATTGCCGTGGGTACTCGGCCCCATGGTGGCGGTGGCTTGCGTCAGCATGGCCGACAGGGTTCACAAACAACCTGTCTTGGCTCGCAAGTCTGCGCAAATTTACATTGGCGCATCCATCGGTTTGTATTTCACACCTGCTGTGTTGGCTTTGATTGGCGGCTTGGCGCCCTGGATGGTGTTTGGTGCATTTGTCGGTATTTTCATGTCCGTCATTTCAGCGCGTGCATTGCAAAAGTTGGCCAAAGTGGATGGCGCAACCGCCATTTATTCTGTTGCTTTAGGAGCCTCTGCCGAGATGTCAGTGCAGGCCCAACGTGCAGGTGCCGATGGCGCTGTGGTGGCATCGGCGCATGCGGTGCGCATCATGATGGTCACCTCCACAGCGTCTTACATTGCATGGGCCAGTGGTGCCACTCCCATCATGCCCACGCCTGGCATCGGCGTGCTGGGTTGGCCTGTGACCATTGGCTTGTTGTCCACAGCAACTTTGATGGGCTGGGGTTTTCAGAAAATACACACGCCCAATCCTTGGGTCTTGGGGGCACTGCTCATTGCGGCCATTTGCGCCAACCATGGCGTCACAGGACGCTTGCCCGATTTGGGCTTGATTGCAGCGCAGCTTGTCATTGGTTGGGGCTTGGGCCAACACATCAACCGTGCTTTTTTCACACGCGCACCTCGAACCTTGGCTTGCGTGGCTGTGGTCACCTTGGGCATTCTGAGTATTTGCATGTTGGCCGCTTGGTTTATCTCGCAAGGTGCTGGCGTGGCCGTCATGACGGCTTTCTTGTCGATGGCCCCTGGCGGTATGACCGAGATGGGTATCTTGTCGAAAGCCTTTGGGCTAGGCGCACCCATCGTCACAGCGTTTCACTTAACAAGAATTTTGACCACCATATTTTTGACCAAACCGGTCTCTGAAAAAATGCTGTCAAGCGGATGGGTGAAGCCTTGAGCGAATGGGCCGCTTGAACCAAGCAAAGCCTGTGAGAATTGCTCGTTCCCTTATGGGGAACGTCGGTTCTCTATGCTTGACAGAAAAGGACGTTTCACGGACAGTTAATAGCTCATCTCATGTGGTTTAGCTTGAAGGATTTGAACTTGAAACGAATTTCTCTGATTCGCAGAATCATTTACCAACGTGTCTTGACCCCCATCTCAGGGGTGTTGGCTGCGAGCTTTTACTTGTTGGCCACGCTTGGCCACGGCACCGCACTTGCGCAAGACCCCGTCTGGCCGCAACGTGCTGTCAAAGTCGTGGTTCCCTACGCAGCCGGTGGTAGCTCTGACAGCCTTGGACGCCTGATATCGATGGGTTTAACAGAATCACTCAAGCAGCCATTTGTGATTGAAAACAAAGGCGGCGCAGGCGGCATGATTGGCTCGCAACAGGTTTCCAAGTCGCCCCCTGATGGTTACAACTTGGTCATTTCTGGCGTGGCCTCACACGTGATTGGCCCTTCAGAAAACCCAAAGACCTACGACCCCATTAAAGACTTCACCCACATTGCCATGCTTGGGGGCCCGCCCATCGTATTGGCTGTGAATGCGCAGTTGCCCGTGACCGATTTAAAGAGCTTCATTGCCTATGCCAAAGCAAACCCTCTTAGCTGGGGTTCGCCAGGCAAGGGCACGCATGGTTACTTGATTGGCGAAGCATTTGAGGTGATGTCGCATACGCCCATGCAACACGTTGCTTACAAGGGCGGAAGCCCAGCCGTGGCTGACACCATTGCAGGGCACATTCCTGCTTTGTTCACCACACTCTCCACCGCCAGCGCCCAAATCCAAGCAGGCAAGCTGCGTGCTCTGGCCATCACGTCATCCAAGCGGATGACGGAGTTTCCAAACGTACCGACATTTGCCGAGCAAGGCTATCCCAAGTTGGTAGCCCTCACTTGGTTTTCTTTGTCTGGCCCACCAGGCATGCCCGCACCGGTGGTCGACAAGTTAAACAAAGAAGTGCGAAAGATCATGCAGAGTCAGGCAGCTAAAGAGATGTTGGCCAAAAGCTCTATGGAAACCTTTGATTGGGATTCTGCCAAGTTTACCCAGTATGTGGGCGAAGAATTGAAGCTGTGGGCGCCCATGATCAAAACGGTGAAGCCCGAAAACTGAGCTTTTGCGGTGTCGTGAAATGTCCACAAAAAAGGCCCTTCAAAGGGCCTTTCTTTTCACGTCGGCGTGAGAAAAACGCAAGATGATTTGTTAACTGTTAAGCCTCAATTTCGATCTCATCGCCTTGCAAACGCGCCTTGTAGGTTTTCAAAGGGATCATGCAAGGGGCGGCCACCACGGCGCCCGTTTTAATGTTGAATGCACCGTTGTGGAAATCGCACTCCACCACATCGCCTTCGATGGGGCCTTCTGAGAGTGAGCCAGGGCCGTGTGTGCAAGTGTCATCGGTGACGAAGTATTCGCCTTCAATGTTAAAGACAGCAAGGGTCAGACCGTCTTTTTCCACCTTGATGGATTTACCTTCGGCAACCTCTGCAGCTTTGCACAAAGAGAGAAAACGGCACGCACCCGACATAAAGAATCTCCAGTTGACAATGACAAGGCGCTGATGATAACCTCGTTTCTAATGAAAGAACAATGTTCTTATATACGGAACGAGTTAACCAGCGAAAATTTCACACAGAAATATCGACTATTTTAGGACCCTGTGCGTCAGCACCTGAGGAGAAACTTGCATGTTGAAAAAAGAACTCAATGACCTGGTCACCCAAACAGGCCCCGGCACAGCCATGGGCAACTTATTCCGCCGCTACTGGCATCCCGCCTTGTTGTCTGAACAATTGCCAGGCCCAGATTGC
>Ga0214919_10013117_pt1 | contig 10078 bp, 8 predicted proteins | sample LL1503_MetaG_FD_177994 | JGI IMG/M metagenome (GOLD analysis project Ga0214919, IMG submission 177994) | Freshwater microbial communities from Lake Lanier, Atlanta, Georgia, United States - LL-1503 | ecosystem: Environmental > Aquatic > Freshwater > Lake | place: USA: Georgia | collected 2015-03-15 | reverse complement strand
TTTGTTGAAGCAACGAATGGAAGATCGTCGCTTAATTTATGCACAAATCGCCCGTCAATTTTCTGAACATCAAGCACGGTTGCGTGTGCAATTGTTCCGGTATCGGAAATTTGCCCACCAGATTCACCATAAAAAACTGTGCGGTCAAAAACTGTATAACCACCCTTGGAATAAAGCACTTTTGCACTACATTGTGAAGATTCGTATCCCAAAAATTCCGTTTCAGGCAAATGCGATATTGCTTTTTTTAAATCCTCAAGCTCATCAGCAGAACCACCCTTCCAACTTTTTTTACTTCGCGTTTGCTGAATTTCCATCTCCCGCTCAAATGCAGTTTCGTCAATTGATTTCACACCATATTTCTGCCCAATTTCAAGCGTGATATCAAGCGGAAAGCCATAGGTATCATACAACTTGAATGCAAATTCACCAGAAAGCACTCCATTTTTGATGTTATCAGAAGCCTCTTTTTCAAGAACACGAACGCCACGCGGAAGAAGTTCCATAAATTTTTCTTCTTCGGCACTTGTTTGCGCCAAAATCAATTCCCTTGCTTGGTTAAGTTCGCCGTAAGTGCCACCCATTTGTTCAATCAAAGCTTGGGAAATCTGCGGCAAAAATGATCTTTTCACGCCCGCAAAATACGCAGATTTCAACGCACGGCGGATTATCCTTCGAAGAACATAACCCCTGCCCTCATTGCTTGGAAGCACACCATCGGCAATCAAAAATGCGATAGAGCGAATGTGATCGGAAAGAATTCGAAGAGCAAAATCATTTTGCGAAAACTTGGAAATATCGCCATTTGCAGTGAAAATATTTTTCGACGGCTGAATTTTTGTAATGTGGGAAATGTCACCAATTAATTCACGAAAAAGCGTTGTGGAATAGTTATCCACCGTTCCTTCCAAAACGGAAATAAGGCGTTCAAGTCCCATTCCGGTATCAATATTCTTCTTTGGAAGGTCAGTTATTGAACCATTTTCGTGAATAAAGTTTTGCATAAACACAAGATTCCAAATTTCCGTAAATCTTGCACCGTCTTCGTTTTTTGTTCCGGGACGGTCACCAAAGATTTTATCGCCGTAATCGTAGAAAATCTCCGAACAAGGACCACAAGGACCAACATTTCCCACCTGCCAAAAATTATCATTCGTTGAAATTCTGATGATTTTGTCTTCACTAACAAATTTTTTCCAAATGTTGTAAGCATCATCATCTGTGTGATAAACCGTTATATGAAGGTGGTTTGCATCAAGTTTGACTTCCTTCGTCAAGAAATCCCACGCAAAAGCAATCGCTTCTTCTTTAAAATAATCGCCAAAAGAAAAGTTTCCAAGCATTTCAAAAAATGTGTGATGGCGATTCGTATAGCCAACATTATCAAGGTCGTTATGTTTTCCGCCTGCTCGAACGCATTTTTGCACGGTCGTTGCTCGTTTATGTGAAGACTCCAGCTTTCCGGCAAAGTAATCCTTAAATTGCACCATTCCAGAGTTTGTAAAAAGAAGTGTTTGATCTTCAGGAGTCAACGGAGATGAACGCACGGAAGTGTGACCATTTTTTTGGAAAAATTCAGTAAATTGATTTCGAATTTGTTGGTGAAGTTTCATTAAAATTTGCGAAAGTTTGGCAAAAATAATTGCTTTGAAGTATTTGTCAAGTATCAATTTATCTGAATGCTACTTTGTTAAATCCTTAAGTATTATTGTCTTTCGCTTACCACCCTTTTCAGATTTCATTGCAAAAAAACCGCGAATTTCAAGACCGTCCCTTTCAAGAGCAAATTTCATAAGATCAATTATATCACCTGCAATTTCCCGCGAATTGTTTCGAAGAAATGGCGGCAGGGATTTTTCAAATTCTTTAAGAAAATTTTTATACGACACCAACTATAATATAATAAGCTATCAACGATGCAATTGCCGTAACAACAAAAGCAAGTGTTACAGTTTTTTCTTCACCAAAGCCTGAAAGTTCAAAATGGTGGTGAAGCGGCGACATTTTGAAAATTCGCTTGCCTTTTGTAAGCTTGAAGTAATACACTTGTAAAATTACGGAACAAGCCTCCAAAACAAAAACAATTCCTGTCAAAGGCAGAAGAAATTCAATTTTATGAGTAATAAAAAACACCGCCAAAAACGAACCAAGGAAAAGACTGCCGGAATCTCCCATATAAATTGTTGCCGGTTTTGAGTTAAACAGCAAAAACGCCAAAATTGCAAAAATCAGAACTAATATTGAACCGTTAGAACCAAAAACCGCAAGAAGGAAAAATAAATTAACCAGCACCGTTTTGCCGGCAAGTGCGTCTTGCCCATCTGTCAAATTCACAGCGTTTGAAGTTCCAATAATAATGAACGCAATAATTAAAAATGCGGCAAAGAATGGAATTTCGATGGGGAAATCTTTAATCATTAATAAATATGAATACCCACCAAGGAAGTTGTATGTAAAAAACAAACAAAGAGCAATCTCCAAAAGAATCCTTTTTCTACCAGTTAGAAATGTTATATGTGATTTTTTTGTAATTTTAATTATGTCATCAAGAAGTCCAATCAGAAAAAAACCCGCAATTGTGAAAAATTTGTAATCAATGCTATTATTTACGATTGAATATAGTGTAAATAAAAAAAAGAATACAATGCCACCGCACGGCACGGGCTTATACTTTGCTTTTTCTTGTGCGATATCGATGAAGCCCCTTTGTGGTTGAACGAATTTGACTAAATTAAACTTTCGCAATATAAAGTAAAATGTAATCGAAAAAATAAATGCAAAAGAGCCAACAACAAGTGGATTCAAAAACACAAAGAAAGAAAAAATTATTTTTGGGAGTCAACAAAGTCTTTTAAAATTTTGATGGTTTTTTCATAACCTTCAGATTTAATCAAACTTGAAATTTCTTGCTGTTGAATTTGCAAAATGCTTAAATTTTTGAAGACGATATCCTGCATTGTGAATTTATCATTTTCAAAATAAACTACACCCGTCAGCGGAATATCAGTATTTTGACCATTAACCTTCGTTGTAACAACTGCAAGTGCATTGCATACATTTGGGCGTTTTTCGTCTTTAGTAACGCTTGTAATTTTATAGCCTACTAACTTATATTGACCAAGATACATTGCGTACTTATAAACAACATATTTTGAATAAACATCAAAAAATTCTTTTCTTTGCTCAGGGGAAAGACTTCTCCAATTTGAACCAAGAACAAATTTCGTTATGAATTTTGTATCAATTGCTTCCAAAAGAAATTCTTTTTTTTGCGACAATGAAGTATTTTTTTGCATATGGTCAATCACTTCTTTTGCAAAGCTTTCGCAATCCTTAGATTGTGCGAATGTTGAACAAGAAAAGCAAAAGAAAAATAAAATAGAGATAAATTTAAGGTATGTTTTCATGTAAATAAAAATATTATTAAAGTTTTTTCTTTTATACTAAAATAGTTCTTCAATTTTTTTAAAATGTCAAGAATTATAATTCCTATATTTGACACAGGCATTTAAAAAACTTGACATTTCATTTTTTAAATAATGCTATTTGCAATAGTTTTATTTGCAATGATGTCAAAAGAAAACCTTCCAATGTTTAATGTTTCTGAAGAATATTCTTCAAATCCATTTCAAATGTTTTCCACTTGGTTTGAGGAAGCGAAAAACACAAAAGAAATTCACGATGCCACCGCCATGAGCCTTGCGACGGCATCAGGTTCAGGCAGGCCATCTGTGAGAATTGTCCTTTTAAAAAAATTCAGCGAACAAGGTTTCACATTTTTTACAAATTCCAATTCACAAAAAGGAAAAAATTTGCAAAAAAATCCACAAGCGGAAGTAAATTTTTATTGGGCACCACTTGGAAAGCAAGTTCGAATTTACGGAAAAGTTTCCGAGGTTTCTGCTGCGGAATCTGACGAATATTTTGCTTCAAGGCACATAATTAGCCAAATGGGTGCTTGCGTTTCAAAGCAATCAAGCGAACTTGAATCATATCAAACTCTTCAAAATGAATTTCAATCATTTCAAGACAGTCATCACTCTGAAAACACAATTATTCGCCCATCGCATTGGAAGGGTTACAGAATAACTCCCCAAGAATTCGAATTCTGGATTGACGGCGCATACAGGCTTCACCTTCGCCATAAATATATTATTGAAAACAATATATGGAAGCACAAATTTTTATACCCATAAAATGAAAATTTCCGACCTTCAAAACTATCAAACGCCCAAAGGTATTTCTTCGCAAAAGAAAAATAACATTAGCGGTAAAACAAAACTTCCAGCAATAAATTCAATTGGTCAAAAACTTATTGATATAGTAATCTCTTCAACAATTCGCTTTATGATATTTATTATATCATTTAAAATCGCAATATCAACAATGCCAAAAAATATTACACAAGAAATTGCCTTAGCGGTCACACCCGTTGAAAAATTTGCAATAGCTTCAATGTATGGAATTGATAAAATTGGCATATACTGCTTCATATTCGCATTTTTCTGCGGAACTTTTTACTATGTATTGATGGTAACAAAATGCAAATTTGGCACGGTTGGTATGAAAGTGGCAAAATTAGGGATTGCCAACAGAAATGGAGAAAAGCCAACATTTTTGCAAGCAATTGCTTGGTATCACTTGCGAATAATTTATCCAGTATGCGGAATACTTGCTTTTTTTGTGTTTGCAAAGCACGGAATGAATGGTACATTTGTTATTTTGATTTTGCTAACAGCACTTTTCAGCGATACACCACGCATGATTTTTGGGATATCCTCCCTTGACGAAAAAATTTCAGGAGTAAAACTTTTTGAAAAATAATGAATAAAAACGATAACGATTCGCAGAAAAAGCAAAACGAAATTGAATTTACTGAAATTAAACGCCATTTGAATAATGAAATTTTGGTTAAAAGTGAAAAAAAAATTAGATGGAAAACTGTTATTAAAATTTTTCTAAGCTTCAGTTTAATTTGCATTTTGTGTGTAATTGGACTTGTTCTTTATTACATGAACACACTTCCAAATGTAAAAAAAATTAACGAAGAAGGCTACGAATTAACATCAAAACTTTACACAAAGGATGGCATTCTGATGAAAGAATATGCACAAACATCGCGAAAATATATTCCACTATCCGAACTTCCACCGCATGTTGTCAACGCTTTTTTGGCCGCGGAAGATGCTCATTTTTTTAACAATATTGGAATTGATATTCGCGGAATTTTCCGTGCAACCGTTACAAATATCAAGAATAAACTCACTGGTAACCATTCATTACAAGGGGCGTCAACAATTACTCAGCAACTTGTAAAAAATATGCTTCTAACAAGCGAAAAAACTTTTGAAAGGAAAATTAAGGAAATCATTCTTTCAATTATCATCACAAAAGAACTCTCAAAACAAGAAATTCTTGAACTATATCTAAACTATATTTTTCTTGGAAATAATGCTTATGGAATTGAAAGTGCTTCACTTGAATATTTTGGCAAACACGCAAAAAATCTTAATATTCAAGAAGCAGCAAGTCTTGCTGCCATTCCAAAAGCACCATCAATGTTGAACCCACGGGCGAATTCCAAAAAACACATTGAACGCAGAAATTGGGTTATTGAACAAATGTTGATTAACGGCTTTATTGATGAAAAGCTTGCATTAGTTGCGAAACAAACACCAATTGGACACAAAAAAAAATCCGATTTCCAAGAAGAGCGTTCGGGGTATAATGCAGTTGCCGACCACATTATGTTAAACGAAATGAAAATTCTTCACATAAACGACCTTTTCACAAATGGATATTTTATCAAAAGTACAGTTGATTCCCACATTCAAGAAGCACTTTTTAATTCAGTACAAACACGATTGAATGAGTATCAAAAGCGCTATGGAAGACCGCTCAACACAATTAAATTCACGAAAAATTGGTGCACGGAACTTGGGGATATTTCCGCAAGGTATAAGGCTACTGAAAATTCAGAATACGGCGTTGGATTGGAATATGAAGGAATGTATAGCGTGAAAGTTGGAATTCGAAGAGGAAATAAATGTTTATATGTTCACAGTATTGCACTTGAACATGTTCCGTATAATATGGGAATTGTACTTCTTGAAAGACAGTCAAATTCGCAGATTGCTAAATTACGACTTCCCAAATCCGTTGAAAAGCAATTCAGAAAAAACCCACTTCTAACAAAACCTGTGCCACAGCCAAACGCCGGTGCGGTTGTTATTAATGCAAAGAATGGTAAAATTCTTGCAATGGTGGGAGACTATTTCGACACACCAAACGGATTCAACCGTGCAACAAAATCCTCGCGGCAACTTGGCTCTGCAATTAAACCATTTATTTACCAAGCCGCATTTGAAAACGGATATTCACCGGCGGCGATATTTGTTGACGAGCCAATCGCAATTGGTAATTGGCACCCTGAAAATGCAAACATGGAATATCTTGGACCAATCACCCTTAGAAGATCCCTTGAGCTTTCACGAAATATTCCAACTGTAAGACTTGCCGACACAATAGGCTATGAGGCAATCAAAAATATGTTCGTTCGCTTTGGACTTTCAAATCCAAGCGATGAAATCAACCTTTCCGCCGCGCTTGGAACGATATCAGTTACGCCAATAAAAGCAGCACAAAGTTATTCAGCGTATATTAACCAAGGTAAAACAATCACACCATCATACATTGAGTATATTCAAAACAGAGATGGGAAAATTATTTACAAAAATAATTCAATAACATGTGAAAATTGTGATAACGAAAACGAAATGCCATCATTTCGAAATAACAATTTAAGCAAGGAACTTATTTCCCCACAGGTTGCGTATCAAATTTATTCAATTCTTGAAGGAACGACGCAACGCGGAACTGCTGCCGCAGTTGGAAGGACTTTTGGCAGAAGTATTTGCGGAAAAACAGGAACGACAAACGACTCAAAAGATTCATGGTTCGTTGGCTTTAACGATAAAGTTATCATCGCAATTTATGCAGGATTCGACGAACCAAAAACCCTTGGAAACGAATTTGGTGCAACAATTGCAATGCCAATTTTTATCGACACAATGAAGGAAGTTGTAAAGCGATACCCTTCCTCACAAATTCCAATGCCGTTTGGAATTACACCAATTGCAATTAATTACAAAACAGGAAAGAAAGAAAGCAATGGAAATGAGGGGTCAATAATAGAATTCTTCAAAACCGGAGACAAAATTCCCGAAGACCAGCATTCGGAAGGTGAACTTTATGGATATTAACCTTATGAATTTTATTGGAAACCTATTATTCAGAATATCAATGATAGCAATTGGCCTTGTTTATATCTCGCTATCACCCATTGCCGCCGTTTCTACAAAATTTGCCAGAAAAACCACAATGATTTGGCTTTCATCGATTATTGTATGTTCAAGAATATTTTGCGGAATAAAAGTAGAAATTCACAATAACAACTTCCACCATGAAAAAGGTATTATTGTTGCCTCAAACCACTGTTCAGCATGGGAAACTTTTTTCATTTCGCAATATTACAATGTTCCGGTCTTTATTTTAAAGAAATCTCTCACACAAATACCGTTTATCAGAATTTTTATAAAAAAATTCAATATGATAGGCATTGACAGAGACAGCTATTCCAAAAAAAACATCGTCAATATTATCAAAAATGCCAACGCAACTTTAAAATTAGGAAGAAATATTGTAATTTTTCCACAGGGAACTCGCGTTCCAATTGAGGAAACTTACAATTATACACAATATCCGTATAAGTCCGGCGTTGCAATGTTTGCAAGTGGGAAACGCATAGTCACTATTTCAACGGATGCTAGTAAATGCTTTGGAAAGGGGCTGTTTTCAAAAAAGAAATCAGGAACAGTTAACGTTATTTTCAATGAAATAATCACAATTGAAAAGGAGGATTCAAAAGAAGAGATTGCAAACAAGATTCGTAATTCAATTGAAGTTGGGCTTAAGAAAATTATTTAAATCACAATTAAACAGCTTGACTTCCAGCCACAATTTCAAGAATTTCCCTTGTAATATTTGCCTGTCTTGTTTTGTTGTAAATTAGTGTAAGTTCTTTAATTTTTGCTGTTGCATTGTTCGAAGCGTTATCCATTGCAATCATTCTTGCGGAGTGTTCGCTGCAAATTAATTGTGCAAAACCTTCGTATATCATTGAACGAATTGCTTCTTCAAGTGAAATTTGAGCAAGTTCAACAACCGAACCTTCAATTTCAAAATGCGTTGCAACTTCAGATTTATTTTCAGGAAACAAAACAACTTTTGGCTTTTGCACCATTGTTGAAATGAATTGAGGGAAAATAATTTGAAGATTTGTAATATTTTCTTTTTTAATAACGGCAATGATATCAGAAACGATAGCATCGTGATTTTCAACTTTTCCGGAAAAATATGGTGAATTGTTTAAAATTGGCAATTTTCCTTTTGTGAAATCAAATGCTTTTTTCCCAATAGCCATAAGGTTGCCACCGCTAAAACTTGCGTTGAATTCCTTAAAAAGGAATGTGTTTAACGCACCGCACAGGCCTTTGTCTGTTGCAATTAATATTGTTAGAGTATTTTTTTTTGATGTCTTATTTGTAAAGTTTGACAAAAATTGTGGTAAATCAAGTTCGTCTTCAAAATTTTGCGAAAGAACGGAATTTGAAATTGACTGAATTGCTTGGGAATATTCCTTTTGAATTTCAAGGCGATTTTTTGCTTTTGTAAGCCTTGCGGTTGAAATCATTTTCATTGCTTTGGTAATTTTTTGCGTAGACTTCACGCTTCCAATTCTACTTTTAATGTCCTTCAGTGATGGCATTGATATTGAATAAATTCATTATAGTTCACAATTCAGAATTTTTGTTTGTCAAGAATTTATTTCTCCTTCACTACCCAAGCCATTTCAGGCGTTGGGGGGTGAAGCGGTGCGTTAGCGGATTATATAAATACACTATTAAGACCATTAAGAATGGTTTTCCTTGCGGCAGTGTGTTCATGGGTTTTTGGTACAATGTGTTCTTTTTTGTAATTTTTAATTGCCTCAAGATTTGTGGTTCCCTCAATATTTGTGGTAAGGTATGCACTCAAAGAACCGTCGTGTGCTTTTTTATTTACTTTCGATAGAGCATCAATTGTTTTAGGTTCAAGAAAAGAACCAAGGATTGACATAGCACCCATGTTACATTTCACCTTTTTCTTTGCCTCTGACATTTCATTTCCAGATACATTTACACCTGGGCGCATATCACAAACAATTTTACCTCTTAGATTGGAAACATATTCCTCCCTATTCAACTCCATATCAGCATTTTTGATGTCTTGAGCTATATCCTTGACGATTGGATATCTAACCTTAGTAGAATGAACATCAAATGTAATAAGTTTTTGTGGGTTTTTAAGTTGTTTGATAATTATATTCTTCAAATTCTGAGGAGTATCACACAATTCTATCCACGTTGCCTTTGGTGCTTTAAAGTCGTATAATTTAACACAATGATCCAGATGTACGTCCGTTGCATTTTGTGCTTCAAAGCTTTCTAAATTATCACAATTATACAGTTTTACTTCCGTTGCATTTGATTTAAATCTTTTTAAATTAACATAATTACTCAGATGTACTTTCGTTGCATTTGGTGCTTTAAAGTCATATAATTTATAACAATTAAACAGCTGTACTCTCCTTGCATTTGGTGCTTCAAAGCTTTCTAAATTATCACAAGGATACAGACATACTTCCGTTGCCTTTGGTGCTTTAAAGCTTTCTAAATTACCACAACAATCCAGCTGTACTTTACTTGCATTTGGTGCGGATAAAAACTTAATCTTGCCTATTAAATTATCAGGAATGTTATATAGTTCATCGCCAGTAAACTCATAATGCCCATCTCCTTCATCTATCCAGTTTAAATTCCTAGATGAAAAACAACGACTGACAAAATCGTATATTAAATTATCAGGAATGTTATATAGTTCATCGCCAGTAAACTCATAATGCCCATCTCCTTCATCTATCCAGTTTAAATTCCTAGATGAAAAACAACGACTGACAAAATCGTATATTAAATTATCA
>Ga0214919_10013116_pt1 | contig 10080 bp, 10 predicted proteins | sample LL1503_MetaG_FD_177994 | JGI IMG/M metagenome (GOLD analysis project Ga0214919, IMG submission 177994) | Freshwater microbial communities from Lake Lanier, Atlanta, Georgia, United States - LL-1503 | ecosystem: Environmental > Aquatic > Freshwater > Lake | place: USA: Georgia | collected... | reverse complement strand
AGTTGATATTATCTTTGAATTTATCATTTGAAGATGGCGAGGCACTAGTGGTTAAGAAGCACGGTAATTGCAAAGATGGAGTGATCTGTAGTATCAATAATATTACTGATCGCAATATTGCACAATTGCTAACAGGTAAGAAACTCTTTTGTTTGAGAAATCAATTGTCTGAGCCTAGGGATGAAGAGTTCTATATTTCTGATCTAGTGCGGTGCCGAATTTTTGAAAATGGCATTGAAACAGGGGTGGTGAGTTCTGTGCAAAATTTTGGTGCTGGGGATATTATTGAAATTAAGTTTATAAAAGAATCAGACTTTTTTCCTTTTAGCAAAGCTTGTTTTCCAGAAGTTGATTTAATCAATAAGAAGATCACTTTTGTTAGGCCTTTATGAATAAGAATCAATTTTTTTTGATCAAACTCACTAGTGTTTTTTTGCTGCTTTTATTGTTGCTCTATTTTTATACTTACAATGTTATTTTTTATCAATTGGTATTCTGGGCTGATAGTGAAACTTTTTTTCTCTTCAATGGCTCATTAGTTCATAATAAATATTGGGCTTTTCTTTGGGGCTATTTAAATCATTATAATGAGACTTACTTAAATCTTATCCCAGTTTTTACTTTGATAATTTTATTGCTTTATAGATCAGGCTGCAGTTTTAAAGTGGGATGTTATCGCTTTTTTTATTATGTGATTTCATTGCAATTGATTATTTATTTGCATAAGCACATTTATACATTTGGCAGAATATCACCAAGTTATTTTTATCCCCACCATTATGTTTCAATAGTAGAATTACTAGGTAATGAAAATCTAAAATGGAATAGTCACCATTCATTTCCAAGTGGTCATAGTCTTGCTTTATTCTATTTCTTTTTCTTCATTCAAAGTAATAAAGATAAAGTGATGACGAGATGGAGCTTTTGCATTGCAATTTTCTTCTCCATGCCTCGCTTATTTGGCGGAGCTCATTGGTTGAGTGATATAGTTTATGCAATAATCTTAGCTTATTTTTCTTACTTGATATTTTATAATTCTGGTCTTGAGCGAAAGTTGAATTGGCTGGATAGGAAGTAATTTTATTCTCTAAAACTCAAACCAGCAAGAAATAGCACTTTTAGGTTTAGTTTGTCATTTGAATTTCATCGGATTTAGGATATTCTTAACATAAATTCACGTTACTAGGCATGATCATTTGGTTATTATGAAAGGCGCATTTTTTTACATCTTACAATTTATTTTCCTGTGGATTATTCTCTCCACTCAGATGGATCCTTTTTATCTAGTTTCCGGACTAATTTGTAGTGTCATTTCACTGAAGCTTCTGCATATGCTACATAAGGACCAGAGGGCTGAATTTAGCGCCTCACCACGTTTCATTTTATATATAGGATGGCTCTTTAAGGAGATATTTATATCGGCAATTAAAGTTACTGCTATAGTATGGTCACCAAAATTGCAGATTGATGCCCAAATGAGATATATAAATACTAGGCTGAGGACTAGAGCTAAAAAGGTGCTATTTGCAAGTTCGATAACCTTGACGCCAGGCACGATAAGTATTGATTTAAATGATGATGCTATTTTGGTTCATGCACTAGATAAAAATAGCTTAGTTGATTTAGATCAAGGAGTAATGGAAGAGAGGATTGGCAAATTATGATTATAGTGATTATTTTATTGCTGATTACTTGCATTTTGATTGCCTGTTGTTACTTGCTCAAGGCTGATTCTCTGTCGAATAAGCTGCTTACCAGTTGCTATTTGACCAATGTTTTTATTCTTTTGATATGCTTTTGGGGGGTAATTTCTGGAAATTCTAGCTATATTGATGTAGCTCTTATTTATGCGGTTCTTTCTCCAGCTGGCGCAATTATAATTATCAGATATTTGAGGGAGAGATAGTGAATTTCGAGGATCTTTGGTCATTAAATATTTTAGCTTCTGCATTGATGCTAATGGGTATGTTTTTTATTATAACAGCTGTTGTTGGGTTGATTAGATTCCCAGATTTCCTAACTAAAATACACGCTATTTCAATATCTGATAGTTTGGGGGTGCCTTTGTTTTTATGTGGAGCTATGCTGCTCAATGGCTATAATCTTGCTACGCTTAAGATTGCTATAATTATCTTGCTAATCTATTTAGTAAATCCAATGATCACCATGGAAATAGGGAGTTATTTTATTAATAAAAAATCTGAGGGCAGCGATGATTGAGTTGGGCTTGTCTCTCGATGTAATTTTAGAAAGTTTTTTCTTGCTTCTATTGCCAATTTTAGCTGTTGCTATCTTATTCTCAGAGAATATGGCAGCTATTGCTATTATGAGCTGTGTCTTTAGCATGGTGATGGCGGTGATCTATCTTTTATTGGCAGCTCCGGATGTGGCTATGACTGAAAGTGCGATCGGAGCTGCAATTTCAACGGCTATTTTGATTAAATCAATGCAACTGACCCAATCAAGAATTTTATCAGATAAGTTTTTTTGCTTAGCAAATATTATCAGTTTCTTCGCCCTACTGTTTTTTGGCGCGATGATGATTTATGGTTTTGCAGATTTGCCTGATTATGGGCAGGGAAGTGCTCCGGTAAATAGCTATATTTCTAAAGATTATATTAAAAATACACCAAGTGAAATTGGTATAGCATCAAGTGTGGCGGCAATACTTGCCAGCTATAGAGGTTTTGATACTTTGGGTGAAACTTTAGTTATTATGGTGGCTGGTTTGGTGGTATATTTTGTGATGAATATAGAAAGACCAGTGCAAGTGGATTTATTGGATGAGAAAGCTGAAGCTGTATATGAGAATAAAATTTGGATGACCGATTATATTAGGACTATGCTATTACCTGTTTCTTTGATTTTAGCTTTTTATATACAGGTGCATGGCGAGATTTCTCCAGGAGGAGGTTTTCAAGCTGGGTCTGTTTTATCTTCAATTTTTATATTTTATTTCGTCGTTGCAGATATTAAAAGCATCAATTTTCATAAAATGATCAAAACCTTGTTAAAGCTATCATTCGTAGGATTTTTGATTTATCTGCTAATGGCTATTTATACAGCAGTGATAGGTGGATATTTTCTTGAGTATTATGCGATTACTGGTACGCTGCTAGGACATAAAATTGGTATATTCATTATTGAAATTGGTGTGGGAATCACCGTATTTTCAGTGATGCTGATGATCTTTTTATTATTTGAATATAAACTGCAATCAAAGCCAATAACGAGGTCAACATGAATTATGTGATAGTGGCTATTTTACTAGTTTTAGGGCTATTGATTCTATTGACTACCAAAAATCTAATAAAAAAAATTGTGGGGCTTGGTATCTTCCAAACAGCAATTTTACTATTTTATATTAGCCTTGGCAGAGTACATGGCGGCGTCCCGCCAATTGTAGAAGCAAAGCATTTAGAGGATCAGCTTTATTCAAGTCCCCTTCCACAGGTATTGATGCTTACGGCAATTGTGGTGGGGATCGCAACTTTTGCGGTGGCAATGAGCCTGGTTAGTAAAATTAATCAAGAATTTGGTACTATAAATGAAGATGAAATACATGAGCAGTTGAAATAAGATGAATTTGCTAGTTGAAAATATTATACCATCACAGGTTATTTTATTGCTCTTTGTGGCGGCATTATTACCATTATTTTCCAAACGCGGATGGCTAATTAGCTTCATTACAGTTTATCTATGCGCATTCGTTTCTTGCTTAATGATTTTTGTCGTTAAAAAATATGGATATGTAAATTATGTTTTTGGAAAATTCTCGGTGCCTTATGGTATTGAGTTTAGGTTTGATCCTTTGTCATCTGCTTTCGTAGCACTGGTTACTATTGGCGCTCTGCCTATCATGATTTATTCTTTGCTGGGCACTAAGCTTGAAATTGAAAAGAAAAAGCGTCCCTTATTTTACTCCTTATTATTGATGCATATTGCCGGCAATCTAGGAGTGATAATCGCCCATGATCTTTTTACTATCTACGTATTTATTGAGATTGCCTCAATTACTGCTTATGGTTTAGTTGCGGCTGGTAAGAGTAAACAGGCCACATTTAATGCATATAATTATCTGATTGTTGGAACAATAGGTGCGAGTTTTTATTTGCTGGGTATCGGGATCATCTATGCCTTAACTGGAACATTGAATATGGCTGATGTTGCTAAGGTTCTTACCACTCTTCCTCCAACTAATTTGCTAGGAATTAGCTATATTTGTGTTTTGCTTGGAATATTACTGAAAATTGGGATATTTCCATTCCATGGTTGGGTGCCAGGGGTCCTTTATAGCGCTCCCTCTACGGTATCGGCTTTATTTTCAGTGGCTTCATCAAATGTGATGATTTATCTGGTGATTAGATTATTTTTTGATGTATTTAACACAGATATCACCAGCTTTGCTACCATACAAAAGCTTTTGATGATTATGGCTTTTATCACGGTAATGGCTGGTGGTATTTTAGCTTTAATTGAGCGTGAATTTCGTAAAATGCTCGGCTATTCAAGCTTGATGAATTATAGCTTGGTGATTTTTGCAATAGCAGTAGCTAGCAAAGCAGCAATTATTGCCGCTTTTGTGATGTTATTTGCTCATGCAATTGCTAAATCGGGTTTGTTTATGTCAGCTGGGCTAATGTCACTGCGCAGACCTAGCCTTATCATTGAGGAAATGCCTGGAACCTTTGCTAAAGCACCATGGACTACTACTGCATTCGTCATTAATATTATTGCTCTTTCAGGCATACCACCTTTTATTAATTTTCTTGGTAAGTGGCAATTACTAGTGGCGAGTATTAAGCAAGATAAAGCTTTAATTATTGTGGCAATAACTTCTACTTTATTTGGCCTATTATACGGACTTAAGATTATTGATAAGGTTTTATTTAAGCCAGAGCCAGCCTCAGGGTTGGTGGCCAATAGTTCCCAAGCTTTGATGGAGCTGGGAATAATTATCACCGGATTGATGATTCTGGCTATGACTATTTTTGGTGGTTTTTTCTTTGCCCAGGCGGAGATGATAGCTAACTTCTTACTAAGGACATTGCCAAGATGATATACTCGGTGAACTTAAACAATTACATCGTCTCTTTATTGCATCAGCTATTTAGGAGGGTTAAAGCATGAGTGGCATAGACCTCAATTTCCTAACACAATCATCGCTAGATTTTATGCTGTTGTTTACAATTGCGGCACCTTTGGTCTGCGGTATTTTTGCACTAGTTTCAAGCGACACTAGTCGCATCAGAAACTATGGGATTATTGCTTTGAGTTTGCTGCATCTAATTAATGTTTTTATCATTAAATATTTTTATGATAATTATGGGACTTTCTCTTATCAATTCGTCAAGCTTGGCAATGTGGTAGAATTTTCATTCGCTACAGAACAATATGGTATTATTTTTGCAATAATGGTGAGTATTTTATGGGTGGCGACTAACATTTATTCATTGGGCTATATTCAGTTGGAGCAGAGCGGAAATGTGAATAAAGATACTCATATTCTCAAATTTAACTTCTTCCTCTCGATGGCAATTGCTGCAACAATTGGTATTGCATTTTCTGCTAACTTACTGACCATGTATATTTGCTATGAACTGCTTACTCTCGTTACTTATCCTTTAGTAAATATTTCAGGCTCGGAGCATGCGATTAAAGCTGGAAGAAAGTATTTATTGGTGCTGATTTTGACCTCATTGTTTTTATTCTTGCCCGCTATTTTATACATCAATAATGTTGCTGGTGAACTAAATTTTACAGAAGGGGGAATACTGGTAGATAAGCTGACTTCACCTGAACTTTTTATTCTGCTGGGGATGGTGATATTTGGTGTAGCAAAAACGGCTATTTTTCCTTTTCATTCTTGGCTGCCAGCTGCGATGGTTGCCCCTGTGCCAGTGAGTGCGCTTCTTCATGCGGTAGCGGTGGTGAAAAGTGGAGTTTTTGTAATAATCAAAATCATCCTTTATATTTTTGGTGTTGATTATTTACAAAAAGTAAGCAGTGAATATAGCTTCACTCAAAATATTTTCATTTTGACCTGCTGTTTTACTATTCTCTATGCTTCAGTGAAATCAATTTACCAAACAAAGATCAAGCAAATGCTGGCATTCTCAACCATCAGTCAGCTGGGCTTTAGTATGTTGGCAATTTCATTTTTTACTTATGGTGGAATAGTAGCCTCATTTATTCATATGGTTTTTCATGCTTTTGCTAAAATTGTACTTTTTTTCTGCGCTGGTTTGATTTATACATCCGCTGGTATTTCTGATATTGAAGATACAAAATCAATAGCACGCTATTTTCCCTCAGCAATGCTTTGCTTTAGTATTTGCGCTCTTTCCTTGGTGGGCATCCCTCCCCTAGCTGGATTTTTCAGTAAGTTTTTGATTCTCTCATCCTCGGCAAGTAATCCTATTCTCTGGGTGGTGATTACAACTATATTGCTCAGCACGGCGCTCACTGCTACCTATTTTGTAAGATTTATTTATAATATTTACTTCAATCCTTCAGAGCTTGAGACTGCTCCTTTTAAAGTGCCTGCAACTATGCAATATATTATTGTTGCGACTACAATTTTCCTGCTTATGCTCCCGCTGCTTATAGATTATTTGGTGGGGTATTTAACATTATAGTGAATTCTTTGTAATTGTGATGCGTTGCTCCTCGCTTATGTGGCTCTATCTACACTTCACATAACTCGCTTCATCAGAAGAAGTATTTGCTGGGAGAGATCAGCGAAAGAAGTTTTAACTAAACGAGCTCAAGCTTTTTGATTATTTTGTCTTGTGGTGTTAACTCAATAAACTCTCGCGCAACTCTAATAATATCTTCAGCTTCAACACCAGAAATTTTATTCATTTCATCATAGGTATTTTGCTCAATAAAAAGATCTTTGAAATATAGAGATTTGAGCTCTATATTCTTAATATTATTTTTCTGGATTAAGTCAAAAATCTGCGCGCTGAACCCCCCAATACTTCCTTCTTCAATCGTTATTAGTAGTTGATGACTTGCGCAAACTTTCATAATAAGCTGTTCGTCAATGGGTTTGGCAAATTTCATATCAACCACGGTGATATTAAGCCCAAGCTTACTGACTTCCACTTGCGCTTTCATTGCTGAATTTAGCCTAGTGCCAAGTGAAAATATTGCGATTGTGCTGCCGGAGTTGATTATTTTCCCTTTACCAAGTTCTATATTTTCAGTTATTTGAGGTATCTGGGTGTTTTTCGATGATGCCCGTGGGAAGCGAATGGCAATTGGTCCGGCATCATAATTTGCGGCAAAGGCAATCATATTAACTAATTCTTGGTCAGAGCTTGGAGCCATGATTACCATATTTGGCAAGGTTGCTAAATAAGTTAGATCAAATGATCCTGCGTGAGTGGCGCCGTCTGCGCCAACATGACCTGCGCGATCAAGGATAAAACGAACTGGAAGATTCTGAATGGCAACATCATGAACCACCTGATCATAAGCTCTTTGCAGAAATGTTGAATAAATAGCGACAAAAGGCTTCAATCCTTGACAAGCAAGGCCGGCTGCAAAAGTAACTGCATGTTGCTCAGCTATGCCCACATCATAAAAGCGGCTGGGGTGATTTTTCTCAAACTCAGTTAAGCCAGTGCCTGATGCCATCGCGGCAGTAATGGCGATTATTTTATCGTCACCATCTGCGATTGAGCTTAGAGTATGGCCAAAAATTTTCGAGAAAGTTGGGCAAGAGCTAGCAGCTGCTACTGGTGTTTTGGTAGCTAAATCGAAAATATTAATCGCATGGTGCTTTTCTCCAGACTTATCTGCTACGATGAAGCCTCTGCCTTTTTCTGTTTTAATATGAAGCAAAATAGGCTTGCCTTTTATTTCATTTTTTACCTTGGTTAAAATCGCGACCAAATCCTCAATATTATGACCATCTATCGGGCCAATATACATCATGCCCAGCTCTTCAAAAAAATTGCTGCCGAGCATCATACCTTTGGTATTTGTAAGGGACTTTTTAATTAGATTGCTCAGAGGAGTTGGCAGTAAGCTGAGCGATTTTTTGGCAAAGTTTCTTGCTTTGAGTAGTGGTTTTGAGAAGAATAATTTGGTTAGATATTTACTCATTGAGCCAACGGCTGGTGAAATAGACATTTCATTGTCATTTAGAATAATTATCAAATTTTGGTCGAGCGTTGCAGCATTATTTAGTGCTTCATATGCCATGCCAGCGGTTAAGGCTCCGTCGCCAATTACAGCCAGAACTTTGCGCTCTTCGCCCTTATGTTTTAGTGCGCAGGCCATCCCAATCGCAGCCGAAAGTGAGGTTGAACAATGTCCAGCTCCCCAGCAATCATAGATGCTTTCGCTTCTTTTGGTGAAGCCTGAAATTCCACCGGCTTTTCTAAGGCTATGCATCTGGTCTTTTCTACCAGTTAGGATTTTGTGTGGATAGCTTTGGTGACCAATATCCCACACCAGCAAATCGCTCGGGGTATCAAAAACATAGTGCACAGCAACAGTGAGTTCGATAACTCCGAGACTTGCGCCTAGATGGCCTCCGGTTTTAGATACTGATTCAATGACCTTATTCTTGAGCTCTTCACATAAAGTGTGAAGATCAGTTGCGGCTAATTCTCTTAGCTCTTGCGGTGAAGATATTTTATTGAGAAAATCTATCATTTTATGATTCTTTACACTAAGCCGAACTAATTTAGCATGATAAGAGTTTTAATTCAACCTTCCTCTGTAACTAAAAGGCCGTTTAATTGGCAAGGTTCATCGCAATGGGGCAAGATAGGGAGCTCTTGCTCTTGGAGTGGAAAATAAGAATCTGTAATATTATCATTATTAGTGCAGGGTACCTCAGCTGCATTAGCTCTTATTTCTTGTCCAAGAAATATTAGGTAAGCGAGCTTAGGGTTTATAAATAACAAGGTACTGCAGATGCAAAAGGTGAGGGGTTGATCCAAGTAATAAACATATATTCTCAAAGCTATTTGAATTAAAGCATCGGTGGTTCTGCCAATAAAATGGTCTAATCTATCATCAATTGATCTCATTATGCATATACCTAATTTCGCTAAACTTAGTTTATTTTACTATACATTAGCGCTATTAATAGTTGAAAAATCTTTGGTGCGCGAAAGAAACAGATGAAATATATCTTTCTTGATTAAAAAATTTGGTTTAGACTAAAACCCAGGAGCCGGTTGATTATGATTTTAATATGAGAGTAATAAGGTTATTTTTATTGCTGATATGCTTGCTGGAGCTTAGCTCTTGCGACTCATCAATCATGGGCTCATTTCTGAATTGGTGCTGGACTGATTCTAGATCTGTAGTTATTTGTTATGCTAATAGTACCGATGTAGGTTGTGGTGCTATTTCGAATGTTACCACGGTAATGACAGTCACTGGAAATGGGAATTATGGGGCAAGTAGCTCTACTCCTACCGGGACTCCTTCCGCAAATATGGATGCATGCGGCAATCAATTAACTACATGTCAAAGCGCATCGTTAGTGAGTGCTTATAAGGGAATTACTTTTTCGACTGCGAACTCAGCTTATAATTATTCTGCTACACAGCCTTATACGCAGCTTAGCTGCTCAAGTGTAAATAATCCTTTCACATTGTCACCCTCTCCTTGTAATGGGCCAAATTCAGCAAGCCCGACTGCTGGAGTTACTATTAATTGTTCTTGCAATGATCCGGCTGCAACAAGTCCAGTGACAGGTCTTCCTACGTGCGATCCTACTGGTAACGGTGATGCTGCTAGCTATAGTTCTTTTTGTAGTAATCTCGTGCAGGCAAATGGGGTTTGTTCGACAGCTTATCAGTCTTGCATAAGCTCAGCTACTCCTGCAGCAGCAGCTGATCCTTCATATGGCCAGTGGGTTTCTTCGAATTTGCAAATTAGTAGTTCTGAATCAGTGACAATAAATCCAGCTAAAACAACGGGTGCGATTACTCTCACTCAGCCTCTAGGATTAAGAATAAGTGGAAGTACTCAATCATTTGCGACACAATTGCAGAATTATCAAAATGAGCTTAAAACTTGCTCTGCTTCTAATACCAGCGGTACGGCAAC
>Ga0214919_10013115_pt1 | contig 10080 bp, 8 predicted proteins | sample LL1503_MetaG_FD_177994 | JGI IMG/M metagenome (GOLD analysis project Ga0214919, IMG submission 177994) | Freshwater microbial communities from Lake Lanier, Atlanta, Georgia, United States - LL-1503 | ecosystem: Environmental > Aquatic > Freshwater > Lake | place: USA: Georgia | collected 2015-03-15 | reverse complement strand
TCTGTCGCTCTGGTACTTAATATCTTGTATCAGTACAGACCTATTCGCCTTCTTAACATCCTCGAAATTACTTTCGCTCTTGCTGGGTTGTTTGCTCAGTCTTGGTATCTTGCATGGTGGCAACCCCCGCTCGCTCAACAATTTGGGTGGTTTCTTTTGTCCAGTTGGATTCTTTCTACCTTCTATCTTTATGGCATTATTCATTATCGGAAAATTGCCTGGGGTATTTTTGTTCTCCCGCTGATTATTTTGCTGGTAACATTGGCAGCATTTTTCCCCCCTGCAATGGATGCTGCTGGCAATCGAATTGGCGGACTGGTTTCCAATATCAAAACACTTGGGCTGTTGCATGTTGTTTTTTTGCTTACCGCAACTGTTGTGATCTGCCTCGGGTCTCTCGCTAGCTTTATGTACCTTTTGCATGCCAATCAATTAAAACTAAAATTGGCACCAGGTAAAGGCTTGGCGATGCTAAGCCTTGAAAAACTTGAAACTGTCATTCGTTTCTGTATCGCCTTATCCTTCCCTCTTTTGTCTATGGGGTTGCTGTTGGGTTTATATTTGATGTTGAAGAATGTTGAAAAAATTACCGGGTGGACGGATCCAAAAATCATTGGTTCATCTGTCCTATGGCTGGCTTTTCTCGTTTTGATTTACGCTCGTTACGGATTTCATTTGCGCGGGAAACAACTTGCTAGCTTAACTATTACTGTTTTCGCACTTCTAATACTTTGTTTGGTTCTCCCTCACGATCTGCCGCAAGAGGTGGGGAAATGAATCTTCTGGTAACCTGCTGTAATTTTCGTAATACCCCCATCGAGATACGGGAAAAATTCTCTTTAGATAGTAATCGGCTTAAAGCCGCACTTGATTGGTTTAGTGCCAATTCCAATGTAGAAGTTATTATTCTTGCAACCTGCAATAGGGTGGAGATTTATATCGCTGGTATTGATAGCCTTGAGATTTTGGGTAAAGAAATTGTTACTAAATTTCTCTCTGAGTTCTTTGTTGTTCCCGTTGAAGTTGTTGAAAAACATTTCTTCTTTCTTGGGGCAATCGCTGGGGTGAAACATCTTTTTAGGGTTTCTGGTAGTTTGGATAGTATGATCGTGGGCGAAGGACAGATTGCAGGGCAGGTGAAGAGCGCACTTGAAACTGCTTCTTCTGCTTCCACTGCTGGGCCATTGCTTTACTCGCTATTTCGGCAGGCTCGAAGAGTGGCCAAAAGAGTCCGAACTGAAACCATGATTTCTCGAGGTAATATTTCTGTTTCAAGTGTTGCTATAGGTTATGTGAAACAAGTTTTTGATCATTTTGGGGATAAGGTTGTTGCCATTCTTGGTGCAGGAAAAATGGGAGAACTTACTCTCAAAAACCTCCAGGAGCTTAAGCCTAAAAAAATCATCGTTGCCAATCGAAGCCCTGAAAAAAGTGTTGCTCTTGCTAAAAGTTGCAATGGTGAAGTTTATCCATGGGAACACCTTTCAGATGTTCTAGTTCATGCAGATATTATAATTAGTTCCACAGGTTCTCAGGAACCGATTGTTACCAAGGAATTTTTCTCCTCGGTCTCGCACAAACGCAATGGCAGATCACTCGTTATTCTAGATATTGCTGTACCCAGAGATTTTGATCCTACGATTCATGATGGCGATCAAACTTGCCTTTTCAATATTGATGATCTTCAGAAAATACGCGAATCAACACTTAGGGAACGCTTGAAGCATGTTCCTCAGGCAGAGGTTATTGTTGAACAGGAAGCTTCAAGATTCATGGCTGATTGGGAACGAAGGCGCAATGGACCGGTGATTGCCAGGCTTAATCAAGAATTTGAAACCAAACGAAAGAGTGTTGTTACCAACTTGCTTTCCAAATTAAATGGTAAGCTTTCCAAGGAAGATAAAGATTACATTGAAGGTGCCTTTCGTTTATTGCAAAACCAGTTTCTTCATGGACCGATTAGTGCCCTTGCTGAAGAAATGCAAAAAGGTAATTCCTCGAATCATTCGCTTATTGATGCCCTGCGTAAATTGTTTCGTTTGCAAGATTAATAATCAAGTGAATCATGGCTAAATGTCTTGTCACTGGCGGTGCTGGATTTATCGGGAGTCATTTGATTTCTCGACTGCTTTGCGATAATCACTCTGTTATTGCCTTCGATCATGCGCCTTGGGATAAGTTCAATAATCTTTTTAGTTTGAATTCTTCTGCCTTTAATTATGTTCATGGTTCTGTTTCTGATTCTGCGTTGTTTAGAAGCCTTATTCAAAATGTTGATCATATTTATCTGCTTGCTGCAACTCTTGGTGTTCGGCGGGTTATCGAAAACCCTATCGGCACAGTTAATACTCAAGTTGATCAAGTTCGTGATATTTGTGCTATTGCTTCTTCCCGCCAGAAAATATTTTATGCAAGTACTAGCGAGGTTTATGGGAAAACGATTGTTTCACCTCTTACAGAAGATCTTCCCTTGGTTTTGGGCGAACCGGATAAAGCAAGATGGGCTTATGCTTGCAGTAAATTGCTTTCCGAGTACCTGTTGCTTTCTTTGTATCGCGATAAAAATGTTCCACTCGTTGTAGGCAGATTTTTTAATGTTGTTGGCCCGAGGCAAAATCTTTCTTATGGTGCAGTTATACCTAATCTATTATCTCAAGCAATAAAAGGGATGCCTCTTACCGTTTTTGGTGATGGAACCCAAACCCGATCTTTTTGCCATGTTGAAGATGCTGTTGATGCCATGCTTTCTCTTATGAATCATGATTCATCCCTTGGGCAGGTTTTTAACATAGGCAATGAAGAACAAATTTCTATTAGTGGTCTTGCAGATAAAATCCGATCGCTTGTTGATCCTTTATTAGAAATCAAAATGATTCCATATAAGGATGCAATGCCTTTCGGGTTCGAAGAAATCCTTCACAGAGTTCCTTCTCTGAATAAGATAAAGCAGTGCACTGGTTGGTCGAGCAAGTATAAGCTTGATGAAATCTTGCGCCATTGTTTTATTGCTCTGAAGGAAGCTTTAGTCTAATTAATTTGAAATGGATGCATTGTTATGAATGAACTGCTGTTTAAAAATATACTTGAACTTGTTCGTCGCACTTCTACCAGCCTTCCTAAAGATGTAAGGGAAGTGATCGATCTGAACCGTGTTTTAGAGCAACAAGGGTCGAATGCGGACCTTGCACTTGAACTTGTTTATAAAAACATACTTATGGCAAAAGAGAAAAGTGCCCCGATCTGCCAGGATACTGGCACCATCACTTTTTACATTTCTACTCCGGTATCCACCAACCAGATAGTTATCGAAAAAGCTTGTATTTCTGCTGTTTCAAAAGCGACGGAGTTAGGCTACCTCAGGCAGAATTCTGTTGATAGTGTGACCGGAAAAAATAGTGGTGATAACATCGGTCCGGGGTCTCCTGTTTTTCATTGGCATCAACATGATAGCGCTCACATCGAAATAAAATTGATACTAAAGGGTGGCGGTTGTGAAAACATGAGCGCCCAGTATTCTCTTCCTGCTTCGATCAATGGTGTACGCTGTGATCGTGATCTTGCTGGTGCTAAAGCTGTAATTCTAGACGCAGTTTGGCAAGCACAGGGGAAAGGTTGTGGCCCTGGATTTTTAGGTGTTTGTATCGGAGGTGACCGTGCTAGTGGGTACGAATTTGCCAAGCAACAGTTACTTCGAACTGTTGATGATGTGAATCCAGACTCTAAGCTTTCGCAACTTGAGAACATGATATTAGAGGATGCAAACAAGCTTGGTATTGGACCTATGGGTTTTGGAGGCAAGCTTACTCTGGGTGCATGTAAGATTGGGACCTTGAACCGGTTGCCTGCTTCTTTCTTTGTGTCTGTGGCTTATATGTGTTGGGCTTATCGAAGGCGAGGAGTTACTCTCGATCTTTCTGGAAAGGTTCATGAATGGCTTTATCAGGAAGCAAATGAAAACTTTGAGCTTCAAAAAGAAGGGGAATCGTTTACTGCAATTGATTTAGGCAAATTGGGTTCGAAGTCTACTAATGTCGTGAGATTGACCACTCCGATTTCCGAAGCCGATGCTCGAACTCTTAAAGCTGGTGATATTGTTTTGCTTTCAGGGAAAATATTCACGGGCAGGGATGAGGTTCATAAATATTTGTTTAAAGGTGGCGACCTTCCAATCCTTAAAGACGCTGTGATTTATCATTGTGGTCCTGTGATTTTGGAAAAAGATGGTATTTATAAGGTTATTGCTGCTGGTCCTACTACTTCGATTCGCGAGGAACCTTACCAATCTGAAGTGATCAAAAAATATGGGATCAAAGCGGTTATTGGTAAAGGTGGGATGGGAGCTAAAACCCTACAAGCTTGTAAGGATTTTGGTTGTGTTTACTTACATGCCATTGGGGGCGCTGCACAGGTTTATGCTGCTTGTGTAAATAATGTACCGAATGTTTATCTAAAGGAAAAGTTCGGAAGTCCGGAAGCTGTTTGGGAAATGAATGTCACAGATTTTCCTGTTGTTGTCACCATGGATTCTCATGGGATATCATTGCATCAGGAAATCTCAGAAACATCAAAAAGTAACCTTTCTAAAGTTTCTGGATGACTATTTTAATTTATTTGATTGTTTTAATAATAATCGCACAGCCTCACCCAAAGAGCAATTTTTAGAATCTGCAAGATCCTCCAATAGGCGAAGATGTGCTTTTGATAATAGTAAAGATATTTCAACAATTTCATTTTCGTTCATTGCATTCTCCCTAATGGTTAAAGGTTCTTCCAGGTAACCTAAATTTCCGATTAATGTAAACAATTTCTATTCCTTCCATGGCAACAGAAGATTGAACTGATATAGATATGCAATCTTTGTGCCAATTTAAAAGAATAATTTTAAGTGCAGTAATTGCGATATATCTTTGTATTTAATTGATAATTGTGGGCTTGGTATACCATTCAATGCCTGTTTTTTAAGCTTAGTGCTTAAAAATTGTCATTCTTTAAAGGGAAAGGGTGTTCGAATCTAGGACTCTTAAAGCTTTAAATGTTGTATAATTCAAAAGTCTTCGCAGTTGTTAGATTGAAAGATTGAGTATGAGCAAGAATAAAAAAACCAGAGTCGATTTCATTAAAAATCGGGGTAAAGCTCCTCGAGAGAATGATTTTACCCGAGATTTTAAAACCGATTCTGAAAAAATTGATGTCCTTTCTGGCACCGAGCAGGTTCGTGCCAAGGGAGATATTTCTCGTAAGCGTACTATTATAACCAATGATAATGGATTATCGCAGGATGGTGAAATCAGGCCTGCTGCTGATTTGATCAATGCTATGCCTGGTAGGGTGATTCAAATTACTGGTTTAACTGTTTTGGTTCAAGTTGCAAATGGAGTTATTTATAGATGTACCGTACGAAGGTTGCTTAAAACCCTTGCGACCGATGCAAGAAGTGCGGTGACCACAGGTGACAAAGTTTGGATCATACCGGAGCAAATTCCATTAACTGAAGATATCGTTCCTAAGTTAGATGCAGTGATTGAGAATGCAATTCTTCCTGTCGGAGTTGTGCAAACAGTCGAACCCAGAACGGGGATATTGACGCGAAAATCTAAACATAAAGAACATGTTATCGTTGCCAATGTTGATCAGGTTGTGTTTGTGATATCGCTTTCACAACCCGAATTAAAAGTCCACTTGGTTGATCGATATATTGCAGGGGCTCTAGAGGGCAATCTCGAACCCGTGCTTTGTTTCAATAAAGTCGATCTCATCAACGAAGATCTGTATCAGTATTTGGTTGGTTTATATTCGCAACTTGGCTACAAGGTGATATTCACGAGCACACGAACAGGTGTGGGTATCGATGAGGTAAGGCATGTGCTATCTAATAAGCAGTCTGTAATTTGCGGTCAAAGTGGGGTTGGAAAATCTTCATTGTTGAATGCTGTGCAACCAAATCTGGGCTTGAGAGTTAATGCGGTAAGCGAAGTGAATCAAAAAGGGAAACATACGACCACTTCCGCAAAATTAATTCCGCTGGAGTGCAAAGGGTGGGTCGTGGACACTCCGGGCATTAGATCTTTTGAATTATCGAATCAGATGCCTTCAGAAGTCGAGAACTTCTTTAGAGAATTTCGCCCGATGTTGCCTTATTGTGAATTTGCGGATTGTACCCACACGCATGAAAAAGGTTGCGCAATTAAAAGGCAGGTTTTCCGTCGGGTTATAAGCCCTGATCGGTATCTTAGCTACTTGGGTATGATTAAAAAGGAAGATCCGCATGAAAGTCGGCACGAGCGTTAAACTCGCTTTAGATTTGAAAAAAGCAGTGGTGGCTTTGGAAAGCTCAGTTATCAGCCAAGGGTTGGCATACCCGAAAAATCTTGACATCGCACTTGCCATGGAAGAGTGCATTCGCAATGAGAAAGCTCAACCTGCAACCCTTGCCATTGTTGATGGTGAAGTAACTGTGGGTTGTACTTTGGGTGAAATAAAAAGATTAGCGACGGAGAGAAATATCGTTAAAGCAGGATCGCGCGAAATAGGTGTATCTGTTGCTCTTAAGAATACTGCTGCGCTGACGGTGTCTGGAAGTTTGATAGTTGCATCCAAAATAGGAATCCGAGTTTTCGCAACAGGAGGCATAGGTGGTGTTCATCATTGTGCGAATGATAAACCGTTGGATGTATCATCAGATTTGCTGGAACTTTCCCGAAACCAAGTTATTGTTGTGTGTGCGGGGGCAAAAAATATTTTGAATCTTGGTGCAACACTCGAAGTTTTAGAATCTTTGGCAGTTCCTGTGTTTGGTTTTAAAACTGATGAATTTCCTGCGTTTTTCGTCAGGTTTAGTGGCTATAAAATTCCTTGCATTCAAAATGTAAAAGAACTTGCTGCTATCGCTGTTGAACACTGGAAGTATTCAAACTCTGCGATATTATTGTGTCTTCCTGTAGCAAGTTGTTTTTCTCTATCTCCAGAGGTCTGGTCAGACGCATTGAATTATGCAATTCGTAAATCCGTTGAAGATAAAATCATTGGGCAGGCAAGTACACCTTATCTTCTTCGAGCTGTTGCAGAATTTACCCAAGGGGCAACGGTTGTTGCAAATGAAAAACTACTTCTTGCTAATGCTACGCTTGCTGCACAAGTTGCACTTGAATTGATTGAAAAACAAGCATATTCCTAGTCGTCGCCGTGCTCATCTTGCCATTCGTCATACCAAGCCATCTGGATTCCTTCGAGAATTTTTTCGTTTGAAGCTTCAGGTTTTCCTTCGAAGTTTTCAAGTTCGAGTACCCATTTATGAAGATCAGTGAAACGCACAGAAAGAGGGTTGAGCTTGCCATGTTTTGCATAAAGCAGTTCGCCTATATCTCGAAAATCGTTCCAATTCATTGTCTATTTTCCTAAATCATTTAGTTGTTCAGGGTTTTGATTTGAAAGATACATCTTTGCTGCTGCATCCATCGCCATTGAAGCGTAGGGCGTTAAAACTGTTTGAAATGCATCAAGAACAGTTTTGATTAGTCCGGGTTCATGCTGAAGCACAGCGGATTCAACGCTGGCAATTGCTTTGTTTATATTCGATTTGTCATCTTCCGAAAGAGGAAGCATGGAGTTTGAAAGAATTCTTCGTGCATGATTAAGATCAATGCCTGCTTTGGTTTTTAACTCGATTAGCATCCTTTGTTTAAAATCTTCACTTGCGTGTTCAATACTATCGAGCACAATATTTTCGATTTCTTCTTTGCTTAGTCCGCTTGCAGGTTGAACTTTTACACTTGCTGCCACCCCGCTTCGAATTTCTTTTGCGCTTACAGTAAGAATACCACTTGCATCAATAATAAAAGAGACATCAACCTGAGGCATTTGGGCTGGCATGGGTGGGAAGCCTGAAAGAGTGAATTTGCCAAGGTTTTTGCAATCTTTAGCTAGTTCTCGTTCGCCTTGATAGATGTTGAAAATAATTCCGGTTTGATTGTCTACCCCAGTGGAGAACCGTTCGGTTGCAATTGCAGGGATGGTGGTGTTGCGGTGGATTAGTTTGCTGATTGCTCCGCCCAAGGTTTCAATTCCAAGAGAAAGTGGAATGACATCCAATAGTAATAGGTTCTTGCGTTTGCCTGATAATATTTCGCCTTGCACTGCAGCGCCGATGGCTACTGCTTCATCAGGGTTGATCGAAGTTAATGGCTTTTTACCAAAGAATTCCTGCACCATCTTCTGAACTAGAGGAACCCTGGAAGATCCCCCAACAAGAATGATCTCGTCTACAGATGTGGTTGTTTTGCCAGCATCTTTAAGAGCTTTTTTACAGCAAGCTAGAGTGCGTTCAATCAGAGGAGTTATTTTATGTTCGAAATTTTCTTTTGTGATTTCCAGAGGAGCTGTGCCGAGGGTTTGAAGCGAATCTAAATTGAAAGTTGCTTGGTCATTGCTGCTTAGGTTTCGTTTTGTTTTTTCAGCTTCTAATTTAAGTGCTGCAATGGTATGTGCATCCAGTTTTGTTTTGATGTTAAGTTTATCATCTAAAACATGCTGTATGATTTCGTGATCAAAATCATCTCCACCGAGGTGGGTGTCACCATTGGTGCTTAGAACTTTGAAAACGCCATCAGCAATGGAAAGAACGGAGCAATCGAAAGTACCACCGCCTAGATCATATACCACAATGGTACCATTGCGCTTACGATCAAGGCCGTAAGCGAGAGCAGCAGCAGTGGGTTCATTGATAATCCGAAGAACATCAAGGCCAGCGATTTTCCCTGCATCTCGTGTAGCTTGTCTTTGGGAATCATCAAAATATGCTGGTACAGTGATAACAGCTCTCGTGGGATTACCAGCGAGTCGCCTGACTTCTCCCAAAATAATTGCAGACACTTCCTCTGGTGTGAAATCTTTGTCCCCAATTTTTACGGTAAGAACCGTTCTGCCATCATCTCGAATGTTTTCGCGTATTTGATAGGGGATAAAAGGGAGATCTTTTTCAAGATCTTTTAGTGTTCTTCCAATTAAACGCTTGATGCTAAAAATAGTGTGTTCGGGGTCTGTAAGGCAATGGCGTTGAGCTTCTGTGCCAACAAATACGCTGCCATCCGCATGGATGCTTATGATGCTGGGGATGAGGGAATTACCAGAAGTATCCTTAACAACCTGTGCTTTGCCATTACGGACAAAAGCAGCCAGGCTGAAGGTGGTGCCAAGATCGATGCCAACGATCTCGTCGTTCATGAGAAAAATCTTTCCTGCAAGCGCCAACTTTAAAAGTCAAGTGTGAGGGGCCTGCGCAAAATAATAGTAAACTCTGTGAGGTTAATCCGCAGAGTATTTATAGACAAAACAGGTAAACGAACTCAATGTGCCTATTTTAAGGAAACAAAGAAGAAATCAAAGTCAGAGAAAAATCTTTTATAAATAGATTAGGGTTGGAGAATGAGTTTATGTTGGGAAAGCCAGTCGAAAGCGCGTTTTTGCCAATCCCCTGGCCCTGTAGTTCCTGGTCGTAAGTTCATGCCAAACCCGTGCCCGCCTCGTTCGTAAATATGCAACTCCGCAGGGATTTTTTTATTGATTAGTTCTAGGAAGAGCAGGGTGCTTCCCTGGGGAAGAGAACCTGTGTCATCGCTGGCCTGAGCTATGAAGGATGTGGGTAGCCCGTTTTCAATTATAATATCAGATCTTAATTTTTTAGTGATAGGATCATAAATCTTGTAGGGGTAAAGCAGCAGTAGAAAATCAGGTTTATGGTTGGCCTTATCCTCAACGATGGGGAAGTTAGGTTTGTTGGTAGCTGCAATAAGAGTAACCTGACCGCCCGCAGAGAAACCAAGCACGCCGATTTTATCTGCATCAATGTTGAGATCTGCAGCATTGTTTCTAACTTCGATAATGGCTTTTTGTAAATCTTGCACAGGCCCTGCATGGGGTTCGGTATGTTTGTTAGTCGGGGTTCGATGAACAAGTTGAAAAGCGGTGATGCCGTTTTTTGTTAGCCATTTGCAAGCATCAGAGCCCTCGTGTTCATCTGCGAGAATGCCAAATCCGCCACCTGGAACTACGATGATTGCAGCTTTTGAGGCTTTTGATCCTGCT
>Ga0214919_10013114_pt1 | contig 10081 bp, 9 predicted proteins | sample LL1503_MetaG_FD_177994 | JGI IMG/M metagenome (GOLD analysis project Ga0214919, IMG submission 177994) | Freshwater microbial communities from Lake Lanier, Atlanta, Georgia, United States - LL-1503 | ecosystem: Environmental > Aquatic > Freshwater > Lake | place: USA: Georgia | collected 2015-03-15 | reverse complement strand
CCTGTAATGGATACGATACCACCGAGAGCGTATTTGAAACCATAAAAATGCTTTACAATTCCGGAAATAGTACAATAGTCGAAAATATTGCTAAAGGGAACGGTGTCAATATCATTAAATACAAAGGTCATATTTTGGTAATCATTGGGATACTTTTGTTTTACTGCAAGGAAGCCAATGTTTTTTGTTCCACCTCTGTTAAATGAACGTGCATCACATTGATGGGAAAAGTAGATTTCATAATTATTTTCTAATTCAGATCCTTTTAGAATAGATGTTAGATAATTAGAAAAAAAGAATTTGTGCTGAGGGCGATTCCTGTAGGGAACTACAAAGACAACTTTAGGAATCGGATCTGTAGTTGCATTAGTAGTCGTATCCTTTGTCGTAAACTTGGTCGTATCATTAGACATAAATTATTAAGCCATTTTAATTCTATTACGAAAACGAATATTATATAATTAATTTTCTTTTATTTTCTCTTATTTTTCTTAGTTTTCTTATTAGATCTTTTATTCCTTTTATAAGATCTACTTCCTTTTCCTCTTGCGTCATCAGCAGCAGCAGCTACAACAGTTGATCTATTTTTTTCAAAATACGGAGCTTCACTTAAAACATTAACATCATAATATCCTTCAAATCCGTTTGCAACTTCTACAACATCACCTGCTCTTTTAAAAACAATTTGGGCATTCGACTGTATCTTTGCATCAAGCGGTGTATCTTTTAATGAAGTCGTATTTACATCATTATTAAACAAATAAACTTCATTCGCTAATTGCAGTATATGTGGTCTGTCAATTAAATAATATGACATAATTCCTTTTTTAATGAATTCCTCGTATACACTGATAATAACACGTCCAGGCATCGCCTGTCTCGCTAGTTGGCTTGCATTTCTGAACTCAGCGCGTTCAGTAACAGTTCCTAATGACGACCAAACAAACGCAAATATTATCTTATATGACGCTTCGTGTGCCTTTTTAACTACATATTTGATAGGTGACACCATTTTTCCTGTAGAGTCTAAAATAATATTGTAACTATCATTTATAGCTTTTTTAACCATAATTTGTATTATTGTTGAAAAATCATTAATAATTGGAAATGCCTTGTTTTGAAATGCTTCTGTTGCAATAATTTTAATTTCATCTAAATCAACATTGATGCAATTGCTGAAATGCAGTTGTTTTTTAACTGTAGATTTACCACTAGCTGGAGGCCCGATCAAAATCAAAACTTTTGGATCACGAACCGGGGATATGTGTTCCGATTTTAATCTGTTGTAAATATGATCAATAAATTCAATAGTTAACCAAGGCTTTTTTTCTAAATCAAATTCTGCTAAAATAGGAGAGTCAATTGAATCGGTTTTTAATGGCTTGTCACTTGCAGGAGGTTTTTTAGCTGTGGTTGTTACCTTTTTAGCTGCTGTTTTTTTAGCAGGAATAGGAGCAGCATCGATATCAACATCAATATCTTTAACTGCAGTTTTTTTTGTGATACGTTTTGGCCTAGTTGTAACTTCTAGAGGAGTTGGTTCTTTTTTAGTTGATCTGGATCTTGGACTAGCACTGGATCTAGAACTAGATCTTGATCTTGATTTTGACCTAGCTTTGGCTGAAGCTCTATGACTTGGTGCTTTTTTTTCAGTATCCATATATAAACTTCATATTATTTTTTCCTTTTTATTATTTTTTTAGAACGTCTTTTATTTCTTTTACCTCCAAATAAAGGTTTATTTTGTGAAAAAGTTCTGCTAATTGCATTTTTTATGTCAGATCTAGTTAATGGATTTAAATGAGATAAAATATTCTTGGCCTCCTTTAAATTAGCATCTTCTCCTGTAGTAATAGGAAACTTAAATTGTTTTGGTTTTTTATCAGATGAACTGCTCCAAATGAAATATAATATTACTGCTGCTCCTACTCCTACCCCAATAAGTGAACCATATAATGTAGGACTATTTAAGTTAGTCATATATTATAATTATTTTTTCTTTTTAGAAATTTGTCTAGAATGATGCCTTCTTTTAGTACTTTTACTTCTTTTATTATTTCGTTTTTTACTATGTCTTTTACTATTCGTTCGTCTACGCTTTCTAGAACCGCCTTCAGTACCATCATCACTATCATCACTATTATAAGATGAAACTCTGTTTCTTTCTGCTGCAGCGTCTTCTGCAGCTTCTTCTTCTTCTCTTTGTCTGTCCTTTGCTTTTTCTTTTTCTTCATCATATGTCTCTGCCTGACCAACTGTTTGTTTATTCTTTAAACGTTCTCTTGCTAATTTAAATGCATTTTTGTGTCTATTAGCTTCCTCTCCAACTTCTGCTGCTTCTGCGAACGTAACGTTCGGATTTGTTGCAGCTTCCAAATAAATTTGTGCCTTAGGTGATGATTTGTATATTTTGTAACTACCTACCCCAATAGCAAGAACAGCACATCCTATTATCAATCCTAAATATATATCTTTCATACTTATATTATCTAAATAAAAATAAAAAATAATACAATTCAATCAAATAAATTACAATAAAGTTATTTATATTTTGCCAAGATTACTGCAGGCACTAATTCATCTTGCAACAATTCTAGCTTCTTATGCACCTTATTAATTGTAACCTCGCTAATTTCGCTAATTATCTTTACATCGCGTTTACTAACATTTAATTTACAAAGTTGCGATATGAAATAGACAACCCCAGCGGCAATCGAATGCGGTGTATTCTCAGGCATCATATCTTTTTTCTCTATTTTAATTGCAATAAACTGACAAAGCTTTGTTAGTTCTGAATTAATATTCAATTTGCTACAATATCGCTCAATAAATGCCTCTGGTTTTGTCTTACAGAACGCAGTTTTGTCACTATTAAGCATATCTTTTTCTAAATGATTGATAATAACTTGCGCATTTTTGCATCCTTGTGTTGCGCTTGTTACATCTAAATGAAATATAGTTGCCAGTTCTTTGGCGGTTCTGGGGTAATTATTGATCCTACACGAGATGTAGATGGATGCGGCAATTAATCCGTCCTTATTGTCTCCTCTGAAGGTCTGTTCGTGTTCAGATATTTTTTTGTGATATAAAATAGCTTGATCTACAATGAGTTTAGGTATTCCCGCATTAACTGCCATAAGAGTAATTCGCTGAAATTCATCGTATCGGGCTTTTTCTTTATAAGGCATCGATTGCCATTCAGTATAGCGGCGAATTTTGCGCATTTCATAGGATGATTTACCTAGACATAATACTTTGCAACCGAATGACGATTCCTCTAATAGTGGATTGATAGGCATACCACATCGAGTTGGGTCAGAACTTTGGTTGTCGTCTGCTCCATAGTAGCGCCACTCGGGAGAGTGATCTAACATATCCTTGTAAATGATGCCACATTTTTCATTTGTACAAGTTAAGAAACCTTCATCGGAATATGCTAAAGCAGCTTGACACATTTCACAATTTTCTCGATCACGGATGGTTCTATATAAACATTCTAATGGATCTTTTTTATCTGGATTGATAATTTCAGTCTCAAATATGTTCCATAAGTTGGATTTATTTGCATTTGTTAATGCGGATTTATTTTTTTTACTTCGAACGTTCTTATTTTCAGTAATTTCAGTAAGGTCTGATGACATAATTATTTATTCTTTATTCATTTAATAAGAAAATATATATTTAAATCAATTTTATTTATATATTACACATTTTTCTCTTTGCTTATAAAAGGTGGAATTTTTTAAATAGTTATAATATATACCAAATGGGAAACCAACTTTCTAATTTTTTGGATAGTGAAACAAATGACACAACAAAAATAAAACCGGCATCAGTTAAACAGATTATAGACTATATTGCAACCTATTATATTTTAACAATGGATTTTCAAAGTTTAAAGAAATTATATGACATTGAATATTGTGATAAACTGGTTATATTAACTTCAGACATAATTGAGAGATATTTTACAGATCTTCAAATTACTTATTTAGCAGAAAATATTAAAAAAGGAAAAAGAGAAGAGGTAAGTGGAACAGAATATGAAAAAGACAAAATGATATTTTTTAACAAGGATGATATCGCTAAATTAGACATTCGAAATCCAGCAAAAAAGAGACGTGTTTGTATAGGTATTGCAAAATTTTACATAAAAATAGCCCACGTATTTGCTACTATACTAACAACAATTAATCCAATTTATGTTTATAAAGATAAAAATGGTGATGTAGTTAAGGCTGATATTTATAATCGAAGTAAAATTCCTAAAGATGCAGATGTGAAAATTTTAAAATTAAATATTTGTGACAGTCGAATTGATGCTTTAAAGAGAGACAGCAATGTAGATTTTTCAAGTGACTTATCGGAAGACACTGAAATTAAACTACATCCGGATATGTGCTCTTTTAATTTGAAACCCAGAAGTACTGAATCTGATATAAGTGGAGACGATATAAGTGATACAATCAGCGACTCTAAAACAAGAGATTTAGAAGATGAACCTGGTATCCCAGAATTAATGGAATTGTATTATGATGATAATTATGATTATGAAACTGGTAAATTTAGAGGAATGAAGGAAAAAACCCGAGAAGCTTTTAATGAAAATTTGAGAAATTTTTACAGTGTTTTTATGGATACGACTGGTGAGCCAATGCCGGATAATATAAAGAAATTTAGCGATATTAAACTGAAGGATTATAAAAATAAACCAAAGTGTAAAGGCAGAAATGCTCCATACAATAGTACAGTTAGAGGAACAGTAGCAAACGATTTATTTAAACAATATGCAGAAAATTTAAGAAAAATGATGAAACAAGCAACTTCAAATCAGGAATTCTTGCTAGATGTGCTAAATAAATTATTTGTTTACACGACAGATCCGCAGACAAAGAAGAAAATAATCAGAATTAATCCGGAACTAACAGAAGAAAGTTTACACGATGTTGTCGTTGAAACGAGAGCAATTATAATTAATTTATATTTAACATGTGAAATTGATTATGCAAATGGAATTAAATTATATGAGGCAATAGTGGATAAAAAGATTTTAGAAACAGCAAGAAGTCAAATGGAAACAATGGAACAAGAATTAGAACAGCTTGTTACAGCAGATGATATTCCTAAGCCAGCTGAATTAAATGAATTGAAAGATATAGCAAATAATAAAATACAAAGAGAACAAGAAGCAATTGCAAAAAGAGAAGAAATGTTACAAAAGGAGAAAGAAATGGCACTACTTATTAGACCGGTTGATCAACCAATAGTAGAACAACCCGTTGAAAAACCTACTGTAGATGTTAAACCTATGGTAGAACAACAACCTATGGTAGAACAACAACCTATGGTAAATGTTAAAATAAATGTGCAAGGTCAAGGGGAACAGCAATTAGAAGAGCAAATCCAGCAAGTCGCTGGAAAAAATAAAAATACCAAAAGACATAAAGGATCAAAGATAAATCATACTAAAAGATATAGATGAATTAAATAATATATCATAAATAATAATTTATTAAATAAATTATTATCTTATTCTGATTTACATAATGTAACAGGTTGCATTTACACACGTTTAATTATGTATTTACATACGTTGGTTGTATTTACATACGTTGGTTGTATTTACATACGTTGGTTGTATTTACATACGTTGGTTGTATTTACATACGTTGGTTGTATTTACATACGTTGAGCTTGGGCAGCTTGTTGAGCAGCTTGGCCGGCTTGACGAGAAGCCTGGGCGGCCTTGGAGGCAGCCTTTTGGGCTTGCTTGGCAGCAGACGCAGTGCGACCAGCTTGAGCTCCCTTGGCAGCAGACGCAGCGCGTTGAGCAGCCTTAGAGGCTTGTTGGGCGGCAGACTTGGCCTGTTGAGCGGCTTGAGACGCACCACGGGACGCAGCGCGCTTCATGGTTCGGGCCTTTTGGGCGGACTTTCTTCGTTGTTGAGATCTTCGTGCAGCAGCACCTCTTCCTCTTGATGCGGCAGACATTCTTCCTTTTCCTTTTCCTCTACTGGCAGCCATTATATATATTATCTTAACAAAAAAAAATATTTTTATTGAAATAATTAATTATAATTAATAAATTATAATTATAATTCCTAAATATAATTGCATTTTACCAAATAGTATCTGTAGAATGCCAATACATTTTATCCCCCTTTTTAATATTATACAAACTCCTAAATAATTCTAAACGTGCCAAAGGACAATTAGTTCTATATTTATCCATCGGATGTGGATTAGTTTTTAATTGCGCCTTGACCGCTTCATCGAATATTTTTTGACGCGCTTGTATAGCGATATAAGTAAAGAATGCGTGAAATGACAACGCGCAAATAGGTACCTCATCGCCATTTTTCTGTTGAAAATCTCTTAAATATTCTTCACATATTGCTAAACCAGATATATCTGCTAAATTTTCACCAGTACTAAGAGATGCATCCATTTTAATTCCATCGTAGCCAGCAAAAGTTTCGTATTGTGCAATAACATCCTTAACCTTTCTATTAAACTTTTCTCGATCTTCTTTAGTCCACCAATTATGTAAATTACCCTTGTAGTCATATTGGCTTCCTAAATCGTCTAAACAATGTGACATTTCGTGTCCTAAAGTATATCCAACATGCGCTAAATTATATTCAATACCACGTTCATCTAAATCTATAAATGGTTTTTGCAAATATGCTAAAGGAATATATATTGAATTTTCACTGGGCGTATAATACGCATTAACAACATATGGTTGTTTTCCAACTAACTTGAATTCAGACCAATCAATGACAGGAATATCTACATCAGATGACTTACCATCTAACTCTATAAGTTTCTTTGTACGCCAAACCGCAATGCGTTTCAAATTTTGATAAGCTCCTTTACTTTTATAACTTAGCAAAGGATCTTCTCTAATAATTGCTGGACTGCCTACAATTAAATGTATGTGATCTAGTTTTTGCAAAGCATACTTTTTTGTTCTAGGTGATAACCACGTGTTACGTTTAATAATGCGTTTATATACAGTCAGTAAATCTTCTGCCATATTGGTAACATAATCAATATGTTGTTGTTTTTTATTTCTATCAATATATTCTTGAGACAATAAACTATTAAAACACAATGATAGACCAAAAACCGGGTAAATTTCTTTTGGCCAAGGAACAGGTTGTCCTTTTACAAATTTACCGTGAAATTCGTAATATATTAGGCGCCATTTACTATGAAATCGAATTAGCTGCCGAAAAACAATATAATAATAATATGTTTTCCATTTTATACTTTTCCACGCATCATTTGTAGTTAATAATTTCATAATGCAACTAACATAATTTAAACTGCTGCAAATAAATTTATCAGGAACATTTTCTTTTTTATAACCAATTTGCTCAGCTAATTCAGACCAATCTAATCCGCATTTATGCAATGCCTCTGATTTGGTAACAACATTATAACCATTTTCGTCATCCTTTTTAATTTTATCGCATCCTAAAGCACCTAATATTTCATATTCTACATCCCATACATCGCTAGATTTTAAACCGTGATTAGAGCCAAGACAAGCATCAAACATATCATCAATATATTTCAAGTATTTTTGTTTGAATAGTTGCTGATATTTTAGAGTGTCTTGATCTTCAGCAGTGTCTTCAATATATATTGTATAATCATATGCAGACAATTGTGGTGCAGAAATATAACTGCGATATATTTTAGAATTTTTTTCATCAGGCATAACAGACCACACTATAGGTGAACCCCAAGCAATAATTTCATTTTGATTAATTTCTGCCAACATTCTATAAACAGAATTTGAAGCAAATATTTGTTCAATGCGATCTACCGCCCAACCAACATATTCTTGAGCAGATTCATCATCTAAATTAAGTAAAGATTCGTATACATTTTTAAGAGCTCTAGAACGAGGTGTGTTATTTTTTTTTACATAATCTTTTACAATATCAATTAATTCATAATATACTTTTTCTTGAGAAATGCGAAAACTGTCTACTTGGACATAATATTTTTGAACAGATTTTAGTTCTTTGCTTTTTTTAGAAATCCATTGGTAATTAATATAAGTATAATAATCATTTCTTGGTGTATATTTAGATGGAGTAAATGGTATTTTAAACATTTTAACCAATTCACGTTCAATATTTGCATTTTCTTGTTTCAATCCTTTTTTAAAAGTTTTTTCAAATTCGTGCTCAAATTGATTAAATGTATTTGCAGAATCACGACACATAATTTGTAGTTGTTTTTGACTAGGTCTACATTTTTTTGTCTTTGCATTTGTATTCATATTTTTATTTCGCTTTGTATTCAGATGTTTACTCATATATTAGATAAATATTAATTTAATTTAATTTATTTTATTTTCGATTTTGTTTAATAAATCTTCACTATATACCAATTTACCAGATGGTTTGTATGAATTAATAGGTGTATATTTTTTACTATTTTTAAGTTGTTGTATATCATTATTATATGCATTTGATGTAGTATTTATCTCTAAATCATTTTCTGATTCTTCTTTTTCCTTTTCATCTTTTATTTTTTCACCATATTCATTAATTACAATTCCAGTTTTCTTCTTTATCTCGGTTCTTACATAAGAAGGAACCCAATGATTCCACGAAATAAAAATAGTATTAGGATGAAAATATCGTACTTGAAATCCATTTGTTTGCAATGTATCCATAATATATGCAATGCATGCTGCTTGATCATATCTTGGAATTCCTATAATTACTTCAGGAACAACAAACCAGCAAAATTTTTCATCTATATTTTGTCTTGCAGTTGTTTTAATTCTTACGTGTATACGGTTGAGAATTTTCTTGAATAATTCCAATTTGCTTAGATCTTGTTGGTGTTTTTTCTCGTAAAGATCGTCTATATTTATTTTTTCGGAAAAATCTGAGAAATTTTCTAGAGTAAATATATTTGCCATTTAAACCATTAAAAGAAAATAATTTAAATATTTAAATTTTAAATTTTAAATTGATTAAATATATAAATATAAATTTAAATAATTATACAATTGTTTAAATTTAAAAATTTATTATCTTTATTATAAATGCCAATAAAACACTTGGTTATTGCAGGAGGTGGTCCAATTGGGCTACAATTTTTAGGCGCATTACAGCATTTAAATGAAGAAAAATTTTGGAACATTGAAGATATCGAGAGCATATATGCAACATCAATAGGAACATTTATAGGTGCATTTTTATGTCTTAGATACGACTGGTCTACATTAAATACATATATTATTGATCGACCCTGGCACGATGTCTTTAAATTAAATGGCAAGCAAATTTTTGATGCATTTTATAATAAAGGCTTATTTGATAAGAAAATTATTGAAATTACATTTAAACCATTGCTAGAGGCAAAAGATTTATCTCTAAATATTACTTTAAAAGAATTCTATGAATATTCAAAAGTAGAATTCCATTTATATGCATTTGATCTAAACAAGTTTGAAACGGCGGATATCTCATATAAATCACATCCAGATTTATTATTAACGCAAGCAATTCATATGTCTAGTGCATTGCCTGGCGTTTTAATGCCTACATGTTTAGATGATTGTTGCTATATGGATGGCGGAGTGATGGCAAATTACCCTCTTTCATATTGTTTAAAAGATCATACTGATACTAGTGAGATTTTAGGCGTCACGTTTTATCGTGATTATGAAAAACCAGATGCATATAAAAACAATATAGTTACAGAAGAGTCATCTGTAATAGACTTTTCGATTGGGTTTTTTATAAATGCTATGAATTACATATATAAAAATATTAAAAGAGATACTATATTTAATCAAATTGAATGCTTAAATGATGATAATTTTTTAACTATGGATGTAATAAAAAAATCAATAAATAGTTCTGAAATGAGAAAAGATTGGATCAACAAAGGCATAAATGATGCCAAATTATTCTTGGTCAAACAAAAAGATGAAAAGCAAAAAGATACTGAGACTAATACTGAAAATTTAGAATGTTAAAATTAAAGCACTGTATGCAAGAATTGTTCCATAGTGCTCTTGGTTGGCTTAGCATCATATTCAATA
>Ga0214919_10013113_pt1 | contig 10082 bp, 9 predicted proteins | sample LL1503_MetaG_FD_177994 | JGI IMG/M metagenome (GOLD analysis project Ga0214919, IMG submission 177994) | Freshwater microbial communities from Lake Lanier, Atlanta, Georgia, United States - LL-1503 | ecosystem: Environmental > Aquatic > Freshwater > Lake | place: USA: Georgia | collected 2015-03-15 | reverse complement strand
ATTGAACGAAAGTTTGAAAAGACAAGGACTCAGTTGCGGCGACGGCGACCGAATGCGCCAGCGAGCGCGCCAAGCGCAAGAACTGCGGGTGAAGGCACGGTACCAATCACGAGATTGTCGACTGTTGGGTATAAATTCGTAGTTGGAGATGATTGAATGCTTTCAACTTTGATCCAGTCAATTGCTCCGCTCGTGCTGATGAACCCACCGAAACTTGTGGATGAACCATCGGAAGCGTAAACGTACGAAACCCCACCAGCTGAAATAGTGATAAGTCCTGGAACAATGCTAAAACTGGCGTCCGTGTTGAAGAAATTCCCGCCGACTGCAAACACATTTGGACTCGCGAAGGAGATGGTGAGGGGGACTGGATTGTTGGTTGAAAGAACTTGCGAAGCTCCGACGGCGCCGCAGTAAATCCCGCCAGTCGCAGACGCACTCCAAGCGCTGGAGCCAGATCCACCAGTCAGAGGAGAGGCGTAAAAGCCGTTGTAAGCCTCGAATGATTCAGTCGAAATAGTTCCGCCCTGATTCGCAACAATTGTAGCAAAAGTTGAACTACTATTGGTGACAATAAGGGCTGAGCTTGCAATTGATGAAACAAGCAAGGTGGAAAGAGCGAATGTGATTTTGAGGGCGGTGGGTGTGAACATAGAAACTCCTTAGTTCCTTTTATCCGACCTCCATGAACTAGAAACATAACCCCAAATATGGCCTTGTCAAATTTTTAAGAGGAAAAAAATGGAAAAAACAATTTTTCAATCGCAAAAAGTTACCAGGAATGGACCGCAGGACCGCTGTATGTCGCCAAAGGTCTGATAATACGATTGTTTTGGTGCTGTTCCATGATATGGGCGCACCAACCAGTGATTCGCGAAGCCACAAAGATCGGGGTGTACTGCGGAACGGGGATACCCAAGACGAAATAAGTCATACCGCAAGGGTAATCGACATTTGGATGGATTGCTTTGTCACGGAGCATGATCGCCTGGACTTGGTCCCCCAAATCAAACCATTTCTGGGCATTTGGCCCAATGTTCTTCGCCAATTTCAAGCCCCATGAACGCAGAATCGGAGCCCGGTGATCGCCGTTCTTATAGACCCGGTGACCAAAGCCCATCAACTTGCGTTTTTCGACGAAAGCTCGCTTCATCCAATCTTCAACGGTCATCTTTCCTCCCGCGCAGTCACGGTCGATGTCCTTGAGCATCTCCATCGCCATTTCGTTTGCGCCACCATGCAAAGGCCCCTTCAGTGCGCCAATTCCACCGCACACAGCGCTGTGCATGTCGGACTCGGTGCTTGCGATCACGCGCGAAGCGAAAGTGCTGGCGTTGAAATCATGTTCTGCATAGAGAACAAGGCTGACATCCATGATCCGTGCTGCGGTCGCATCTGGCTTCTTGCCCGTAATGCACCAGAGGAGATTCGCCGCATGATCGAGCGATGCATCTGGGGCGACTGGATCCTTGCCTTCAAGCGTTCGCTGGCAGACACCAATGATCGTTGGAATTTGTGCAAGTAAACGCTTTGATTTACGAAGTTCTGCGTCAGGCGCAAGATTTTCGCAATCGGGATCGAGGTGAGATAAAAGGGAAACGCCAGTTCGCAGAATGCTCATCGGATGAGCCGTTGGACTTTCCTTGCAGACGCGAATGATCGCATCGCGAACGCTCGCTGGAATCGCACGCAAACCGCCCTGTTCCTGCTTGAACGCTGAGATTTCTGCGGACGATGGTTTATGCCCAACAAGAAGAAGAAATGCAACTTCATCGAAGGTCGCATTTTCTGCAAGATCCGCAATTTCATATCCGCGATAGACCAACTGAGTCTGATTCACTTCGCAAATCGCAGTCTCGCCAACCGTCTGACCAGCGAGACCACGCGTATCTGGAACTTTGGCGGATGAAGAAGCGACAGAGCCGGGAGTTGGAGCCGTAGTGTTCATAGAAAACTCATACTAGCGGACTCACCCTATTGCGATCACAATAGTCACATGAGTACCCCCGCACTTTTCAGCCGTGTTCTTTGCTCGATCTGCACACTCGTTTGCTTAAGCCAAGGTTGCGGCAGCGAAACATCTGCAAGAATTGACCCTTCGCTTCCATCTATGAACTGCAGAGAAGTCGGGACTGCGATGACAGGCAACTATTCCAACGACGCGCAGGCGAAGGCCGATGCGAAGTTCGATTCGATTGTCATGCACATGAGACCGATTTGGGTTGACCGAATCGATGGGCTCTGGCTCTACGTCGAGCAATCTCTTTCTGCCACTCTGGACAAACCATATCGCCAACGCGTCTATCAAATCGTCGATGGCAACGATGCGAATTCTGTCGTCGTGCGGATCTATGAATTGCCGGGAGATCTTTCGCAATATGCGGGTGCTTGGAAGAAGGATCAGCCACTTCGTCAATTGATGCCCGACTTGCTTGTTCCTCGAGCTGGTTGCAATGTGACATTGCGCCTTGATGATTCGAAGGCGTGGATCGGATCAACCGAGCCAAATCAGTGCTCCGCATCAAGCGATGGCGCTTCATATTCGATGAGCTCGGTCACGATGACGCAAAAAGAAATTCAATCGTGGGATCGAAGTTACGACTCGAAGGGATCGCAAGTATCGGGATCGACTACAGGTCCATATATCTTCATCAAGACTTCGCGCTGAATCGGTTGACGATCACGCCGTGCGACGCAAGAGCGTGACACGTCCGATTGGAACCCATTCGGCAACGAGAATGTCGCCATTTGCAAGCCAAATCGCATCGTGAGGATGAACAAATTTTCCAGGGATGAATTGTTCTCGAGGTGCGCCACGCAAAGCTGATGGATTCCCGTCACCAAGCGAAGCAACGGGCTTGAATTTGTCGTCATAGATCATCACGACACTTTCCAAGTCGGGGACAAGCATCAGACCATCACGAAATTTCATATCGCACGGCATTCGAACGCCTTCGGTGTGGAATGCAATATGCTTCCCATCAAGATCCAGCACTTGGATGCGGCGATTTCCGCGATCTGCGACGACAAGCGTTGGAGTGCCCGCGCGAGAATCGACCCAAAGTCCGTGTGGACAAGATGTCTGGCCTGCTGCGCTTCCAGGACGCGAAATCACTTTCTTCCAGGATCCATCGCGACCAAACAAGTGAATGAATGAACCGCCATATCCATCGCCGACAAAAATATTTCCATCGGGCGAGAACGCGACATTTGTTGGACACCACGATTCTGGTTTTTCGTACACGCCACTTTGCATCGGGCATGGTGCAGTCCAAATGACTTTGCCATCGAGATCGGTTTTTTCCACGCATCGTCTTTGCGTATCGCAGTGGTATAAAACTTCTTTGCCATCTTCGACTTGAAGGTCAAGTCCGTGTGCACCACCGGCGAATTGTGCGCCCCACGATTTTAGGAAGACGCCGTTTGCGTCATAGACGCAGACGCCGTTGGCTGGAGTGCTGCCTGCGCCAACAGTCTGCGCGAGATAGATCCGACCCGCTTTGTCTTGCGTCACACCATGCGTGTCGCCGAACATCATTCCTGCTGGCGGCTTGATCCAATCATTGATGCATTCGTATCGATTCGATCCGCTGCCGCAAATGATTTTCGGTTGGTCGGCAGGCTTCGCATCTTGCGCCAATACGCGGGATGCGACCGAGGGAAGAATTGCCGCTGCAGCAGAAGCGCGCAAGAACGATCGTCGATCAATGTTCATCGTGCGAAGCGTATCGCATGAGATCTGCGAAATCATCCTCGACTTCGAGGAAAATTCCATTGCTTCCCAGGGGTATAACCTAAGAGCGAATAGAGATCCTTGCGTGTCTGCATCTTGGGCAGCATTGATTCGAGCGACCCTTGCTTCTTCAGGCAATCGAGTCCTTCTTCGACTGCGTTCATCGCAATGCGCATCAATGAAAGTGGAAAGATGACGATTGAATATCCGAGCGCGCCGAATTCGGCAGCGGAGATGTGTTGTGTCTTGCCAAACTCTGTCATGTTCGCCAGCGAATGTCCAGGCGATGCCTGAGCGAATGCTTTGAATTCGCTCGCATCCGAAAGACCTTCTGGGAAGATGACATCCGCGCCAGCTTCGCGGTACAGATTCGCGCGACGAATGGTCCCTTCCATTCCTTCAATCGCTCTTGCGTCAGTGCGAGCGATGATCACGAACTCGGGAGAGAGTCGATGCTTCACCATTGCGGAAATTTTGTCAGCCATCGCTTGTGCAGAGATGATTTCTTTTCCATCAAGATGACCGCATCGTTTGGGGAAAACTTGATCTTCGATATGCAGTCCGGCAGCGCCAGCGCGTTCGTATTCGACAACTGCACGGATGGCGCATTCGACCTCGCCAAATCCCGTGTCTGCGTCGGCGATCACGGGCAGTCCACTTGCGTCGGATATTTCTCGAATGGTCCGAGTGATTTCTGACATCGTGATCAATCCAACATCGGGATAGCCAGCAACATTCGCCGAAGCGCCTCCAGAGATATAGCACGCAGAAAATCCAGCGCGAGCAACTGCGCACGCGACAAGAGCGTTGAATGCACCGGGCGCAACAACGGTTCCTTGCTTCATCAAAGATCGCAACTGAGAACCAGCGTGAATAGTTTGGCGAGGATTACTCATAGAGCGCACACTCTAGTTTCATCTGCTGATATCCCATACCCATGGCGCTTCGGGCTCTAGCCGAGTCTTGAACCAGACGACTTTGGATCGATCATTTGGAACATCAATTGCAAGAAAGCTTGGAGGCTGTTTTTCCTCGCCCTTTTTCGGCGCATCGAATTCGAAGTGCGGCGGCTTGGAACGATTTGGCAATGGCTTCGCGCCAGAGGCATTTTCGTATGCTTGAGTTGGAGTAAATGCGTTTGGCTCGCTTGCTTGAATTTGCGAAAAGCCAGGACGCCACTGAGTGGGCGATACGAAGTTTCGATCTTTCAACGCGACCTCGAGTGCTGCGAAATCAACCGGCAACGCTCCTTCCTTGTCGAGTTGCCGCAAACCTTCTGCCAAGAATGCGAGACGCTCGCGCAACGTTTCATTCGCGCTCGATTTTTCTTTCAGCGCAAATGTTTTCCACTGCTTGTCGAAATCTTCCCATCCTCGTTCGTCACGTAAGCCATAGATCGAACTGAACGCGGCAAAATTGGGCGTGCCTTCTGCAACAAGACGAAGATATTGCTGGAACAATGAAGCGTTCGCAGCAGTGTTTGTCTGCGTCAGAAACCGCACAACTGATGCGGATTGTTCACGAAGTGCGCCATTCGAATCTTGTACAACCGCTTGCTTCCACTCTTGCGCTGTCATCGAGATGAAATCCAACATCGAAATTGCTTTCGCATCCGTCACACACTTACGAACGATTGCGATGCCAGCTTCGCCGATTCCACCGCCAGCACCTTTCGAATCTCGCCGCGCAAGAAAATCCAAGATGCCAACTTGCAGCGCAGGAGCAAGATCATCACCGCAACTCAGGCGCAGATACTCCGCTCCAATTGCTGCGGTCAATCCACGCGCCGCGAATGGCGCAGGAATGTCTTCAGTGCAAACTGCAATCCCCTGTCCAAGTGGAGAGAAAAATGCGAATGCTTCACTCGGCGCATCAACTGCGAATTGCGAGCGCATCGTTTCGGATAAATCTTCTTGAGTCGTAAACAGAAGGGCCTGCTGAAGTCCTCTGCTGCGCGGACGCAATTGCCCAAAGCCCGCATCTATTGTGAACCACAACCGATCAATGCCTTCGGCGGTAGATGCATTCGTTTTCGCAGGCAAATCACTGCGAATTCTGTGCGAAGTAGCGACAAACATCGTCTTGGATGTTCGATCCCACCAACTTTCATGGGCGACTTGGGCGAGCGAACTTGTTGAAATGACTGCCAGTGCACCTAGAATCATAAAATATTTTTGCGGGACAACCGCTGCCAGAATTGCGTGCAATATTGCAAAATGCCGCATTTTATCAAAAAAAGAAGGTTTATTATAAGTCATAGGCAAATTCGTGTTCAACTCCACAAATGAAGTTTATAAAAAACTTTAAAAATTTTGGCAGAATTGGGAACCGAACTATGAAATGTATCGTAAATTATTTGTGTCAGGATCGGAGTAGGGACCTTTCCTGACATTGGTTTGCAGATCGGACGGGAATGGGAGTTCGCAGTAAATAAAGGGACAGCGAACAAACGGAACCGAATAGAATTGGATTGAGGGAAAAGGAATTGAGGGAATTGGGACTTCGAAAGAAGTGTTTTCAAGGGATGTGATTGAGAACCTCCGATCTGCGATGGTAGGGAACAAGGAAAAGGGAGACCGGCCGCGACTCTGAAAAGGGCGCGGCCGAGTCTGTTTTTGGAAAGGTTGAATTGGGCAAGATTCCGCGAATGGGGTCGTATACTCGCCCTTCCAATGCGCAACCCAACTTCTTCTTTGTATCAGTTCTTCTTATCGTCGACGATTTCCAGATTGATTGCGCCTGCTCTTTCGCTGTTGACTGTTGCGACCTTCTCGAGCGCGAACTCCACCCCTCCAACTGCTGAAGAGCTGGACCAGATGTTCTTGGCTGGACCAACAGCCATCAGTTCGATTGGGATGCGAACTGTCTGGCAATCGAAGGTGACTCTGCAATCGAACGAAAGCGCGAAAGATTTGTATGTGGCTGGTGGCGATAGCTTCTTTGTTGAAGACTCTGGATGCCATATGTCGCGCGTCCTGATCAGCGACGGAAGAAGTCTGTGGAAAAATGCATGCGGTCGCGCGACCGATAAGGTCCGTGGTGTCAACAGAGTCGTGAATGGCAAGCTTGATGAGGTGCTCATCACTCTGGATCATGCGATCATCGGCCTAGACGCTGCAACTGGTGCGCTTGCTCACGGAAACAAATTGACTCGGTTTCCACTGACTTCAGGCGTTGTTTATGGGAAGCATCTGATTTTCGGCTCGAAAGGCGGTCAAGTTGTTTGGCAGCAATATGTCATTGGATATTTCTGGATGGCTAACGAACTCGGCGGCATCATTGATCAACCACCGATTCTCATTCAAAGCGATGACGGAGCAAGCATTGCGGCTGCGAGTTCGTCTGGACAAGTTGCTCTATTAGATGCAGACACAACACGACAAATCTGGCGCAAGACTCTCGGTGGTGCGATCAAGGGAACGCTCGGAGTTGGCGCGAATGCGATCTATGCCGCATGCGAAGATCGGTCGATCTCGGCGCTTGAAGTATCCAACGGCAATCTTCGTTGGCGATATCAGACCACACAACCTTTATCGAGTGATGTTTTCTGCGACGGCGAATTGGTTTATTTACAAGTGAATGGTGAAGGTTTGTTGGCTCTTCAAGCGAAACCTCTTGCAGATGACGCAACATTTTCCAGAGATGGTGTGATGAAATGGAAATGTATGGTTGCTGGAAAACCACTCTGTAAAGTTGGATCACGAATCCTTTTGTGGGATTTAGCATCTCACACACTGACAACTGTGGAAACAAGTAATGGAATAGTTGTTGCGGCAATCACTCTGCCAAAGGTGGCTCAGGTTGCTGTCTCGGGCCCATTTGATCCAGACATGTTTCTCATGAACACAAATGGCACCGTACAAAGATGCGAAGCGATTGTGCGGACGAACCCCACCGAACCCGCAAAAAAAGCGCCATGAGCGAACTCGTACCAGTTCGTCGCGCACTTCTCTCGGTCAGCGATAAGAAAGATCTTGTTGCATTTGCTCGTGCACTTGTGGAGCACGGGATTGAAATCGTTTCAACCGGCGGCACTGCAACCGCTTTGGCTGCACAAGGAATCCCTGTGATTCCCATCGAACAACTCACTGGCTTTCCCGAAATGATGGACGGCCGACTGAAGACACTTCATCCGCGTGTCCATGGCGGATTGCTTGGAAAGCGCGACTCTGCATCACATCTCGCCGCGATGGCAGAGCACGGAATCGCTCCGATCGATTTGGTTTGTGTCAATCTCTATCCATTCGAGGCGACGATACGCCGCGATGGCGTGACCGATGAAGAGGCGATTGAAAATATTGATATTGGTGGGCCAAGCATGATTCGCTCTGCATCGAAAAACTTTTCGCATGTCTGCGTCGTGACAAATCCCGATCAATATGACCGTGTTTGCGCCGACTTGCGCAATCACAGTGGTTCGACGACAGGAGCGTTGCGCCGCGAACTTGCAGCCGCGGCATTTTCACGCACTGCTGCGTATGACAGTGCGATCAGCGCATGGTTTGACTCGAAAGCGAATCGCGATTTTCCAAATGTGATGACAGTCAACTTGGTGAAATCTGATGAGCTTCGTTATGGCGAAAATCCACATCAACGCGCAGCGGCGTACATCTCGCCAGGTTCGCGCGAGCCCGCAGTTGTGGGCGCGCCACTCCTGCACGGAAAAGCTCTTTCGTACAACAATCTTCTCGATGCAAGCGCGGCATTGGAATTAGTCCAAGACTTGACGGATCTCGATGCGAATCAATTCGCATGCGCGATCATCAAACACACGAATCCATGTGGAGCCGCGATTGCCGATTCCGCATCCGATGCATTTCTGCGTGCATACGCTGGCGATCCAATTGCGGCATACGGAAGCATCGTTGCATTCAATGGAACGATTGATGCGGCGACGGCTCAACTGATGGTTGAAGGCGATCGATTCTTGGAAGTGGTCATTGCTGAAAAGTTCGAACCTGCGGCGTTCGAAGCGCTTTCGCAAAGATGGAAGAATGTTCGACTGATTGCACTTGGGGCGATTCGACATCGAGTTGATCGACCTCTTGCACTTCGATCGATTCCTGGCGGAATGCTGGTCCAAGAGCGCGACACCCTGCCAGTGCGCGCTGCATCTTTCGAACATGTTGCAGGCCCCGCTGCGACACCGGCAGTCTTGGCCGATGCAGCGTTTGCATTCACCATCGCAAAGCATCTCAAATCCAACGCAGTTTGCATCTCAAGCAGCGGAACTCTTTGGGGAGCAGGCACAGGACAAATGGATCGTGTCGCAAGTTGCGCCATTGCAATCGAAAAATCAAAGGCGAAGTTCTCCGCCGGGAACGGAGCGATCCCCGTTGTGGGAAGCGATGCGTTCTTCCCCTTTGCAGATGGGCCAGAACTTCTCATTCGTGCTGGCGTCAAGTGCATTGTGCATCCAGGAGGTTCGAAACGTGATGCAGACACCACAGAATTGTGCGCGAAGCATGGTGTGACCTGTCTGATTGCTGGATCAAGGCACTTTCGCCACTGAGCGACTCTCGTTACGATCAAGCCAATGACCGCAGTCGTACTTGAACATCCTTCTCTCGCCGCTATCAAGCGCGCTTTCCCCGATGCAAAATTGCAAGTCGCAGAGTTTCGCCGACAAACCACACTCCTTGTGCCCGCTGCGAAATGCCATGAGATCCTGCGCTTTCTGCGAGATGATCCAGAATGTGATTACAACATGCTTCTCGATCTTGGCGGCATTGATTATCTTGGATACCCCGCTCCCCAACCTGCGCGATTTGCAGTGGTCTATCACTTGGTGAGTTATCGATTCAATCAGCGGTTGCGCGTCAAAGTCTCTTTGGATCCATCGCTTGAAACCACCGGCATTCAAGATGATCCAGCGCTCTATCTTGATTCCGCCACCGATCTTTGGGCCGCAGCAGAATGGGCAGAACGCGAAGTCTTCGACATGTTCGGCATTCGCTTCAGAGGTCATCCTGATTTGCGACGAATCTTGATGTGGAAGGACTATCCCGCGCATCCGCTTCGCAAGGATTACCCCCTTCGTGGACGCGGCGAACGCGAGCATTACCAGCGAGCTGCACGCAGCGATGGATCAACCGGCGCTGGAATCTAGGGAAATATTTTCGGCCGAACGGGGCTATAAAGAGGCCGAATCGAGCCCTAGAAGCCGTCTTTTTATCAAATGAACGCCGTTTTGATTTATTTAGGATTCATATAGATAGTTCCCGTCCAACGACTTAAAAGATTTTTGAGAAAAATCGACCGCAAAATTTGACCTTTCACAGATTGGGGACATATTCCAAATGTCATCAGTTCCGTCGCAGTGTGTGACGGGGAAACTTGATGAGATTGG
>Ga0214919_10013111_pt1 | contig 10083 bp, 10 predicted proteins | sample LL1503_MetaG_FD_177994 | JGI IMG/M metagenome (GOLD analysis project Ga0214919, IMG submission 177994) | Freshwater microbial communities from Lake Lanier, Atlanta, Georgia, United States - LL-1503 | ecosystem: Environmental > Aquatic > Freshwater > Lake | place: USA: Georgia | collected... | reverse complement strand
CAAAAAAATGGCTTATAGCAAAGGTTTTTTGATGGTGGCATCAAGCCCTCTCACTCGTTCATCTTATCATGCAGGAGATGATTTTGCCAAAATGCAAAAAGCAAGGTTATTACACCATTTACACTAATAAACACAACAATTCGATCTAAATTCCCCGCACTAACCAAGGGGTGGAGTGGTAGTGTTATCAAGCCCTAGCTTTCGCTCGCCACCCCTTCGTTAGTGCAAAAAATTTAAATCGAAATCGAAGTGGTAATTTTTTTACCAAATTTCTTTAGTTATCCAACCGCCACCTAAAACTTGATTTTGTAAATAAATCACGCAGGCTTGCCCAGGAGTTATGGCTTTTACTGTTGAAATCATACTTACCATTGCTTTATTTTCGGGTAAGATTTTTATTGTGGCAAAATATTGATGACCATTAGAACGAATTCTTACTTCAACATCATTAAAAACTTGATTATCACCAACATTAATCAACCAATTAGTATTGCGAATAATAAAATTTTGCTTCTGTAAAAAATTTTCTTCTCCCACCAAAACTTGATTATGTTTAGTATCGATAGCAACAACATAAAGAGGGTTTGGATGGGCTATTTTTAAGCCTCTTCTTTGACCAATGGTAAAATTAATAATACCTTCGTGATAACCCAAAATTTCTTTAGTTGATATATGCACAATTTCACCGGCAACAAAACTATTGGGGCGATATTTTTTAATAACCGAAGCATAATCGCCGTTTGGCACAAAACAAATATCTTGCGAATCTGGTTTATTAGCGATGTTTAGACCAAAACTTTTTGCCTGTTCTCTTGTTTGTTCTTTAGATTGACCACCCAAAGGAAATTCTAAAAAATCTAGCTGTTGATAAGTGGTGGCAAACAAAAAATAACTTTGATCTTTAGTGCTATCAAAAGCTTTATGAAGTTGAGCTTGATTGTTAACCATAATTTTTTGCACATAATGCCCCGTTGCCATAAAATCTGCCCCCAGCTGTTTAGCAACATGCAGTAAATCGGCAAATTTTACTGATTGATTACATTTAATGCAGGGTATAGGAGTTTCGCCTTGCAAATAGGTGTCGGCAAAATCGTCAATTACCGACTGTAAAAAATTATTTTGATAATTTAAAACATAATGACGAAAACCGAATTTTTCGGCCACCTGTTTAGCATCGTAAATATCAATGCCAGCACAACAAGCATTTTTCTTTTTTAAAGCTTCACCATAATCGTAAAGTTGCAAAGTGATGCCAATAACTTCATGACCTGCACTATGCAATAAACAAGCCACCACCGAAGAATCAACCCCGCCAGACATTGCCACCACTACTTTCTTTTTATTTGTAAAATTAGAGGAAAGCATATTTTGGTTTATTTTGATGTTGATAATGACAAAAAGCAACCGCCAAAGCATCGGATTGATCGTTATCTAGAAAATTATATTTTGGCAGTAAAATATTGAGCATTTTTTGCACTTGTAATTTATCGGCTCTACCGCTACCAGTGATGGTTTTTTTTACTGCGGTTGGTGTGTATTGAGTAAGATAAAGATTATTGATTGCCATGGTAAGAATAATCGCCCCTCTCGCCTGCCCCAATTTCAAAGAAGAAAGTGGATTAACATTAACAAAAGTTTCTTCCATAGCCACTTGATGCGGTTGAAATTGTTGCAAAACATTTTGTAATTCTTGATGTAAAAACAAAAGTTTATGATTAATTTCTTGATCAGGGTTTTGTTGCTGGTTATGCTGTTGTTTAATAGTATTTAAATATAATAAATTAGGAGAGTTGTTAATTATTTGTAAAACAGCCACGCCAGTATTGTTTAGGGCGGGATCGATACCTAAAATAATCATTGATAAAATGATGTATTATTTTTTGACATAGTAAGCAATAAATCACTTACCGCAAACCTATTGCCATAAATTTTTTCTAGCTGTTGTAGAGTTTCTACTATTTTCACAATACCAACACTATCGGCATATTTTAATAACCCACCACGAAAAGCAGGAAAGCCAGTGCCAAAAATCATAGCTAAATCAAGATATTTTGCATTTTCAACCACATTTTCTTCTAGGCATTTACTAGCTTCGTTAATCATACTATAAATACAGCGATTAATAATAATTTGCTTGTCTATTTTTTGTTCATATTTCGGCAGTTGCAATTTTATTTCTTGTAAAATGCTAATAATTTGTGGATTTACTTGATTTTTTATGTTATTGACATACAAATAAAAACCTGCCCCAGCTTTTTGACCTAATATTTTTTTTTCTTGCAAAACATTTAACAATAAGGCAACTTGCATTCTTTCGCCATAGGCTTGCTGTAAAGAGCTAGCAACTTTCGCCCCGATATCAAGGCCAACGGTATCTGCCAAAGTGCACGGCCCCATTGGCAAACCAAATTCTTCAATGATATTGTCAATTGCTAAAACAGGAACATTTTCTTGCAATAAATACATAGCTTCATTTAAATAACGAAGTAAAATTCTATTTACCAAGAAACCCGCCACATCTTTTACCACCACAGCAGTCTTGCCTAATTGCTTACTTATTGATAAAAGCTTGTTGATGGTGTCTGGAGAGGTTTTTTCACCTGCAATTATTTCGACCAAAGGCATTTTATTAACAGGATTAAAAAAATGCAAACCCGCAAAACGAGAAGGATTGGTTAAAACAGAAGAAAGCTCATTAATTGAAAGAGAAGAAGTGTTAGAAACTATGATAGCCGAAGAACTAGATGCAGATTCAATTTCTTGCAACACTTTTTGTTTTATTTGAGTATTTTCTACCACCGCCTCCACAATAAGATCGACATTATGAAAACCTTCATAATTAAGAGTTGGGCTAATATTGAGAATTTTTTGTTCTAGTTTAGTTTGGGTGATTTTTTTTGCTTTTTTGAGCTGATTAAAGATTTTTAAAACCGTAGAATAAGCCAAGGCAATAGCTTGATTGCTGATATCTTTAACAATAATGTTGATATTTTTATTGGCAAACAACCAAGCAATACCACCACCCATCACTCCTGCCCCAACTATGGCAGTTTTCGTTGGTTGAAATTGCACATTATTATTGGCGATTTTTTTTACTTCTTCTTGAATAAAAAATAATTCTATTAAATTTTTAGCAATCGCACTATGAACCAATTCAACAAAAGCTTCTTGCTCAACTAACAAACCTTTGTGAAGTGGCTTTTTATAGGTTCTTTTGATTACTTCTAAGGCATAAAAAGGAGCGGGATATTGACCTTTAGTTGCTTTAAAAATATTTTTTTTCGCTTGATAAAAAATAATGGACTTAAAAAATTTTTCTTGCCAATAAAAACTTTGTGCGATTTTTTTTCTAGCTAACAAAGATTGATTATTGATGTTGTTTTCTAAAATATCGCTAACAAATTTAGTAAGATTAGCATTTAAAAATGCTTTATGAGTTATGGCATCAACCAAGCCAATTTTAAAAGCCTGCACAGCATTTATTGATTTACCAGTTAAAATTAATTTTAAAGATTCAACCAAACCAACCAAAGCAGGCAACCTTTGAGTGCCAGCAAAACCAGGGATAATACCAAGATTTACTTCTGGCAGACCTAAAACAGTTTTTTCACCAATAACTGCCACACGATATTGACAAGCAAGAGCCAATTCTAAACCACCGCCCAAACAAGAACCCTCAATTACTGCTATTGTTGTTATTTTTAAATTCGCAATTCTATTAAATAATTGATTAGCTTGATTAAGTTTAGCAATGGTTTGCGATTGATCGTTTAATGCATTTAATTGTTTAATTTCACCAATATCGGCACCGGCAATAAAATTATTTTCTTTTGCTGAGGTTATCAACAAAACCCTGATGGCCCTATTGCCATCAACCACATTAATTGCTTTTTCTAGCTCTGCAATGGTGTTTTGATTGAGTTTATTTACCTTTTCACCATCGAGATTAATGATTAAATTAGCAACACCGTTATTTTCAATGTTAAGAGAAATAGAGTTGTGTTTCATATTTTTTTAGAAATGGCAATAGCAATTTTAGTGGTTGCCTCAATAAAACGATATAAAGGATTAAAAGCCACAAATTGTTTTGCTTGATTGTTATAAGCTAAATCACGATGCTCTAACTCTTCTTGTTGAAACTTAGATATTTTAGTTGTCAATTCTTGATGATGAGATGATTTTTGCAAATAATTGAGTTGCTGTTGGTAATGTTTATCAATCACCTCTTCTACCGCCACAGTGCAAACCATTGCAGCTTTTGTGCTAACAAGAGCAGTTGCAAAACCTAAAACAAAACCGCCAACTTGCCAAATTGGTTGCATAAAAGTTGGCCTTACCTGATGTTTAATTATTTGTTTGTCAAAATAAGCAAAATGCTCTTGCTCTTGTTTTAACATTTCTTGGGTAAGTTTTAGTTGTGGAATTTGATTTTTTAAACGAAAAGCAAAAATTTGACCTTGATAAATAACTTTTGCACCCATTTCTCCTGCATGATTAACTCTGATAATTTCTGCAAGAGAAGAGTTTGACATATTTTTAATCTTCTACTTCGATATTTTCAGATACAAAAGAACTTTCTGTGAGTTCTGAATTTGGCTCAGATTCTTCTGCGATAGCATCGACAATTAAACCTTCATCATTGATTACATTAACAATTCCTTTGTTTTTAATAGCACTAATAATGTTATTTTTTTGAGCTTCGATATTGATTAAGCCATCGGCGATTTCTCTTAATGCTATCACCGCTGGTTTTTCTTTGCGATCTAATGTGGTAGGAGCTCCAGACAAGATATTTTTAGCACGACTACCAGCAATTAAACACAATTCAAAGCGATTTGGAATGTTTTGCACACAATCTTCAACAGTTATTCTGGCCATATATATTTTGGGTTTTTTATTATATTTTTGGTACCTGCGGCCGGACTTGAACCGGCAAGAGCGTTGAGGCTCCACGGATTTTAAGTCCGTTATGTCTACCAATTCCATCACGCAGGCAAAAGATATTTTGCTACAAATTTTAAAACACTTATTTTTTTTAAGCAACAGTTTTTTTACATATGTCTTAAAAAAAATTAAGCTAAAAAAAAGATTATTTTCAATTTTAAAATGTTGACATTAGGTTTTGTTGTTTGTTATTATTAGTTATGCCAAAAATTTTATAACAAATCCAACTAAAAAATTATAAAAATATGTTTAATCATTTTATTAAATCAACTGTTCTTTTTCTTACATTAAGCTCGCTTTTTGCTTGCCAAAGCCTTAAAAACAGATCTTTAATCAAAGAAAAAGATAATACAAAACAAGAAGAAAAGGAGGCAGAATTAAACACTCCAGCTCTACAAACTCCACAAGAATCGTTCAAGCCAATAGAAGATGAAAAACAAGCCAACGAAATAAATAAACAAACAGAGCAAGAACAGCAAGAAATAGAAGTACCAGATCGTGTTTTGTTTGGCTACGATTCTTCTGAAATTTCACCAGAAATAAAAACTACCCTCGATATTCAAGTTGATTGGCTAAAAAGCGATTCTACCATCAAAGTTATTATCGAAGGTCATTGCGACGAAAGAGGCACAAGAGAATATAACATAGCTCTAGGTGAAAAAAGAGCCAATTCTGTTAAAAAATATTTTCTCAAAAAAGGTATTTCTGCCGATAGAGTGAAAATTATTTCTTATGGCAAAGAAAAACCAGCATTTTTTGGCACCTCAGACGATATTTTAGCTAAAAATCGCCGAGCAGTTTTAGTTGTTAAAGAATAATGATTGGCAAACTTTCTGGCACAATAGAATTTATCATTGAAGATAGTTGTATTATCAATGTTTCTGGTGTTGGTTATTTGGTTTTTATTTCTCAAAAAACTGCTAATTTATTAAAAAACCAAACCTTAAATTCGCCACAAACCATAATAAATTTATTAATTTCAACAATCGTCAAAGATAATGCCATAGAGCTTTATGGCTTTTTTTCGATTGATGAAAAATCTTGGTTTCTTGAATTGAACAAAGTGCAAGGTGTTGGGGCAAAAATGGCTCAAAAAATATTAAGTGCTTTAGAAATTAACGAAATAGCCCAAGGCCTGATAGCTTCTGATACTAAACTTTTTACCACCATTGCTGGCATTGGCAACAAGCTAGCCACCAGAATAACTCATGAATTAAAGGATTCTCCTTATAAATTAAACTACATCACAGAAAGCCAAAATCAAGCCAATAAACAAAATATAACAAATCAAAATCATGTCAATAATCAAAATATCGCCGATGCCGTTTCTGCTCTCGAAAATTTGGGTTATCGCAAAACAGATTGTTTAAATATCATAAATAGCATCATTAAAAATCAATCCAACATCACTTTAGAGCAATTAATTACCAATTCTCTACGCGAATTGGCAAAAAAAAGATAATAAAAATTATAAACCAAATCGTGAAAAGGCAAATATTTCACTAATCTGATTGCTTAAACTAGCTAAATTTGATTGTTTCGTAAGTAAATTCTTTAAAAAAGATGATTTTTTTTCATTGATTTCAATTATTTCAACTTCTTCACCAAATTTTTCGTGCATTTTGTTTTGCAAAGTGGCAATTTCATCAACCAAACCAAGTTTAACTGCGGTAGAACCCGCCCAAAATGCTCCACTAAATAATTTCTCTTCTTGTTCGTTGAGCTTGTTTTGCCTCTTAGTTTTTACCAACGAAACAAAAGCTTGATAAATATCGTCTTGAGCTTGTTTTAAGATTTCTTGATGTTTTGGATTTTCTGGCAAAAATGGGTCAAGAATGGCTTTGCTTTCGCCAGAAGTATGCACCCTTCTTTCGATACCGATTTTGCTAATTAAATCAACAAAACCAAAGCCAGAAAAAATCACCCCAATTGAGCCAACAATAGAAGATTGATGGGCATAAATTTCATCGCCACTTAACAATAACCAATAGCCACCAGAAGCAGCAACATCTTGAGCAAAAGTATAGACTGGTAGTTGATGTTTTTTGGCAAGTAGCCTAATATAGTTATAAATCAGCTCAGATTGCACAGGAGAACCACCAGGAGAGTTGATGCTAATAGCAACCGCTTTAATATTTTTAGTGGTAAAAGCTTTTTTAATAAGATTTTGATAATTGGCAAAATTTAAAGAAGAATCGAATTTTGATTCTTTGCCGATAACACCGCTTAATAGCAGGTGAGCGACTTTATTTTTTTTGCTAAAAAATTTTTTGTAAATTTTAGTAAAACAGCACGATTTTGATCGGTTGCAGTTATTGTTCATAAATTATTGTGAGTGTAATTTGAAAATTGATAATGAAGAAAAGATAATTTTTCTATAATAAAGTTTATAAAAATAATTGCCAAGACAAAAGATTAAAAATAATAAAAGCATAAAACCAGAGCCAAGCCACAAACCTTTTTGAGGATAAAAAATGTTTAAAATACCCACCACAACAAGCCCAGAAATGCTACCAAGCAAGGTAAGCCTACTAAAAGCACTATTGGCAATTAAACGTTGAGTGTTGTTATATTTTTCGTTAATCAAAATAATTGTTGACAATTTCATAAGCGATAAACTCACAAATAAACAAAAAAATAACCAAAAAATATTATTAGTATTGAGAAAAACGAAGATATAAACAATGCAAAGCAAAGAAAAAATCGCCCCAATAATCATTAATAGTTTTAGTTTAATCACAGAGCAAAACCAACTAATCGGCACATAACAAATGTTGCCAAATAAAAAAGCAGAAAGCAACAACGATGCTTTATGTGGCTCCATACCAATTTTAAGGCCATAAATCACAGCAAAACTCATGCATGAAGTAAGGATAAAACTATAAGAAAAGCCAGAAATCATTATTTTTGGTGAATAACTTAAATATTTCCAAAGACTTACATTTTTTTGCTCGGCAATGCTTATTTCTTCTGTTTGCACTTTGCTTAAAATAAAGGCAGAAGCTAGAAAGATGCCAGCAATACAAAGAAAAGTAAAAAAATTATCTTGCCAATTAAAGAAATTTAACAATACAGGGCCTAAAGCATTGCCACACGAAGCCAAAGTTGAGCCTAAAGCAATAATAAAAGCTCTTTTTTTTGGCTCAGCTAAATTTATCATTAAAGTGTTGCGAGTAATATTGGTAGTAAATAAAGATGTTCCTAGACAATAAACAACAATTAACCATAAATAAAATGAAATAAATTTGTATAAACATAAAGCAGAAAAGGCGGTAATTACAGTACTTACGATAATACTTTTTACTAAACCAACTTTTTTAGCGAAATTTGGCAAAAACTGCGAAAAAATAACTCCTGCTCCAATTTGCACAATGGTAGATAAAGAAATAAGCAGTGAATTTTGAGTGTTTTTCTCTAGTCTAATAGCAATAAAAACCAACAACAAACCATAAGCAATAGAAGCAATAAAAATAGACAACATTAGCAAAAATAATTCTTTTTGATTTGCTTTCTTTTGTTGATGATTTGATAAAGAAGCAAGATTGTTAATGATGTTGCTTTCGGCATAATCAAAATTTCTTAACACATTACTAATTTTATTTTTTCTGTGATAAATTAATGCCATAAATTAATATTGAGTGAAATATAATACACAATACAACGATGCCTTTAAATCTTTTTATTGATTGCAAAGCGATAATTTTAGCTATTTTAAAGCTAAAATTCAAGATATTTTATTAAAAAAAATAACAAATCACCAAGAATGTTTTTCTATTTTAAAAACACAATAGTGGAAATGACATCATCTTCTTGTAATTAAAAAATATTGATAATGATGATTTACCATAAAATACATATAATACCATTTCCACTAATTAAAATCACACTTCGATCTAAATTCTCCTATCCCGTGGAGAGTAAATTTAGATCGAAGTGCGGTGCACAATTCCCCTTTTTTAGAAGGGGTAGCGACCGAAGGTCGACGGGGTTAGTGTTTGGAGACGATCGTCGATGGTTTTTTCGAGGGAATCCCGCCGTGGCTTGCCGACACTACCCCGGCACTTCGTGCCATCCCTTCGTTAGGTGCGGAGGAATTCCGACCGAGAGATCGGGCTTGCAAACACTACCCCGCACCACTTCACGGCCACCCCTTTTTTAGTACAAGTAATTTAGATCGAAGTGTGGTATTTATTTATGGAAATGGTATTATCTGTTGTGCAGTAGTATTTTTTTCAATTATTGGCTATGTGGCAAGTTATTTTATTCATAAAACTTCAATTTCTGATTCTAGCTTAAAAATCGGTTTCAATATTTTTCTGCAAACTGCAAAAATTATTGGTTATGCCAAAAAAGAAAATACAGTTTGGCTTTCAATAATTGGCATCTCATGGTTTTGGTTTGTTGGTATTGCCTTTCTTTCGCAATTTCCGATTTATACCAAAAACATCATAGGAGGAGATGAATTTATGGTTACACTTTTTTTGTCTATTTTTTCAATTGGCATTGGATCGTTAATTTGCAACAAATTATACCAATTCCCATATTTATATAGCTTATAACTTCATATTTTTAACTAAAGATTAAAATTAAAAATATGAAGTTATAAGCTATATAAATATGGGAATTGGTATTACTAAAAGGGCAAATCAATGGCAAACTTGTGCCACTTGGATCCATTGGCATTTCAATCGGAATTTTCTTGTTTTATCTTGCAAGCAAATTTTATCAAACACCTCAAAATATCATTAATCTTACAGAATTTTTAAAAACTGGCTACATCAGTTATTTAATAACGTTAGGACTGCTTATTACAGCAATATCTTTGGGTATTTATATCGTTCCTCTTTATGCAATAATGCAACATCGATCTGAAAGTAAATATCTATCACGAATTGTTGCTGCAAACAATGTTTTGAATGCTTTCTTTATGGTTTCTTCAAGTTTTGTGATTATTTTGTTAATCAAATTTAAACTTGATTTATTGCAAATTTTTCTTATGATAGGAGTTTTTAATATTTTCATTTTCTTTTTTATCTATAAAATTGTTAATAAAAAATCTTCCTTTGGTAAAAACTTTTGCACTCGACCCTACTAATCCGATGGCAATAAAAAGTTTGATAAATAAAATTAAAAAAGATA